>Ga0116228_10000759_pt1 | contig 25228 bp, 17 predicted proteins | sample S1TSphfallax_2_FD_89694 | JGI IMG/M metagenome (GOLD analysis project Ga0116228, IMG submission 89694) | Host-associated microbial communities from peat moss isolated from Minnesota, USA - S1T2_Fc - Sphagnum fallax MG | ecosystem: Host-associated > Plants > Peat moss > Unclassified | place...
GGGTCATCCCTCTGCGTTTTTGCAGAAGAAAGTATGTTCTTTTTTGAAAATAAGAACCAAAAAACTTTTATCTGTTTGGTGCCGCGCAAGCTGGTTTGCGGCGGGCCGGGGTATCGAGGCGCAGGGTGAAGAGTTTTTTTCCTCTTTTTTCAAGAAATACTTACTTTGGCCGGCGGCGCTCTAGCTCAGCATCCAACTCGGCCCCCACCAGCACAATGATCGTGGAAATCCATATCCACGTCATGAAGCCCGCCGCCGCGCCCAGCGACCCATATGTCTTGTTGTAACTCCCGAAATTGGCCACGTACCAGGAAAACCCGGCCGACGCCGCAATCCAAACCAACGCCGCCAGCGCGCTCCCCCAGGTGACCCAGCGCCACGTGGCCTCTGCGCGGCATGGTCCGAACCGATATGTCAGCGCCAGGAACAGCATGATCGCGGCCAGCATGACCGGCCAGCTTCCCAACGCCAGCAGCCGGGCGCCCGCCGTCTGCAATCCGATGAAATTCAATAGCGTCGGCACAACCACCACGGCACTCAGCGCCAAGATCACGAACACCAGCGCGCCCAGCGTGAACACCAGCGACAGCCACGTGCGATGCAGGTAACTGCGGGTTTCGCGCGCCGCATAGACCGCATTCAACGCGTCAAACAGCGACTTCACGCCGGCATTGGCGCTCCAGATCGAAATCAACAGGCCGGCCACGGCGCCCAGCCCCAGCGCATGGTTCGGCGAGGAGGTGAGGCTGCGGACCTGATCCCGGATGATGTCGATCCCGCCCTCCGGCACCACGCCCCGCATACCGTCCAGGTCCTTGATGATCATCGACGGATCGGCCACCAGACCGTAGAGCGAAATCAACGCCGCCAACGCCGGAAAAATCGCCAGGAGCGTGTAGTACGTCACGCTCGCCGCCTCGGCCAACACGCGGTCGTCGCCAATCCGGGTCAGCACAGACATAAAAATCTGCTGCGCGTCGCGCATCCCGCGCGTGCGCGGCGCGTCTGCCGGCGCGGTCAGGGCGCGGGCGCCGGGCAGGCGGCGCGTAACTGCTTCCAGCGCACTGACGCCTGCGACAATGGCCACGGCATGCCGCGCATCCCGCCAAACGCGCTTGAGGTCTGACCCACCACGTCCTGTTCGCATGCGTCCGCCGCGCCCCCTTCGAACACATGAACGCAACTGCATTGGACCGGGTTGCGCGACCTCAGGCCACGCGAACAGGCGATGCCATGCAACTACAGGCCGCTGTCCGCGTTAGCGTGCACACGCTGACGCAGGGAAGGGCTTCTTTTTTGAAAAAAAGAAGCAAAAAACTTTTGCTCCTACGCCGTCTTCACCTGACGCGGCCCAGCACCAGCTCGCACGGATACCAAAGGGCAAAAGTTTTTTGGTTCTTTTTTTCAAAAAAGAACCTGCTCCTTATTCTCCCCCTCTCCGCCTGCCAATCCGGCGTGCTACAGCCGCACGGCGTCATCGGCACGGCCGACAAGACAATCCTGCTCGATTCGCTGGCCATTATGCTCGCCATCGTCGTGCCGACCATGTTGGCGACGCTCGCCTTCGCCTGGTGGTTTCGCGCCGGCAACACACGCGCCCGTCATTTGCCCGACTGGTCATATTCCGGCCAGTTGGAGCTGATTGTATGGTCCATTCCGCTGCTGACCATTACGCTGCTCGGCGGCGTCACCTGGATCGGCGCCCATGAACTCGATCCCGCGCGACCGATTGCATCACGCGCGCCGCCGCTGAACGTGCAGGCCGTGTCGCTCGACTGGAAATGGCTGTTCATCTACCCCGACCAGCGCATTGCCAGCGTGAACCAGCTGGTCATTCCGGCTGGCGTGCCGATCCATTTCTCGCTGACCTCGGCGAGCGTGATGAACGTGTTCTTCGTGCCGCAACTGGGCAGCATGATTTACACGATGAACCACATGAATTCGCAACTGAACCTGCAGGCCGATGCGCCGGGCACTTTCCGCGGCCAGTCCAGTCATTTCAGTGGCGACGGATTTTCCGGCATGAATTTCGAGGTGAAAGCGATGCCGCCCGACGCGTTTGCCGCCTGGGTCACGCACGTGCGCGCAGCGGGCCCCGCGCTCGATGCCGCCAGCTACACCGCACTCGCGCGCCAGAGCATGAACGTGCCCCCTTATACCTATCGCGCCGCTGACCCGGCGCTGTACGCGCATATCGTCAGCCTGCAACTGCCTCCCGGGCCCGGCCCCGCCGGCGCGAACCAGTGATCAGCACAGCTCTTTCGAACAAAAGGAAGAAAGACTTCTTTTTTGAAAAAAAGAAGCAAGAAACTTTTGCTCTTGCGCTCTCACCACCTGACGCGTGCCTGGAGCAGCTTGCGCGAAACCAAACAGACGAGAGTTTTTTGGTTCTTTTTTTCCAAAAAGAACGGCTTTTCTGCATATCGCAACGATTGCCGGATTTATCTGTATGACAACCCCATTGCTGGGCAAACTAACCTGGGCCGCCATACCGCTGGACCAGCCGATCCCGATGATCGCATCCTGCCTGGTCGCCCTGACGCTGATCGGCGTGCTGGCAATGATCGTGCTTAAAGGCTGGCTGCCCTATGTGTGGCGCGAGTGGATCACCAGCGTGGACCACAAACATATCGGCATCATGTATATCCTGCTGGCCATGGTCATGCTGCTGCGCGGCTTCACCGACGCGATCATGATGCGCTCCCAGCAGGCGCTCGCCTACCGCGCGCCCGGATTCCTGCCGCCGGAACATTACGACCAAATATTTTCGGCCCACGGCACGCTGATGATCTTCTTTGTTGCCATGCCGTTCGTCATCGGCCTGATGAATTTCGTCATTCCGCTGCAACTCGGCGTGCGCGACGTGGCCTTCCCCACGCTGAATTCGGTGGGTTTCTGGCTGACCGCGACCGGCGCGCTGCTGGTCAATCTGTCGCTCGTCATTGGCGAATTCGCCCGTACCGGCTGGCTGCCCTATCCGCCCTTGTCGGAAATCACCTATTCGCCCGGCGTCGGCGTCGATTATTATCTGTGGGCGCTGGAGATTTCCGGCATCGGCACGCTGCTGTCCGGCGTCAATCTCGTCACCACCATCCTGAAACTGCACGCGCCGGGCATGACCTATTTGCGCATGCCGATGTTCTGCTGGACCGCACTGGCTTCCAACCTGCTGATCGTCGCCGCGTTTCCGATCCTGACCGCCACGCTGGCGATGCTGCTGCTGGACCGCTATCTCGGCTTTCATTTTTTTACCAATACGGGCGGCGGCAACATGATGATGTTCATGAACCTCATCTGGGCCTGGGGCCATCCCGAGGTGTATATCCTGATCCTGCCCGCGTTCGGCGTCTTCTCGGAAGTGGTCTCGACCTTCTCCGGCAAGCCGTTGTTCGGCTACCGCTCGATGGTGGCGGCGACGATGGTGATTTTCGTGCTCGCCTTCACCGTGTGGCTGCACCATTTCTTCACCATGGGCGCCGGCGGCGATGTCAATGCCATCTTCGGCATCGCGTCGATGATCATTGCGGTGCCAACCGGGGTCAAGGTGTTCAACTGGATGTTCACCATGTTCGGCGGCCGCATCGTCTACGCCACGCCCATGCTGTGGTCGATCGCATTCATGATCACCTTCGTGCTCGGCGGCATGACCGGCGTGCTGCTCGCCGTGCCGCCGGCGGACTTCGTGCTGCATAACAGCCTGTTTCTGGTGGCACATTTCCACAATGTCATCATCGGCGGCGTGCTGTTCGGCGCGTTTGCCGGCTACAGCTACTGGTTCCCGAAGGCGTTCGGCTTCCGCCTGCATGAAGGGCTTGGCCAGGCCGCCTTCTGGTGCTGGGTGGTCGGCTTCTATGTCGCGTTCATGCCGCTCTATGTGCTCGGGCTGGAGGGCATGACGCGCCGCCTGCAACATTACGATGTACCTGCGTGGCATCCCTGGCTGCTGGTCGCCGCCGGTGGCGCCGCCATCATCCTGTGCGGCATCATCTGCCAGATTGCGCAACTCGTGGTCAGTATTCGCCAGCGGGACACGCTGCGCGACGAAACCGGCGACCCCTGGAACGGCCGCTCGCTCGAATGGTCCACCGCCTCGCCGCCGCCCGAATTCAACTTTGCCGTGCTGCCCGATGTGCAGGGCGAGGATCCCTATTGGGGCATCAAGCAGCGCGCGCGCGACCAGGCAACGCTGGCCGCCGAGCCCGCCTATGTCGATATCGAAATGCCGCGCCGCAGCCCCACTGGCTTCGTCTGTGCATTCTTCGCCAGCTTCATGGGCTTCGCGCTGATCTGGCATATTTGGTGGCTGGTGGGCCTGGCCGCCATCGGCGCGTTCGCAACCTTCGTGGTATTCGCCTGGCGCGATCGCGCCGAGGACATCATCCCGGCTGCCACCGTGGCGCGCCTGGATCGCGCCAACCGCGCCGCGCGCGGCGCGGCCTTAGCCCGCCTGCGTACCGCACCATGACCCCGGCCGACGCCGCACTCATGGACAAAGCCGATATGGCAGACGAGAAAGTCGACCGTTCCGGGCATGATGATCCGCACGAAGCCGCGGACGTGATTTCCAAGCGTATCGTCGTGGGCTACGGATTCTGGATTTTCCTGCTCAGCGACATCGTCATGTTTTCCGCCTTCTTCGCCACCTACGCGGTGCTGTCGGGCGAAACCGCGGGCGGCCCGACCGGTAGGCAACTGTTCGATGTCCGCAATGTCGGCATCGAGACCGCCTGCCTGCTCGCCTCTAGCTTCACCTGCGGCCTGGCAAGCATCGGCGCCCGTTTGCGGAGCAGCCGATGGTTTTACGGCGCCATGACCGCCACCTTCCTGCTCGGCGCCGGCTTTCTGGGCCTGGAACTCCGCGAATTCACCGGAATGGTCGCGCACGGCGCCGGCCCCACGCGCAGCGCCTTCCTGTCGGCGTTCTTCGCGCTGGTCGGCTGCCATGGCCTGCACGTCACCGCCGGTTTGCTTTGGCTGCTGACCATGATGGCGCAGGTTTTCGCCAAAGGCTACCGCGCCGACATCCTCCGCCGGATGTTATGTTTCAGCCTGTTCTGGCACGCACTGGACATTATCTGGGTCGCGCTCTTCACCGTCGTTTATCTCATAGGAAGCATCTCGTGAGCCGCAACGAACATAATCCCGGCCAGCCATCGTCCGACGCGACACCCGGTGATGCGCCCGGCGAAAACATCACCAATTATCTCGTCGGCCTCGGCCTCGCAACGCTGCTGACCGTCGTTTCGTTTTTCATTGCGCAGACCTCGCTCGTTTGGGGCCCGAGCATTCCGGTGGCACTCTGCGTGCTGGCCATGGCGCAGATGGGCGTGCATCTGGTGTTTTTTCTGCACATCACGATCGGCCCTGATAATATCAACAACGTCATGGCATTGGCGTTCGGTGTGCTGGTGGTGTTTCTGCTGCTCGCTGGGTCGCTGTGGATCATGGCGCATTTGAACCATAATATGATGATGCCGATGCCGATGCAGCCATAGGGAAGATTTTTTGGAAAAAGGAAGCAAAAAACCTTTGCTCCTGCGCCGTTCACACCTGGCGCGTAACGCATCACCGAACGCGAGACCCAACAGATAAAAGTTTTTGGTTCCTTTTTTCAAAGAATAACATCCGTACTTCCGCCCGCTTTCCACAGACTTATACACAGAAAACCGCCCCCGGCACAGGAACCGGTAGCCTGCGGACGCGTTCGGCGCTGCTCTAAAACATCAGCCCCTTCCGCAGCATCCCATGCACCCCCTTCTCCCCATTTACCGTCTGCGTCACGTGAAAATCCACCGCCAGCGAGCAGGTCTGATAGGCCTGCTCGCGCGACAGCGCAGACCGGCTGCAAATAAACGCAATCATTTCGCGCAGCGCTCGCTTCATCGCCACATCCAGATCCTCGTGCATGCCCATGCTGATATAATGCGTGCGCGTCTCCGCGCGCGGATACTGCAACAGCGGCGCGCCGCCGGCCGCCTTGTGCAGCACCAGCGTGAACGTTCCGGTCAAGCACATTTCGAGCGCGTTGACGCACACTTCGCCATCGCCTTGCACGCCATGCCCGTCGCCGGCGGAAAACAGCGCACCCGGCACCCATACAGGCAGGAACAAGCTGCTGCCGGCGACCAGTTCCTTATTATCGATATTGCCGCCATGTTCGCGCGGCTGAATGGTGGAAATAGCGCCATAGACCGGCGGCGGCGCCACGCCCATCACGCCAAAAAACGGCGCCAGCGCAAGCTCCACGCCCCACGGCAAACGGCACGTCCGGCGCGCGACATCCACCGGAATATGAGTGAGAAATTTTGCCGGAAAATCTTCCGGCAAGGTGCCCGCCAGCGGCCTGATGCCGCAATATCCCCAGTCCGCGCCGAGGTCGATGGCATCGATGCGCACCTCCAGCATATCGCCCGGCATCGCGCCCGCCACCGCCACCGGGCCCGTCACGAAATGCGGCCCCATGCGCGGCAAACACGCCGCATGCACAGCCGCCAGGGCCGCCGGAATCGCAAATGCGCCATCCTGCGGGAGAACCTCCGGCGCGCCGGAGAGGCATTCCAGGATCACGGTATCATGGGACTCCACGGTCAGCACCGGCGGAAATGCGGCATCAAAGATACCAAATCGCACCGTATCCGGTGCCGCCGAAACCCGATACGTCGCCATCTGCCCCTGCCGCCTATCCGTGTCGTGCCATTGACATTTGCTGTTTTAGCCCAGCGCCAGCCGCTGGGTTGTGCTTCAGCTCACCGCCGCGCCGCGCCACGCGCCCTAAGCCGTTGAATTCACAAGATATTAGGGCTGGTGGGCGCAGTAGGATTCGAACCTACGACCCGCTGATTAAGAGTCAGCTGCTCTACCAACTGAGCTATGCGCCCGCCGAGATCGACGTTATCTACCGCCGGGCCGATGCCTATAGCAAGGCCGCGCGCTCTTTGCAAAGCCCGCCGACCCGGCGCCCACCGCGGGCGGGCGGGCAGGCGCCAGCTTCACCCTAGAAACGGTAGGTCAAAAGCGCGCCAAACTGGCGCGGTCGCAAAATATTGGCGGATGCATACCGCGTGTCGTAATTCACTTCCGTCACGGTCGGCAACCGGTAGCCCGCATCAAATTGTTCACCGAACAAATTGGTATAGCCTACCGTATCGAACAGATTCTTCACGAACAGCGACGCCTCCCAATGTCGGTCCGTGCTGCGCAAACCGGCATAGAGATTGGCGAAGTTCCTGGGATCCTGGTTCACGTCGGTCAGCCCGAGATGATTGCGGCCACTAAATGTGTACAGCCCGCGCACGAAGCTCTCCAGCACGCTGTTCAAAGGAATATCGTATTCCGTGTTGAAACTGACAAACCAGGTCGGCGCTCCCAGGCTGTCATTCACCACGCACGTGCTCGCGACGGCGCCGCCCGGCACCACCCGCGGTGGCCCATTCGTGTTCGGCACGCCGGAGCCATCATAGTCATTGCACGGCAATCGCGCATGATCATAATGCGAATCATCGAATGTCGTGTTCAACCCCAAACGCCACGCCTCGGTTACCAACGCGTTGGCCGAAAATTCCGCGCCACGGGCAATCGCATTGCCATTTGTCGTCACCGTCGCGTAACCCAGCCGCGTGAACAGGTTCGGCTCACGCCCGATATAATTGCTGTAACTCTGATGATAGATATCGGCATTCAGCCTTACCCGCCCAGCAAACAACTCCGTCTTGGTGCCGATCTCAAAATCATACGACGTCTCCGGCTTGAACAGCAGAAAACTTTCCGGCAGCGGTATGCTTTCACCCAGCACCGCCCCGCCCGGCCGGAACGATTCGCCGTAGCTCGCATAGACGCTGAAATTCTTGCCGAAATGATGCGTGTAGCTCGCAAGGCCGGTCCAGGCATGATATTCTTCATGCTGATTGGCTGGTGAAATCAGATCCTGCCGCTGCACAACAGTATTGCCGAGCAACGCAGTATAGCTGTTATCGCGATATTGCCGCTCGAACTGCCACCGCAATCCACCCTCGAATATATCGTCCGGCGTCAACTTGAACGTCTCATCAGTAAACACCGCATAATCGGTCTCCAGTTGCGGAATCCGCACATCGGCGTTGATAATCGCAAACGGTGCCACGCCATAAGGCGAGCCTGCCGCTGGCGCAAACAGATATTCCGACGGCGTGAACACCCTCACATTCGCATCCTGATGCGCATAATAGGCACCAACCATGTAGCCCAGTCGCTGATCACCCGACGATTGAAACCGAATTTCCTGCGTCAACTGCTCCAGCCCATTATCCTCTTGCTGCGAGCCTGCATTGAATTTCGGATACAACCCGCCTTTGTCCGAGTATTCCTGGAATTCGTCCTTCACCGCCTGATAGCCGCCCACATAGGCAATTTCGTTGTCAGCCAGATGATACGTGGCCTGAAGCGTCGCAATGGACGTGCGATCGTAAAATGTGTACGGCCCTGGCGTCACCGCCACATTGTCCTGCGGCGTGATGAAGCCTTCATTGCCATCCCCGCTGACGCTAAACAGCTCCCGCGTCCTGTCGTTCGAGGTCTGGAAGGTCAGAGCAACATCCAGGGCCTCGGTCGGTTTCGCCTCGATCGTGCCGCGGTAGCTATGCTGGAGATTGAAATCTTTTTGCCCGCTGACGATATCCTTGGTGCCATAAAGATCGTTCTGATCAAACAACCCAGCCAGCCGGATCGCCAGCCGGTCCGCAATCACCGGCCCGCCGGCCGCCAGTTGCGTCTGGAACTGCCCGCCAGTGCCAATCAATTCCTGGGCATAACCGGTCCATCGATCCAAATCCGGCCGCTTCGTCGCAATCAGAATGGCCCCGGCCGGCGAGGTCCGGCCACGCAACGTACCCTGTGGGCCCCTGATCACCTCCACCTGCTCCAGATCATACAAATCCTGAAATGCGCTGGATGTTTGCGACAGCGGCACTTCATTTAAATAGAGATCAACCGCCGGGTTGGCCGTCGTATCAGGGTCATAGGTAATACCACGTAACGATATATTCTGCCCCTGCCCGCCATTGTCGCTCAGCGTCAGGCCGGAAATCAGCGTCTGAATATCCTGGAACTGGGTAATAGCGAGCCGCTTCAAAGTCGTACCGCCGACCACATCCACCGTCTGCGGCACCGCCTGAATATTCTGCTCCCGCTTCTTCGCGTAGACGATCACCTGCTCCAGCACCGGGTCAGAGCGCGCCGTGCCGCTGGTAACGAGCAAACACGAAAAAGACAAAGGAAGTATTGTTTTTTTTGAAAGAAAGAACCAAAAAACTTTTGGCGCTTTGGTTCCACGTACGTTGCGACTGTTTTTTCTACGCATCGTCCACCCGTTCCACCCCCGGCACGCTCTTCAAGGCTTGCCGCAATCTTGGCGTCACCGGATATCGTCCCGGCAACGCAATCTCTACCTCATGCCCATCCATCATCGGCACCAGAAAAACGCGCCCGCGGCCGCTCGGTTCGCGGCCAAGAATGGCGCCGACATGCGGCACCGCCGCCGCATCCCGCAGCCATACGCGCATCGAGGCGCCTGCGTCCGCCGCTGCTTTCTCCAAACTTACCAGGTCGTGGCATGTGATGCGCAACGCGTCGCCCTCCAGCGCCACCTCCACCGTCAACAACAACGGCGCACCAGCTACCAACAAAGGGCGCACACGGCCCAGCACCTCGCTGAACAATGTCACTTCGCAACTGCCGGCAGTATCCGTGATCGTCACCCACGCCATCCGGCTGCCCGTCTTCGTCGGCCGCTCCTTGATGCTGACCATGCAGCCCGCTAATTTCAACCGCGCCCGCCCGCTCTGCGCCCGGCTCGCCACCTGATTGAGCGGCACCACGCCCAGCCGCCGCAGCAAAACCGAAAATCCGTCCAGCGGATGCGCGGTCAAATGAAACCCTACAGCCTCGGCTTCGTATCCTAACCGTTCCATATCCGGCCAGTCCGCAACGTCAGGCAGCCGCAACTTCTCCGGCTCGGCACCGCCAAACAAGCCAATCTGTCCAGATCCGGCTTCCTCCGCCTGCGCCTGCGCGCGGCGCAGGATCATTTCCGCGCCGGCGAATAGCCGCGCACGGTTCCGGTCTATCTCATCGAACGCGCCCGCCCGGATCAGATTCTCCACCTGCATCTTGTTCAATTGGCGTGGATCGGCACGCACCGCGAAATCCGTCATACTCGCAAACGGCCTGTTACCGCGCACAGAAACCAAGGAGTCCATGGCCGCAGAACCCACCTTCTTGATGGCCGCCAGCGCATAACGGATCGCCAGTGTGCCGCCCTCCAGCCGCTCCACCTTGAAATCCGCTTCGGACCGGTTGATCGATGGCGGCAGAACGTGAATCCCCAGCCGCTCCGCTTCCTGCCGCAAGGCCGCCAGCTTGTCGGTGTTGGTCATCGCCAGCGACATGCACGCCGCCAGAAACGCCACCGGATGATTGGCCTTCATCCACGCCGTCTGATACGATACCAGAGCATACGCCGCCGCATGGGACTTGTTGAAGCCATAATCGGCGAACTTCGCCATCAGCTCGAATACTTCAACGGCCTTCGCATCCGGAATGCCGCGCCGCACAGCGCCGCTGGTAAAACTCTGCCGCTGACTATCCATCTCGGCCCGGATTTTCTTGCCCATCGCGCGCCGCAACAAATCAGCGCTGCCCAGGCTATAGCCGCCCATTTTCTGCGCGATCTGCATCACTTGTTCCTGATAGACCATGATGCCATAGGTTTCTTCAAGAATATCGCGCAATTCCGGGTGCGGCGGCGCCCACGCTTCGCCATGCTTGCGCTGGCAATAAGCCGGAATATTCGCCATCGGCCCCGGTCGATACAAAGCCACAGCGGCAATCAGATCCTCCAGCCGATCCGGCCGCATCTGCCGCAACACATCTCGCATGCCCTGGCTTTCGAACTGGAACACCCCGCCCGCATCGCCGCGCGACAACATGGCGTAGGTCTTTTCGTCGTCCAACGGAATTTTCGTCAGATCCACGGCAACGCCCAGCCCGTCCAGGAACTGCTCAGCCCGTTGCAATATCGTCAGCGTTGTCAGCCCCAGGAAGTCGAACTTCACCAGGCCCGCCTGCTCGACATATTTCATATTATATTGCGTCACCAGCGTGCCTTCCCGCGGGTCACGATACATCGGCACCAGGTCGGTCAGTCGCCGGTCGCCAATCACCAGCCCCGCCGCATGCGTGCTGGCATGCCGGTATAATCCCTCGATCTGCATGGCGATTTCCAGCAGCCGGCGCACCGACTCGTCCGTCTCCCGCATGTCCTGCAATTTCGTCTCGCCGCTCACCGCCTCCTTCAACGTCACCGGCTTGGCTGGATTATTCGGAATCAATTCCGCAACTTTGTTGACCTGCCCATATGGCATGCCCAACACCCGACCGACATCGCGCACCGCCGCCCGCGCCTGTAATTTCCCAAACGTAATGATCTGCGCCACGCGGTCAGCGCCATATTCGCGCCGCACGTAGTCGATCACCTCATCGCGCCGGTACTGGCAGAAATCGATATCAAAATCCGGCATCGACACGCGTTCGGGATTCAGGAACCGCTCGAACAGCAAACCAAACTGCAACGGATCCAGATCGGTGATGGTCAGCGCCCATGCCGCGACCGACCCGGCGCCCGATCCTCGGCCAGGCCCCACCGGAATTTTCTGCCCCTTGGCCCATTGGATAAAATCAGCAACGATCAGGAAATACCCGGCAAATCCCATGCTAGCGATCACGCCGAGCTCATATTCCAGCCGTTCTTCATACCGCGCGCGCGTCGCACCATCCGCGCCTACCGAAGCCATGCGCACCGCCAAACCCTCGCGCGCCATGGCGCGCAACGTTTCCTCCTCCGTGCTGCCAGGCCGCACCTTCGGGCACACCGGCAGCATCGGCTTGCGGGTCTCCGCCATCACCGCGCAACTGCGGGCAATGGCGAGCGTATTGTCGCACGCGTCGGGCAAATCGGCGAACAACGCACGCATGGCGGCCGGCGGCTTGAACCAATGTTCCGGCGTCACCCGCCGGCGATCATTATCGGCCAGCAATCGTCCCGCCGCGATGCACAGCAGCGCATCATGCGCCTCGTACATCGTGGGCATGTCGAAAAAACACTCGTTCGTTGCCACCAGCGGCAGGCGATACTCGTCCGCAAGCGTCATAAGCCCCGGCTCCAGCGCACGGTCGGGCGGGGTATTATGCCGGTGCAATTCCACCGCCAGCCGGTCGCCGCCAAACGCCTCGCGAAACCGCGCCAGCATGGCGGCAGCCTCGCTTTGGCGCCCTTCCCCCAGCAGGCGCGCCAGCGGCCCGCCGGTGCCGCCGGTCAGCAGAAACAGCCCCTCCGCCCGCACCGCCAGCGTATCGAAATCCACTTGTGGCGCGGCCGGATCCCCATGCAGAAATCCCGCCGACGACAAATGCTGCAAATTGCTCAGCCCGGCCTCGGTTTGCGCCAGCAGCACCACCGGGTCCGGCGGCAATCCAGCCTTATCAGGCCGGGTCAGCGAAATCTGGCAGCCAATGATCGGCTGCACGCCCTTCCCCACGCAATATTGCGAGAACTCCAGCGCGCCGAACATATTGCCGCTATCGGCGATCGCCACCGCCGGCATGCCGGCCTCGCGCGCCAGCGCGGCAATCCGCTCAACCCGGATCGCCCCCTCGCTCAGCGAATAGGCGGAGTGGACACGAAGATGGACGAAGCCTTGGTCGGTCATGCCGCCAGTGTGACCTAAATCGGCACCACCTTGCCATCCTTCAACGTCACCACCCGGTCCATGCGGGCCGCCAATTCCATGTTGTGCGTTGCAACCAAAGCCGCAACCCCTTGCGCCCGCACGGTTTTCAGCAACTCCATGAACACCACGTCCGACGTGCCGACATCCAGATTGCCGGTCGGCTCATCGGCCAGCAGCACCGAAGGCGCGTTCGCCAGCGCACGCGCGATCGCGACTCGCTGCTGTTCGCCGCCCGACAATTTGCCCGGCAGATGCCCGGCCCGTGCGCCCAAACCGAACGACTCGAGCAGCCCGCGCGCCCGCGCCACCCCCGCACGCCGCGTCGCCCCGGCAATCATTTGCGGCAACAAAACATTTTCCAGCGCCGAGAATTCCGCCAGCAAATGGTGGAACTGATAAACAAACCCCACCTGCAACCGGCGGATCGTGGTTCGTTCCGCATCCGACAAGCGCCCGCAATCCGCACCGCCGATCAGCACCGCGCCCGCATCCGGCTGTTCCAGCAAACCCGCCAGATGCAGCAATGTCGATTTCCCGGTGCCGGACGGCGCCACCAGCGCCACAATTTCGCCGGCCCGCAGCACCAGATCCACGCCGCGGAGCACCGGCACATCGCCGCCCTCGCCGCGATAGGTGCGTGCAACCCCGCGCAGCGCCAACGCCTCACTCATGCCGCAACGCCTCAACCGGATCGGTCCGCGCCGCCCGCCAGCTCGGGTAGAGCGTGGCCAGCAACGATAGCGTCAGCGCCATGCCCATCACCTGCAAAACGGTCGGCAATTCCAGCTTGGCCGGCAAATGGGTCAGATAATACACTTCGGGATCGAATAATTTCGCCCCCAGCGTGCGCTGCAGCCATTGCCGGATATTTTCGATATTCAGGCAGAACACCACACCCACGGCGGTGCCGGTCAGCGTGCCGGTGACGCCGACGGACGCGCCGCACATCAGAAATATACGCATGATGGCGCCGCGCGACGCACCCAGCGTGCGCAACACCGCGATGTCCGATGTCTTGTCCTTCACCATCATGATCATCGATGAGATGACGTTGAACGCCGCCACCAGAATAATCAGCGTCAGGATCAGAAACATCACGTTCTGTTCCACCGTCACCGCGGCAAAGAAACTGTCATTCGCCTGCGTCCAGTCGATCACCCGCGCCGGCACGCCGTGCAGCGCGTGCCGGATATCCGTGTTCACCACGCTGACAGAATCCGGATCCTTCACCATCACCTGAATCTGGCTGACCGCTGCCGGCTTCTGGAAATAGATCTGGGCCGCATCCAGCGGCAGAAACGTGTAGCCGGTATTATATTCGTTCATGCCGGCATCGAATATGGCGGCAATCCGATAGGCGCGCACGCGCGGCACCGTGCCGAATGCCGTCACCGCGCCCTCCGGCGAAATCAGCGTCAGGCGGGACCCGACGCCCAAGCCAAATCGCTGCGCCAGCGTCACCCCCACCACGATCGCATCATCGCCGGCGAAATCGTTCAACGACCCGGACTTGATATGCTCTGCGATGGACGGCAATTCCCGCAAGTCCGCCGGCCGTATGCCGCGCACCAGGCCGCCGGAATTCTCCCCATTGGCGCTGAACAGCACCTGCCCCTCCACGATCGGCGTCGCCGACACCACGCCCGCCACGCCGCGCACCTTCGCGGCAACCGAATCGAAATCCGGAATGCCGGTATTCTGCACGGCGTACACGCCCACATCGCCGTTCAGCCCAAGAATGCTGGAGAGCAACGTCACCTTGAAGCCGCTCATCACCGCCATGACAATAATCAGCGTGGCCACCCCCAGCGCAATGCCCACCAGCGAGAATCCGGCAATAACCGAAACAAATCGCTCACCGCGCCGCGCCCGCAAATACCGCAGCGCCACCATCCGCTCGAACGCCGAAAACATCAGGCCACCCGGCTCAGCGCATCATCCAGCGAGAGCTCGTGGCGCTCGCCGGTCGCACGGCGTTTGACCTCCACGCGCCCGGCCGCCGCCCCTTTCGGGCCTACAATGATTTGCCACGGCATGCCCATCAGATCGGCGTCGGCGAATTTCGCGCCGGCCCGCTCATCGCGATCATCCAGCACCACCTGGCCCGCCAGCTTGGCATAAAAATCTTCGCAAATCGCGCCGGTCGCCGCATCGCCCGCCCGCAAATTCAGCACCGACGCCCGATACGGCGCGACCGCGTCCGGCCAGATAATCCCTGCCGCATCATGCGACGCCTCGATAATCGCGCCCACCATGCGCGACACGCCAATGCCGTAACTGCCCATTTCCGGCACGATCTGCGCACCATCCGGCCCCGCCACCGAGAACCCCATGGCCTTGCTATATTTGGTGCCAAAGTAGAAAATATGGCCAACTTCGATCCCGCGCCCCTCGCGCCGGCGCGCCGGATCAAGCTGCGCCCACGCCGCCGCATCATGCTTCTCGTCGGTCGCCGCGTAATGACCGGTCACCAGGCCAAAAAACCGCTCCAGGTCCTCGGCGCTCTGGGTCGAGAAATTGCTGGCGGAATAATCAAACGTCTCGAACGCAGCATCATAGAACACCTGGCTCTCACCGGTCGGCGCCAGAATGATGAACTCGTGCGACAAATCCCCGCCGATCGGCCCGGTATCAGCCACCATCGGGATCGCCTGCATGCCCATGCGCCGGAACGTGCGCATATAGGCCAGCATCATGCGCCGATAGGTCAGCACCGCGCCGGCATAATCCACATCGAAACTATACGCGTCCTTCATCAAAAATTCGCGCCCGCGCATCACGCCGAACCGCGGCCGTACCTCGTCGCGAAATTTCCATTGAATATGATACAGCACCTGCGGCAACTCGCGATAACTCCGCAACGACCCGCGCAGGATATCGGTAATCATCTCCTCGTTGGTCGGCCCGTACAGCAAGTCGCGCTCATGCCGATCGCGGATGCGCAGCATCTCCGGCCCATACGCGTCATACCGGCCCGATTCGCGCCACAAATCCGCGGTCTGCAGCGTCGGCATCAGCAATTCCTGCGCGCCCGCTGCATCCTGCTCGGCGCGCACAATGGCCGCAATATTCTGCAGCACGCGAAACCCCATCGGCAACCACGCATAAATGCCGGATGCCGTCTGCCGCACCAGGCCGGCACGCAGCATCAACCGATGCGACGCAATTTGCGCCTCCGTCGGTGTCTCGCGGAGGGTCGGCACAAAACTGCGGGAAAGGCGCATAAAACGGTCCTGGTGCAACGATGGAAAGCGGCCGGACCCTACCGCCGCGCGGACCACGCCGCCAGTCGCACCGCCTCACCGCGCGATGACCATTCGGTCATGCATGCCAGCCAAGCGCCGCGCTAATATTTGTGCGCCGCACAATAGAATACGGCAAGATTTTGTCAGTTAACATAGTCAAGCACGTGAAAAACGGGTGACGCGACGTGCACAAACTGTTAGCAGAAAAAAGTCCCGTGCACCGGCGGCACACGGGACCGAGTTTAGGGAGGAAACGCCAGTCACACGGCAGGATGAGGAAGACCCCTCGTCCTGCCGGTGATGATTCCGCGAACGCCCCCCAGCGTCCACCAGAATTCATGGTTTATGCACTGCTATTTGGCCGCCGTAGACAGATTCTGCGGGGAATTTAGGCATACGCACACGGCTGCGCCTAATCCTGCGGCACCGCCAGGAAACCGTGCCGAAAGCTTAGCCATCCACTGGAAATTATCCCCGCGCACATCGCCCAAACGACCAGCGAAACCGCGGTGGTGATGAGCAATTTGCGCCCAAGCCTGGGCTGCGCCGGAGCACCGCGCCATCCGCTGCGCGAATCGGCTTCGGCCACCGGCTTTATGCCGAGAGGCAGGACGGCGAAGAGAACTGTCCACCAAATGATGACGAACAGGACGAGGGCGTTGAACCAGCCCAATTAAGGGAGGACTGGGTGGGGCGTGCCGCCCCCCGCAGACCAGCCGAATTGGCGTACGCCCAGCACCCAAGCTGATCCCAGCGCAAGAGAGACGGAGGGTTCGGGGGGAGCGGCGTCTATGCCGCGCGCGCCGCACACCATATCAAACACGTAACAAATGCACATCCACCATCGGCCGCTTCCCCAGCCGTTTGCCGACACACCGGCGCAACGCCGCCTTCGCTGCATCCGCCAGCGCCGCATCATCCCGCCGCAACGCCTGCGGCAACTCCGCCACCGCCACGCCAAACTCGCGCGAAATCCGCTCGCTCTCTGGGTCCGCCGGCTCGAACAGCCCCGGTGCGGTCACCTTCGTCTTGCCCAACAGCCGCCCGCTCTCATCCACGGCAAAGCTGCCGACCACGATGCCGTTGAACAGCATGCGCCGCCGCGCCGCCATCACGCCGCCCTGCAGCGGAACCACCCGGTTGCCGTCCAATGCCAACCGGCCGACCGGCGCGCTATCCACAATCTCCGGCCGCCCCGGCGCCAGAGATAGAATGTCGCCGTCCTCCATCATCACCGACTCGATGCCGAGCTCGGTCGCCAGCGCCGCGTGCGCCGCCAAATGCCGCCATTCCCCATGCACCGGCACCGAAAACCGCGGACGCACCAGCCGGTACAGCCGGCGCAGTTCATCGCGCGCCGGGTGCCCGCTGACATGTACCATGTGGTCGCTATCGGTCATCACCCGCACGCCGCGCCGCACCAGATTATCCTGCACGGCGCCGATCGCCCGCTCGTTGCCGGGGATCATGCGCGACGAGAAAATCACCGTATCGCCCTCGCCCAGCGACAAGGTCTGGTGATTATCCGCCGCCACGCGGGACAGCGCACTGCGCGGCTCGCCCTGGCTGCCGGTAATCAGGATCAGCATATTATCGTCCGGCACATCATCCAGCCGGTCCTCCGGCACAAAATCCGGCAACGACTTCAAATAGCCGGTCTCGCGGGCCGCCGCTTCCAGGTTGCGCAGGCTGCGCCCCACCAACGCCACGCTGCGCCCGGCATCGCGCGCCGCCAGCACCACGCTCTCCACCCGCGCCACGTTGCTCGCGAAGCACGTCACCACGACGCGCCCGGTCAGCCCACCGATCAGGGCGGACAGGCTGCGCCGCACATCCCCCTCGGATCCGGAGTGCCCCTCAACCAGCGCATTGGTGCTGTCGCACACCAGCGCCAGCACGCCTTCATCACCCAGCGCCTGAAAAGCCGCCTCATCGGTCGGCGGTCCCACCAGCGGCACCGGGTCCAGCTTGAAATCGCCGGTATGCACGACAATGCCCGCCGGTGTGCGGATCACCAGCGACTGCGCCTCCGGCGTGCTGTGCGCCACGCGAATGAATTGCAGGCTGAACGGTGCCAGCTCGAACGATCCCCCCGGGGGTATCACATGCACCTTCACCTCGTTGACCAGCCCCGCCTCGGTCAGCTTGCGCCGCAACACCGCCGCGGTGAACGGCGTCGCGTATACGGGGCAGCGCAATTGCCGCCACAAATGCGCCACCGCGCCCACATGGTCCTCATGCGCGTGCGTGATCACCAGGCCCACCAGCCGGTCCCGCCGCTCTGCGATGAAGGCCGGGTCGGGCATGATGATCTCGGCCTCGGGGATTTCGTTGCCCCCGAACCCGATGCCGCAATCCACCGCCAGCCATTTGCCGCCGAAGCGGTACAAATTGAGATTCATGCCAATCTCGCCCGTCCCGCCCAACGGCAGGAAGGCCAGATCGCCTACAGATACGTCCATTAATCGCCTTCTATGTTACTTCGTGTTCGATCTCGGCTTAATCTGGGGGCGGGGTTGCGCTCCGCCAACATGCGCAGCCCGTCCAGCGTCAGATCCGGCTCAATCCGGTCAAATATCTCGGTGCCCTCGGAAAACAGCGGCGCCAGCCCCCCGGTGCCCACCACCTTCAACGGTTCGCCCATTTCGCGCGCAATCCGCGCCACCAGCCCCTCGATCAGCCCCACATACCCCCAATAAATCCCGGACTGCATCGCTGGCACCGTCCCGCGCCCGATCACCGCCTGCGGCCGCCCGATGCCGATCCGCGGCAGCCGCGCCGCCGCCTGGTGCAGCGCCTCGATCGACAAATTGATCCCCGGCGCAATCGCACCCCCACGATAGTCGCCGTGCGCGTCCACCACATCAAAATTCGTCGCCGTGCCGAAATCGACCACCACCAGCGCGCTCTTATATATCTGGTAGGCCGCCAGGGCGTTCAGTAGCCGGTCCGCTCCCACCTCCGCCGGCGCGTCCACCTTGATTGCAAACCCCCAGTCCAGCGTCGACCGCGCAATCAGCGGTTCCACCTGAAACCACTCCCGGCACAGCCGCCGCAGGTGATACAGCGCCGCCGGCACCACGGTGCCGATCACCGCCTCATGCACCAGATCGGGTGAAAGCTTGGTGTGCGTCAGCAGCGTCAGCAGCCACACGGCGTATTCGTCCGACGTGCGCTGCGGCTCGGTGGCAATGCGCCAGATGCCGGCCCAGCGCCGGCCGTCATGCACCGCGAACACCACATTGGTGTTCCCGGCGTCGATCACGAGCTTCAAGAAAGAAAGGCCTTCTTTTTTGAAAAAAAGAAGCAAAAAACTATTGCTCCTTCGCCTTTATCGCCTGACGCGGACCCGCTTGACCTGGCGCGGACCCCAACAGACAAAAGTCTTTTGCTTCTTTTTTTCAAAAAAGAAGGCCTTTCTTTCTTAAATGACCTCAACCTCGCCCGAAGCGGTATCCCCGGCACCATCCAACCGCAACCTGCCATCCTCGGTCAGCCCGGCAAAGGCGCCCTCCACCATATCCGCCCCGCGCCGCACACACAGCCGCGTGCCCACCGGATGCGCCCGCTCCAGCCAGGCCGCCCGCACCGCGCCAAACCCCGCCGCCCGCCAAATATCGATCTCGCCCATCAGCCGCGCAGCCACCGCGCCCGGTGTCACCACCACCCCCGCATCCGCCACACACGCCGTCACCCGCCCTGTCACCGGCGGCGCCACCGCCAGATTGATACCCACCCCCATGACCACCCAATCGAACAGCCCATCCGCCCCGAGCGCGCTATCGATCAGCACCCCTGCCACCTTCCCGCCATCCAACAACAGATCATTCGGCCATTTCAGCATCAGCCGCGTCCGTGGCACGAACGAAGCCACCGCCCCGAACACTGCCACCCCCGCCAGTAGCGCCCACCCCCCGGCAATCACTGTCTCGCCCCGCGGCGGCCGCAGCAAAGCCGAAAAGTTCAAATTCCCTTCCGGCGCCGTCCATTCCCGCCCGCCGCGTCCCCGCCCGGCCACCTGCCGCGCGGCGATGATCGCCAGCGGTCCTGCCTCGCCCGCACGCGCCGCAGCCAGCGCCAGATCCTGCGTCGACCCAACCTCGTCATATTCGCGCACTGACCAAAGGCTGGACATCAAGCCATATCGTGAGTGTCAACCCGCGTCAGATCAATCTCCTGGGCGGCTAGCATTCCTCTGACCTTTTCATTTCGGTAAAACATAGAGCGTAATGCTCTGAGCGGGGAGAGTATCGGTAATTTGGCCGCCCTTCCAGTAAATGTCAGCCAGTTTTTGAATGCTGTTAGCGGACGTCAATTGATAACGAACGGCCTTGCCGTCACCGGCGAAGTTGGCGATCGAGAGCGTCAGCGGCGTGGTGCCGATGAGCACCTTGCTGATCACCATGATGGTCAGCGCGCCGTCCTTGGCACGCAAGGCCGCGAAGGCGGAGAGATCGTCCGGCTCGGGTGCGACCGCGGACACGCTCGTGTCGCCGAAGGTGGATTTATGGCCGTCATAGTTGCGATACATCTGCATCGCGAGGTAGGTGGGCGTGGTGGAGGCCGGCACGGTCCAGCGGGTGGCGATGTTCAGGCCTTGCTGGCCGAAAATGCCGTCAATGTCAGCCTGCGTGGTGGCGCCGTTGATGTTGGCTTCGTCGCCCCAGTTATATTCGGTGATCGCTATCGGCGTGCCGGCGATATAGGAGGATGACACCCAACCCTGCAGGCGCGGGATCAGATACACTGGCGCATTGATCCAGCTTTCGGAGACGTAATTGGGGTCCCACAATTGCCGGGTGGAGCGGTTGCGAAGCAATTGCGTGGCGGTGCTGTTGTCGTTGCTGAATTCGCCGCCCTGCGGATAGAAATGCACGCTGAGGACGTCCACCGCGTGCTCGGCTTTCCATTGCGTCAGCAGCCATGGAATGTAATCCACGCCGCCTTGTTCCTTGGTGTGATCAGGGTAGGAGCTGTAACCATGCGCGGCGGCGTATTGCTGGTCGTAGCCGGAATAGAAATATCCCTCCCAGCCCCATTCCTCCGGCGCCACGATCTTTGCGCCGGGGTCGAGCGCCTTGATCTTCGCTGACGCGGACAGAACCTTGTCGCGATATTCGATGGCGTGCGGGCCGACCGGATGGATGTCGCGATGGGTGGAAGACCACAGGCTCGTTTCGTTGTCCATCAGGTAGTACGGCACGCCGCCGGCGCTGCTCGGGCCCCATTTATTGATCAGATGCTTGATCCAGGCTTCCTCGTTGGTGGGATTGTCCTTGATATAGGCGTCGGCCGGGTTGTTGCCGGTGATCGGCGTGGCGCAGTCGGGCTTCAGCCCGTCACCTGCGTTGGCATCATAAGGATCGACGCTGCATTGGGCGCCGTATTTTGCAACGGAGAAGCTCGGCAGGATCGATTGGCCGGGCCCCAGTTTGGCGACCCAGCCGATCAGCGGCACGGTCATCGCCGGCGCGGCGCCGCCCTTGTGCGATAGCAGAATGAAATTGTCCGCCTCGGCGCCCGGCACGGTGCTGCCTTGCGGGTAGCTCTCGAAATAGTAATCGTTGTCGAGATTCTGGGCATTGTTGCGGAAACTGTAGGTGGACATGTTGTTGCCGCCGGAACGGTTCAGCGGCGCGTTCAGCGTGTTCAGGTCGGACTGAGCTGCGAAGGCGACGCCGTAGATCAGCGGTGATATGGGGTGCTGCCCCGCGTTGGCGTCGATCTTGACCGTGACGGCGGCGTTCTGGGCCTGCGCGGCCGCACTGAGCAGCACCACAAAAGGAAGGAAGGACTTCTTTTTTGACAAAAAGAAGCAAAAAACTTTTGCTCTGGTTCGGTGCATTACCACGTTCCGGTTTGGTAGCGTGGCGCCTCCACGCTCGGTGCCGGGCCGCGCGCAGTGTTGTCGCCGGACAGCACCACGCGGTTCGGGCCCAGGGTTTTGGCCGCGAACAAGGCCGCATCGGCGTCCTGTAGCACCTGGTTGGAGGAGATGTGGCCGGTGGCGCCGGAACACCAGGCGAGCCCTACGCTGATGCTGACGAAGCGGCCCGGTTGGCCCGGATGCGGAATGGCGAGCTGGGCTACGGTGCGGCGCAGGCGCTCGCCGATATCGGCCAATTCCTCCCGCTCCACGCCCGGCAGCAGGGCGGCGAACGTCGCGTCCTGCCAGCGGCCGGCGCGGTCCCAATCCTGCCGTAGGCCGCTGGCGATCGCGCGAGAGACTTCGCGCAGCGTGTTGTCCGCCTCTGCTGGGCCGGCATGTTCAATGTAGTCGCTGAAGCCGTCGATCTCGACCAGCGCCAGGCCGATATCGCTGCGGCCGCGGTCGCGCCACAGCCGAACCAGTTCGGCATCGAAATGCCGTCGGTTGGCGAAGCCGGTCAGGCTGTCGGTGGTCGACAGATGGATCAGTTCGGCATGCGCCTTGTCGAGCTCGACGCCGGCGAGTTCGTTGCGCATAACATGCAAGAAGATCGTGCGGCGCGCGGTTTCCAGCCGGCGCGTGGCGATGATGGCCAGCAGCAGCACGCATTCGCCGAAGCAGATTTCCAGCAGATGCGGCCGCACATGCGGGCCGAGCCGAGCCAGGATCGGCACCAGCGGAAACGCGACCACTGCCAGCGTGCCGGTGACCAGCACGGCCGGGAAACGCCATTGCGGCAGCAGCAACAACGCCGCGACCCCAATTGCGGCGCCAACCGTCGCGCGGTCCGCGTAGGGCCCGTTCAGCGGGTCGTGGGCGACGGCGATTTCGCCGGCGATTTGCGTCACGATCAGCGCGGCCAGGATCGGCACCGCGATCAGGAACGCCTCCTGCCAGGTGCGGCGCACGCGATACAGCGCGAGTGCTGCGATCAGGCAGGACAAAGCAGCGAACACGCGCGCGATCAGCAAGGCGGCCAACACCGGCACGCCGGCGGCCCAGTCGAACGCGAGGCCGGCGATCACCGCGGCGCCGGCCGCGGCCATGGCGGCCATCAGTTCGCCACGGCGCGCCATGTTGTTGCGCGCTTTGTACTGCGCTTCGAGCAACGCGGGAAATGCCCAGGGCGACTCACGCTTCAGCAACGCGTCAATGTCAGATTGTAATGTATCAGCTACCAAAACCGTCCTCGAAACCACCAATATTGAGACAGCTTAGCATACACGCGCGCGGCGAGTTAGCAGAAATTGTAGCCGCACCGCGTGAAACCCCGCAGAGCATGACGTATCGGCATCGTTTCCCGCAACCGTCCGGCGCCAGCGGGAAACACAGCATGGTTGCAAACGGCGCAGGCAATACACGTCATGCGGTGAACTGCTTCACCAGATCGGCGAGATGGCCGATTTCGTCGAGCAGCAGGCCGTCTGCCGCGGCAGCACGGTTGCCGCGTGCGACACGGCGCGGCAGCACGGCGCGCTCGAAGCCGAGCTTGGCGGCTTCCTTCACCCGCGCGTCGGCTTGCGCGACCTGCCGCACCTCGCCGGACAGGCCGATTTCGCCGAAATAGACCGCGCCGGCATGCGTCGGCCGGCCGGTGGCGGCCGAGGCCAGCGCCGCGGCGACCGCCAGATCCGCCGCAGGCTCGGTAATGCGCAGGCCGCCGGCGACGTTCAGATAGACGTCGAGTGCGGCGAGTTTCAAGTCGCAGCGCGCTTCCAGCACGGCGAGCAGCATGGACAGGCGGCCGCCATCCCAGCCGACGACCGAGCGGCGCGGGCTGCCGCCGGGGTTGGCCGACAGCAGCGCCTGGATTTCGAGCAGCACGGGGCGGGAGCCTTCCATGCCGGCGAACACCGCGCTGCCGGCGATGTGGCCGCGCCGCTCGGCCAGGAACAGGGCGGACGGGTTGGCGACTTCGGCCAGGCCATGGTCGGTCATTTCGAACACGCCGATTTCGTCGGTGGCGCCGAAGCGGTTCTTGGTGCCGCGCAGGATGCGGAACTGGTGGCCGCGGTCGCCTTCGAAATGCAGCACCGCGTCCACCATGTGCTCCAGCACGCGGGGGCCGGCGAGCGTGCCCTCCTTGGTGACGTGGCCGACCAGGAACAGCGAGAAACCGCGCTGCTTGGCGATGCGGATCAGTTCGAAGCCGGCGGCGCGCACCTGGGTGACGGTGCCGGGGGCGGATTCGATGCCGTCGAGCCACATGGTCTGGATCGAGTCGATGACGACGAGCGACAGGTCGCGTTCGCTTTCGAGCACGGCGGCGATGTCGCGCACATTGATGCTGGCGGCGAGGCTCAGCGGCGCGTCGGCGAGATTGAGGCGGCGGGCGCGAAGGCGGATCTGATCGATCGCCTCTTCGCCGGACACGTAGAGCACGCGGGCGCCACAGCGGGCGAGGGCGGCGGCGGCTTGCAAGAGCAGGGTGGATTTGCCGATGCCGGGGTCGCCGCCGACCAGCACGGCGCTGGCCGCGACCAGGCCGCCGCCGAGCACGCGGTCCAGTTCGCCGATGCCGGTCAGGCGGCGCGGCGGCGGATCGATGCTGCCGGTGAGCGGTTCGAGCGCCAGTTTGCGGCCGGAGCGCAGCGCGGGGCCGGGGCGGGCTTCGGCGGGTTCTTCGGCGACGCTGTTCCATTCGCCGCAGGTTTCGCAGCGGCCAGCCCATTTGGCGGTGACGGCGCCGCAGGATTGGCAGACGAAGCGGGCGATGGGCTTGGCCATGGGGGAATCGATTGAGGTTTAGGCAGGGGCTCTGCCCCTGGACCAAGCTGGGGACAAGTCCCGCGACTGGATTACCTTACACTGAGCCAAACAGATGCGGGTCTGGGGTCTCAGGCCCCGTCACGCGAAGGCGTGCTTCGCACGAGAGGGTTCCAGGGGCAGAGCCCCTGGCTTTTCTTAACCGTTAGTCATCTTTCGTTCGGTGTGCCCAAACCAGCTCCCTCAGCCTGAAAGCGCCGTCCTTCATCGTGCGGGTGCCGTGGTGTCGTTGTCCGGTTCGTCGTGGCGCGACCGTTGCAAAGCAATCCGCTCGGCGGGGTAGATTTTGTCAAATCGGTCGAGGCTGCGGCACCAGGCGGCTGCGGCCGCCGACAGCCATCCGGTAATGCGCAGCATGGCATCGTGATGCTTTGGCAGATCCCAGATAAGGATCGGCTCGTGATGGGCATCCGGTTACGTAACAGTCTGATGGGTGTGAGCGGGCCGGAAAGGTCCTTGCGTCTCAAGCCTTTGCCGTTTTCACGACGGCCAATTTGGTGCAGGTCCGTCTGCCACAGATTGTCGTA
>Ga0116228_10000760_pt1 | contig 25217 bp, 23 predicted proteins | sample S1TSphfallax_2_FD_89694 | JGI IMG/M metagenome (GOLD analysis project Ga0116228, IMG submission 89694) | Host-associated microbial communities from peat moss isolated from Minnesota, USA - S1T2_Fc - Sphagnum fallax MG | ecosystem: Host-associated > Plants > Peat moss > Unclassified | place...
CAGAACGCCGGCATAAGGCCGGTCCAGCGGATTCGGCGGGTCGAGTTGCGTATCGTTGGGCGTGAACAGGCTTTGGGTGATTTCCAGCGACACCCGCGTGGTGCCGTCGCCCCAGATGCCGTGTCCGAGTGCGGCAGCCGCATCGATGGCGTCGGCGCCCGAGGTCCAGCCGATGCGCAGCCCGCTGGTGTAATAGCGGTCGGAGGTGCCTTTGAGGGTTGATACGGCGTCGTTTTCGGCCTGGATGGTCCAGATGCTGTCGAGGTCCGGCGCCGACGGCGCGGTTTGCGCACGGGCAGTGAATGCGGTGAGGGCGAACAGCGTTGCGGGAAATATGATGCGACGCATGGGGATTCCGGAAAGGTGTGCGATGTTTGTAAGCATAGTGGCCAGGTTCTGTAACCCCCGACACGCCTGCGCGCGCGCCGGCGACGCCGGGATGTGGGCTGCCGGCGCCGCCATTAGCTTAGCGCTGCGCCGGATGGGTGGCCGAGTGGTTTAAGGCAGCGGTCTTGAAAACCGCCGTGGGTGCAAGCCCACCGTGAGTTCGAATCTCACCTCATCCGCCATCCCAACAGCATGCTCGACTATCCGATTGACGCCGTGAGTGCGGCTCATCAACCGGTTCCTGTTGCTCTAGAGTGAAGTTGTTGCCGCCTGCCGCAGCCCTTTCCCGACGACGCCAACTCGGCTGAGACACTATGCAAATCGAAGCGGTTTTCCAATTTATTAGACATAAACGACTTGCTGTCATCTCAACCGTTCACCCGAATGGAACGCCCGAGGCCGCACTTGTCGGCATCGCGGTGACGCCGAACAATGACATTGTCTTTGACACGCTCTCGACGACGCGCAAGGTGGTCAATCTTGCGGCGCAACCGGCTGTGGCGTTGGTCGTGGGTTGGGATGATGAACAGTCCGTCCAAATCGAAGGTGTCGCGCGCGCGCCTGAAGGGGATGATCTTGCGGCGGTCCAAGCGGCTTATTTTGCGGCGTGGCCAGATGGCAAAAGTCGCGCAAGCTTGCCCAGCATAACGTATATCGCCGTCCGCCCTCGCTGGCTGCGTTATTCGAGTTATTTGGGGGTCCCCAAGGTCGTCGAGTTTACGATGTGATTGCTTGGCGATCTACATCGGCCGCCGGACCACCACGACTTACAAGAGGAGCCAGGCTCCATGAATGCACCGCAAATCATCCGGACGTTCAGTGGCAAAGAACTGGTGCTGCTGCCCCGTGCCGAAGATGAGGCGCGCCTCGACCGCGCCGATTAGGATATGGCGCACACCGCTCCAACATCGGTCGGCCTTTCATTATGGGTGTCGCGGACGATCCAATCATCGGGCTATGGCTTAAATAAAGTGCTCATCTTCATCGAGCGTGGCCCGCCAACTCTATCCCTGTCCAACCCGGCCCCACGCTTTCCTGGCCCACAGCCCACACCAACAGCCCGCTGCTTTCGGCTTCGTCGTGGGCCGACATTGATGCCAGGTCGCCCGGCGCGCTTGCCGCGTGAGCGGCCGGCCTACCGCGTGCACAACGTCGCCTCCACCCCGGGGCACGAAGCGCCAATGGCGGAGCTTGTCCCGTCTTCATTTTTGAGTATAGCGAAGACAAGCGATTTGAAGGGAGCACAGCTTGTCCCGAACCACGACGATGACGGTCCGCCTCCACGGAGCTCTCAGCGACTTCGTGGCAATGAACGTCGGAGAGAACGGATTCTACGAAAACGTCAGCGAATATATCCGAGATCTGATTCGCCGCGATAAGGAGCGATCGGAGGAACAAGCGCTCGAGCGGCTGAAGGCCGAACTGGCCCATGCCTTCGCAGCACCCGAGTCGTCCTACAAAGCGTTGACCGCTGCCGAGGTGGTCGCACGGAACCAGACCTGACCAAATGGCCGCTATCCGTATCCAGGAAGCGGCGTCACACCGTGTCGATGCAATATACCGCTACACGCGGGACCGCTGGGGGACCGAGCAGGCCGACCGCTACATCAGCGGCTTGTTCGATGCTTTCGACAGGATTGAACCCCGCGGCGTGACATCGAGACCCATCCCGGCTGAGTTCGGCGTTGAAGGGTATTTCTTCCGTTACCAACAGCATTTCATTTATTGGCGAAATCTGTCGAACGGCGACATCGGTATCGTCACGATCCTGCACGAGCGGATGCACCAGATCGATCGCCTCCGCGCGGATTTTGACCCGCGATGACGCGTGCGCAGCATGGCTGAAGCGACGCGTGCCCCGTCATAGGGCTATGGCGTAGACATAGTGCGCATCATCGTCGGGCGGGGGGCCGCCACCTTTCGGCCCAGCGCCTTTCAGCCGCGTTTACCCGCGCATGCGCGGACGCGCGCCGGCACGATCAGCTTGGGAGCAAGGAAAATAAAGATCTTATTTTTTGAAAAAAAGAAGCAAAAAACTTTTGCTCGTTGGCATTACACGGTCAATTTCGACGTGGGCTACGTATCCAAAAAGACAAAAGTTTTTTGGTTCTTTTTTTCAAAAAAGAACTTTTCTGCCGTCCTGAATTGCGGTCGGCTCCAGCGCGCGCTAGCTCCCCGGCATGAAAGCCAGAACAATATCCCTGCTGGCGCTGGTCCTGGTGATCGTGGCGGCCGGCGCGTTCTTCGCGCTGCGGCACAAAGCGCCGCCCGCGCCGCCGCCCGCCACCCACGCCGCGGTGGCGCCAACGCCACCGCCACCTGCGCCGGCGACCGTCCCGGCCGATTGTCTGCTGCCAGGGCCGCCGCCGGTCCCGCCCGATGGGCAGACCGCGACCGAGGCCGACATGCGGCTCGGCCACAACGTCATTCAGGCCTTCGTCAAGCAGTTGGAGGCCTACCAGGCCTGCCGCAACGCCCAGGTCGACCACGCGACCGCGTCGGCCGAGCAGAAGCAGCAATGGCTCGACGAGGGCAACGCCGCCGTGGACAAGGCCAACGAGCTTGCACAGGCCTTCGCGGTGCAGCTCAAAATCTACAAGGCGCGGCCGCCGAAACGGTGAGCGCGGGCCGCAGCATGCCGGCTGCGTCCACCAGGGCGGGTAACTGGGCTGCCTCAACCGGGCGGCAGAGCAGGGTGCCCTGCGCGCAGCCACAGCCCAGAGCACGCAGCACGTCCATCTGCTGCCGCGTCTCGACCCCCACGGCCACGCTGCGCATGCCGAGATTATCGGCCAGTTGCACCATGGCGCGCACCAGCATCGGGCGCTGGTCCGGCGCCATGTCGCGCACGAATGCGCGGTCGATTTTCACCGCGTCGAACGGATAGAGCCGCAAATCGCTGAGCGAGGAATGTCCCGCGCCGAATTGATCGAGCGTCAGCGTCACGCCCATGCCGCCCAGCCTGTGCAGCAGCGCCGGGGTCGCCGCATCCGCTTCGGCGAACACGGTCTCGGTGAACTCCAGCTCCAGGCGCGCCGCGGCCAGGCCGCTCGCCCGCAACGCCGCCTGCACCGCCTCCATCAGGCCGCCGGCACGGAGCTGCAGCGATGAGATGTTGACCGACATCCGCACGCTGGCCGGCAGGGCGGCGGCGGCCTGGCAGGCTTCCTGCAGCACCCAGGCGCCGATCGGCCCGATCAGGCCGCCTTCCTCCGCAGCCGGAATGAACGAGGCCGCCGGCACGTCGCCGCGCCGTGGATGGCACCAGCGCGCCAGCGCCTCGACCGCGACGACGTGGCCGGATGCCAGGTCGACGATCGGCTGGAACCGCAGCCCGAGCTCGCCGCGCGCCAGCGCGCCGCGCAGGTCCAGCAGCAGGTCGTCACGCGCCCGCGCCGCATCGTCCATCGCTGCGTCGAACACGCGCACGCAGCCGCGCGACGCTGCCTTCGCGTCGTACAGCGCCAGGTCCGCCGCCCGCATCATGGCGGCGCCGTCTGCACCGCCTGCGACGTCGCCGCCGGCAGCCTGGCCGTTGATGCGATCCGCGGTCGCGATGCCGATGCTGGCGCCGATGCCGAGCGACACCGCGTCGATTTGAAACGGCGCGCTGAGCACCTCGATCAGGCGCGCCGCCAGGCGTGCGCCGGCCTCGGCGCCGGTGTCGCGCAGCAGGATGGCGAATTCGTCGCCGCCGATCCGGGCCACCAGATCCGTCTGCCGTATGGCGTGGCCGAGCCGTGCCGCCGCGGCCGCAAGCACCCGGTCGCCCATGCCATGGCCGTGCGTGTCGTTGATCGCCTTGAAGCGGTCCAGGTCGAGATACAGCACGCAGAAATCGCCGCCGTGCCGGCACGCCGCGTCCAGCGCCTCGGTGAATACAAGCCGGTTCGGCAGGCCGGTCAGCCCGTCATGCCGCGCCATGTGCTCGATGCGGGCGGCACTCGCCCTGGCCTGCGTCACGTCCGATCCAACGCCGCGAAAGCCGGCATAGCGCCCCTGCGCATCACGCACCGGCTTGCCTGAAAGTGCCGCCCAGAATCGGTGCGGCCCGGCATTGAACGGCACCACGATGTCGCGGAACGGCTCATGACGTCGCCACGCCGCCTGCAGCTGCGCGAAATTCTCCTGTGCAGGTCCCGGCGCGGCGGCGCCCGCGCGTATCAAGGCGGGCCAGCAAATCTCCCGCAGCCGATCGCGCGAGACGCCGCTGACCGCGACCAGACGGTCCGGGATGCGCCGCATATACCCGGCTTCGTCGATCTCCCACAGCCAATCCGCCGCACCGCTTTCAAAATCGCTGAGCAGCAGCTTGACGAGGCCGCGCTGCTCGTCGAGCGCGATGCGGTCCAGGCACGCATCCCGGTGCCGCCGCCACCGCAGCGCGATCTGCAGGCAGGTCGCCGCGGCGCAGGCGGTGATGGCCACGCCGCGCCCAGGGTATATCGGCTGGTAGACCGACGGCGGCCGGTGCAGCGCGCCGATCACCGCGCCGAGCCACATCGGCGCCAGGAACGCGAGCGCCGCGGCGGGACATTCCGCGGCGGCGGCACTGCCGCTGACCAGCGCCACGCAGGCGCCGCCGACGATCATCAACTGAGTATCGGCCGCCTGCGGTATCAGCACCGCCACCAGCAGGCCCGATACGATGCCGAGCACACATGCGGCGGCCAGGCCGAACATTTCGTGGCGCAGGCGCGCCGCCGCGCCGCGGTCGGCGCGCAGCGCCGCGCGCGTGCCCAGCAGGATCAGGCCATACAGGCCAGCGACGATCGGCGGCGCCGACAGCAGCAGGCCATGAGGACCGTTACGCCAGAACGCCGTGGCCAGCACGAGCGTGGCCGCGACATGGCCGCTCGCCATAAACGGCACCAGCCGGGCCACCGCCGCCATGCGGGCAATGCGCAGCGCGGCGGCGAGGTCGGATGGTGAACCCGGCGGCTGGAGCATGTCGGCTGCCATGATGCGGCCTTCTCGCTGTGGCCCGAGCGCGCTTATTTAACACTCGTTACGTTCGTGGTTGACACCACCTCAGGCCGCGTTGTCAAGACGCTTAATTACTTCGGGTTGTATTTCGGCGGCGGCTGCACGCGGTCCACCGAGGCTGCATGGCGGGTTCCCGAATCGCTGGCGCAGCCTGATGGGTTGGGCTAGGAACCGCCTCTCGTGTCTCAATTATCAATGTCCACGCCGGCCGCGTGCCGCAGTCACGGAGTTCTGCCATGGCCCTGAACCCACCCAGCGGTCTGGCCGGCGGCACCACACGCACGCGCGGCGGCCTGGCCGCCATCCGCCCGCTGCCGCCGGCCGCCCCGCGCGAGCCGGCCGCGCTGGTGCCGGCGGTGCCGGCGCGCAAGCAGACCGTGTTCGGCTATTACGACCACAACAATGTCGGCGATGAAGCCTTCAAGGCGGTATTCCAGAACCTGTTCGGGGCCGGCAACGTCGAATTCATCGGCAACATGGAGCGCGCCGGCCGCACCGATCAGGTCGTGTTCGGCGGCGGCGCCGTGATCAACACCTATTTCATCAACCAGCTCAAAAATGTCGACTCGATCTACTGCGTCGGCTGCTCGCTGCCGTTCAGCCGCGGCGACATCAAGGTCATCGAACCGCTGCGCGACCGGTTCAAGTGCTTCTATCTGCGCTCCCGCGACGACGTGGCGGCGCTGGAGGAGGCGGGGATCCATGCGGTTTATACGCCGGATATCGTGTTCACGCTGAAGCCGCCGGAGATCGCGTTCGCACCGAGCGATTTCGCGAAATACGCCAACCTGCCGCCGATCGATTTCGGCCACAAGAAACATACCGTCATCGCATTCCTGTCCGACGATTATACCATCGTCTATTCGGAGGAGCGGCAGAAGGCGTTCCTGAAGGTCGAGAAGCTGAAGAACGAGCTCGCCGCCGCGTTCGACATGCTGGCGGAGAAATGCAATGTCGTCTTCATTCCGCTCAGCGTGTGGTATGGCTCGCGTGACTACGTGTTCGCGCTCGATGTCGTGCGGCGCATGCGCAACATGAGCAAAGTGTGCGTGGTCGAGCGCTATCTGGAGCCGATGGATGTGCTGGGCGCGGTCAACGCGCTGGATGCGACGGTGGTGAGCATGAAGTTCCACGGGCTGGTGTTCGGGCTGATGACCGGCAAGCTCGTGGTCAATATCGGCACCACGCGCAAGAACCAGTCGCTGATGCGCGATGCCGGGCTGACCGGGCTGTCGTTTTCGTATGAGACGGTCAGCGCGCGCGGGATTGCCGATTCGGTGGCCAAACATGTCGAGCCGCGGCTGCGCGACAAGATTGCGGTGCTGGGCCGCGAGTTCGCGACGGAGGCGGCGGCGCGGCTGGCTGAATTCAAAGCGTCGTTGCCTGACTAAAAAGGCCAGGGGCTCTGCCCCTGGACCCCGCCGGGGCCCGAGGCCCCAGATCCCCCGCGCTTGGTTTACGCGTAAAGTAATGGGGTCTGGGGACTTGTCCCCGGCGGGGTCCAGCGGCAGAGCCCCTGGCCTGCCTTGTTTTTTCCGGGAGCCATCCACCGTGATCCGCCTCGATGAATGTTTCCAGCTCACCGTCGGTGCTCCGGCCGCCGCCGAACGCCAGCAGGCCAGCCTGCTGCGCGCGTTCTTCCGCCAATCGATCTCCCGCCGCTGTCCCGGCGGCCCGATCGTGCAGCAGCTCAACCTGTCCACCCCCGCCAAGCCGGCCGCCGAACCCGGCCTGCACCTGGCGCTGGCCCCGCTCCAGCCGCGCGACAACATCATCGTGTTCGACGCCGATGCGCTGATCGAGCGCGCCGGCCAGGCCGCCTATGCGCTGCTCACCCCGGCGTCGCTGGAATCCTACCTGCGCCCCAGCCGCGGCACCGCGGCCGCGCGCCTGACGCGGCTGCTGGCGCTGGAAGGCGCGTTGCGCGCCTGCCGCGTCGTGGTCGCGTTCGATGTCCGCCAGGCGCGGGCGCTGGCAGCACTTGGCGCCCGCAGCGTGCATGTGCTGCCGCTGCCCGCCATGGCCCGGCCGGTCACCGGCCCGGCCACGCAAGGCGGCCTGCTGATCGTGGCGCACGACGTGGCCGACGACGCCGCACCCGCGCTCGCCGGCCTGGTGCGCGCCGCGGCCCCCGATCTGCGCATTACGCTGGCCGCCGGCCGCGACTGGAATTCGGTCTCCGCCGCGGTGCTGGACGATGCGGCGAATGCCGAACTGCACGTGCATGTCGGGCTGTCGCGCGAGCCGCCGCCGTCGCTGCGCATCATCGATTCGTTCGCCGCCCGCAAGCCGGTCATTCACATGTCGGAACGGCGACCGCCGGAGACCGCGGACCAGATCGCCCGTCTGCAAATGAACGTCGAACCTTTCAAGTCCGGCTTCTTCGCGCGCAGCGCGGCCGAAGTGATCGCCGCCGTGCAGCATGTGCGGTCCGACCCCGCGATGGTGGATATATTCCGCCGCAACATGGATCAAGCCGTCGCCGCCTTCAATGCGGATGTGGAACGGCGGCTGTGGGAGATGCTGGCATGACCAATTCGCTCGCCTGGGTCACGCCGTTCGGCAAGGCCTCCGACATCGGTGCATTCTCGCGCAACATCCTGCTCGATTTTGCCAGCGCGGGGCCCGGCGCCGGCATTTCGCCGAGCCTGGTCGTGCACGAAAACGGCCCCACCTACTGGACCGAGCTGCCGACGATTCCGCTGACCGGCGGCGCCGCCGACATCCAGATGCTGAGCGCCTACGATTTCCGCATCTTCAATATCGGCAACAACCACGAAAATCATCATTACATCAACCAGCTTGCCCTGCGCATCCCCGGCGTGGTGGTGGTGCATGACCTGGTCATGCAGCATTATCTGGCCTGGAAGATTTTTGAGCAGCAGAAACGGCCGGAGGTCTATGCCCGGCTGATGGCCGAATATTACGGCATGAGCGGGCTCGATATCGTTGCGTCCTCGCGCATCTGCAGCGCGCTGGTCAACCCGATCTACGCGCCGTGGGACACGCCGCATGTCAACGCCACCCCGCTGATCGAACCGTTCGTGCAAAGTGCGGCGGCGATCGTGGTGCATTCCGAATTCGCCGAGAAATTGCTGCGCCCGCTGTTCGATGGGCCGATGCTGCGGCTGCAATTGCCGTGGGACAAGAAGGAGTCGCTCGACGACGCGCAGCTCGATAGCTGGGTCAAGGCGACGCGCAACCGCCATCGCTGTCTGATCGCGGCGTTCGGCCATATCGGCCGCAACAAATGCCTCGAGACGGTGATCCAGGCATTCGCCGATTCCGCCGTGCTGCGCGAACATGCCAGGCTGATCATCGCGGGCTACCCGGGCGACCCGCATTATATCGAGCAATTGCGGCTGATGGTGTCGCATCTGGGCTTGGGCCAACTGATCGATTTCGAGTTCGCGGTCAGCGAACAGCGGCTCGATACGCTCAAGCGCGACGCCGATATTTTCGTCAATCTGCGGTATCCGAACACGGAAAGCGCATCCGGATCGCTCAACGAACAATTGAACGCGGGCAAGCCGGTGGTGATCTACCCGACCGGCGCCTACGCCGAAGTGGATGACAAAGGTGCCGTGAAGGTGGACCGCCTGGGCGGCGCGCCGGCGGTGGCGGCGGCGTTGGAAAAACTGGCAACGGACGCCGCCGCACGGGTCCGCATCGGCAAAGCCGGGCGCGCGTTCGTGCGCCGGATCGGGCGGCGCGAATATGTGGCGCAACTCTCGTCCTTCCTGCTGGAACATGAAACTTTGCTGCGCCAGCGCGGCGCCTGCGTCGCCGGCCGCAACCTGCCGGCCGCCTTGCCGACGCGGGCCGAGGTGGGACCGCGCTGGTCGGCGGGCCTGGCGCGCGCGCGCTGGCTGTTCGGCGCACTCGACAATTCACCGTTCGAGCTCGACCTGTCGATATTCCGCGACTGGGACGATCGGCTGCTGGCACGCTATATCGTCGTCGGCTTGTTCGGCCACGCGCGCGGCGGCACGCTGGACGAGACGGTGCAGGCCATGCTGCAGAATTGCGACCGCTGGCAGTTGGCGCAGGCGGTGAGCGAGGCCTATGTTCTGGCGCGGCTGGCGCGCGGCCAAGCCGATCCGGGCGCGCGCATGGTCCGGCTCGCCGGCGCGGTGCCGGCGCTCTATGGCGAAACCTGGCGGCTGCTGGCCGCACTCGAGCCCGCCTTGTTCATCCGCTCCTGCTATCTCGGCCTGCTCGGCCGCGTCGCCGAGGCCGCCGAAGTCGATCTCTATGTCGTCCGCCTGGCCAACGACAACGCACATAATATCGTACGCGAATTTATTTCGAGCGAGGAATTCGCGCAGCGCGGCATTGCCGCCGACCTGCTGCGGTCCTTGCGCGAGTGGTCCGTCAACGCACCGAAAATCGATCTCAGCATCCCGGAAATTCCGCTTGGCGTGCCGGTGCTGCTCAGCGATACGCAGCCGGAGTCGGCGGCCTTCCTGACCGCCGGATGGCATGCCACCGAGCGCGACGGCGTATGGTCGCACAGCAGCATGAGCGGGCTGCATTTCCGCCTGCCGCCGCTTGGTCCGGGCCTCGGGGTTGACAAGCCGCTTGCCCTGGCTATTACCGGACGCGTCGTTGCCGCCCGAACCACAGGCCCGCGTGCCGGAACGGTTGTTTGTAACGATGGTCCGCCCGCCGAATGGTTGGTGGATCACGATGACTGGTTCACCCTACAGGTTAATTTGCCGCCGCTGAGCGGCGGCAACCGCCAGGTCCGGGTGGCCATCGCCTGTAACGAAGTGGTCAATCTTTCCAGCCTGCAATTGGCCGCCGATAATCGCGATCTTGGATTCTGTTTAAGAAAGCTGGTTGTAACGAATGGCGCAGAAGCAGCCTGAATGGCGCAGCGCCGGCCCCGACAGCGGGTGCGGCGCGCTTGAGGAAACGGTGAGAAAAGAATGACCGCCCTGCGGGTTATCGGCTGGTTCGGGCGCCGCAATTCCGGTGACGAAGCGTTTCGGACCGTGCATACGCTGGTATTGCCGGATACCGAACTTGCGTGGCTGGTGCATGGTGCCGGCTTCCCCGAGGGCGTGGCGCTCGATGACAGCCTGGTGCTGATCAGCGCCGGCGACATCGTGCTGCCATTCTATTTCGATCTGATCCCGCCCGGCGCGCGCATCATCGTCTATGGCGTGGGTTTGGCCTGGCAGGAGCAGATCGAGACGCTGCGCGCGGTGCGCGACCGGGTCGTCGCCGTATGGGTACGCAACGAATCCGATGTGGCCGGCGTACGCGAACTCGGTATCGAAACATTCTACACGCCCGACATCGCGCTGCTGCTGCACCGGCTGCTGGGCGAAGCGCCGGCCCGCCTGCCCGACGGGGGCAAGAAAGCCATCGTCACGATCACCGACAGCCCGCGTGCCGATGCGCTACGCCGCAACGATCTCGGCCGCTTCCTGGAAATGCAGTCCTTCTGCAACCGATTTGCCGTGGCGATGGACTATACCGCGCAATATTATAAGATGGAGTTCGTGCCGTTCTCGTTTGATCGGAATGATTTCGATCTGGCGGCGATTTACGACATCATCCCGCGCATGCAGTCGCGCGACGGCGTGAACGTGGTGGAGACCGAGCTCGAACCACTGGCGACCATCGAGCATATCCGCACCGCGGACCTGGTCGTGTCGATGAAGTTCCACGGCGTGATCTACGCCATCATGAACAATATCCCGTTCATTGCGGTATCGGACACGCGCAAGGTGGGCGCGCTCTGCACCGAACTGGGTCTGGGTGAATTGCTGCTGCCGCCCGCGAGCTTTCAGGCGGACGCGTTCAAGCGCGCGCTGACCTATGCCGAGCAGCCGGAGACGCGCGCGCTGATCGCCGAAGTGTCGAAGAAACTGATCGAGACGGCGGAGACCGAGGCGGAGCGGTTTCGGGGTATCGTCAAGGCGGCGTTGGAGAAGAAAAAGAAGAAGTAAGACTTCTTTTTTTGAAAAAAAGAAGCAAAAAACGTTTGCTCCCCACCGACACGGCCCAATTCGAAACGGGCCACGTACGCAAAGTGGCAAAAGTTTTTTGCTTCTTTTTTTCAAAAAAGAAGTCTTCCTTCTGTTGCAGCCATCCCCCCGCGCGACTAGCTTGCGCCGCTGCGCCGGAGACCCGCCTTGATCAGCCAAATCGTCTACACCATCCTCAAGTCGCTGCTTTCGCTGTTGTTTTACGCGGTCATCCTCGCCGCCATCATCAGCACGCTGATCGCCTTCAATGTGCTCGATACGCGCAACCGCTTCGTCTGGTCGCTGGCCGACTTTCTGGCGCGCGTCACCGACCCGCTGTTGCGCCCGGTCCGCCGCCGTCTGCCGAATTTTGGCGGCATGGATTTCAGCCCATGGGTCGTGCTGATCCTGATCGTCGTCGCCATGCAGGTCCTGGATTACCTGTATGCCGGCATCCATTACGGCATCTGGGGCTCGCTGATCTAAGGCGCCGCCGCAATGACCGCACGCGTTCTGGACGGCAAGGCCATCGCGGCCGCGTTGCGCGCCGATGTCACCGCCCGCGCCGCCCCCCTGCCGTTCCGGCCCGGTCTCGCCGTCGTGCTCGTCGGCGCCGATGCGGCGAGCGCGGTCTATGTCCGCAGCAAGGACCGCGCCGCCAGGGAGGCCGGTTTCACCGCGCAAACCATCCGCCTGCCGGCCGATACCACGGGCGCGCAACTGCTGGCCGTGGTCGCCGCGCTGAACGCGGACCCGGAGGTGGACGGCATCCTGGTGCAGCTCCCGCTGCCGCCGCATATCGACACCAGCGCAGTGCTGGAGGCGGTGGATCCGGCAAAGGACGTGGACGGCTTCCATCCGGTCAATGTCGGCCGCCTTGCCGAGGGGCGGGCGCTGCTGGCGCCCTGCACGCCGCGCGGCGTGATGAAACTGCTGGCGGCAGCCGGCGTGTCGCTGAGCGGCACGCGCGCGCTGGTGCTCGGGCGGTCATCGATCGTCGGCCGGCCGGTGGCCAATCTGCTGCTGGCCGCCAACGCGACGGTGACGATCGCGCATTCGCGCACCGCCAACCTGGCGGCCGAATGCCGGCGCGCCGAGGTGCTGGTGGCGGCGGTCGGCCGCCCCGAAATGGTCACCGGCGACTGGGTGACGGAGGGTGCTGTGGTGATCGATGTCGGCATCAACCGGCTGCCGGACGGGCGCCTGGTCGGCGATTGCGCCACGGACTCGTGCGCCGTGCACGCCGCGGCGATTACGCCGGTCCCAGGCGGCGTCGGTCCCATGACGATCGCGTGCCTGCTGGAGAACACGTTGCTGGCGGCGCTGGCGCGACGCAACATCCCGATCCCAAAGCCGCCATCGCCCTAACCACGGCGAGCGCAGGGGCCGGCGTCCCTGCCACCACCAGGATCGCGATACTCGCCAGCGCCGACCGCCGGAGTTTGCCCACGCACGACATCCTTACATGGCAGGGGCCACCGAATCGCACCCCGGCTCACGTTTATGTGAGCATGATTGGCGTTCGACGCTCAATCAAAATTTATAAAAAATACAAGATTGATTGGAATTTTCAACGTTTCGCGTGTTAATAGATGAAATCTGATCGCGTCCGGCGTGCAGGCAGCGGCCTGCGGCGCATAAAACAGAATGACGGCCGGCCGCTCTGCCCGCTGGACCCGGCCCCCTCGACAGCCACTCCCATCACGCGGTAACGACCGACCGTCTGGACGGTTTGGATTTTTATGCGCACGCACGTGGACGTGATCGTGGTCGGGGCGGGTTTCGCGGGTCTGGCCGCCGCGCGGGCGCTGCATGCAGCGGGCCGCAGCGTCCTGGTTCTGGAAGCGCGCGCGCGGGTGGGCGGCCGCAGCAAGTCGGCCATGCTCGCCGGTCGCGCGGTCGATGTCGGCGGACAATGGATCGGCCCCGGACAGGACGCGCTGGCCGCCCTTGCCGCCGAATTCGGCGTCGCCACGCGGCCGCAATTCACCGCCGGCGCGCGGCTGCTCGAGATGGGCGGCCGGATGCGGCGCTTTTCCGGCGACATTCCACCCGTGAACCTGCTCGCCCTGCTCGAGCTGGGATTGATGCAAAGCCGGATCGCCAAGTTATCTCGCCGGATCGACCTCGACGCGCCATGGAACTCCCCCGGCGCCGCGTTCCTGGATGGCCAGACGGTCGAAACCTTCAAGCGCCGTTATTGCCGGACAGCAGCCGCGCGGGCGGTGACCGACATCGCCGTGCGGGCCGTGTTCACGACGGAGCCCGCCGCGTTATCGATGCTGTGGTTTCTCTTCTATGCTGCGTCCGGCGGTGGGTTCGACCGGCTGACGTCGACGGCCGGGGGGGCACAGCAGGATGTTTTCATCGGTGGTGCGCACCAACTCGGTCAGCGCATGGCCGACGCGTTGGGCGCCCGCGTGCAGCTCGATCAAGCCGTGCGGGCAATCGGGCAGGAAGGCGACTGGGTAACTGTCGTCACCGGCACAGACGTGTTTGAAGCAAGGCGTGTGATCGTGGCCGTGCCGCCGGCATTGAGCGGCCGCATCTCCTATTCTCCCGCTCTGCCGCCGGCGCGCGACGCTCTGAGCCAACAAATGCCGATGGGCTCCGTGATCAAATGCGTGGTCGCCTACGCGTCGCCGTTCTGGCGCGCGCAGGGGCTTTCCGGTGAAGCGATCAGCGATACCGCGCCGTTCGGGCTGGTTTTCGACGCATCGCCCTCCGAACATGAAGGCGCGCTGGTGGGCTTCTTCGATGGACCAGCCGCGCTGTGTTGGAGCGCGCGTGGGCCTGCCGCACGCCGCACGGCGGTGATCGACAGCCTGACCCGGTTTTTTGGCCCGCAGGCGGCCGCGCCGCTGGACTATGTGGAGGAGGACTGGACGGTCGATCCGTGGAGTCGCGGCTGCTATGCCGGGAATCTGCCGCCGGGCGCGCTGAGCCGCTACGGCCACGCGCTGCGCGAACCGTGCGGACGCATCCATTGGGCCGGCACCGAAACCTCTATTGTATCCTGCGGCTACCTGGATGGCGCGCTGCGCTCCGGGCGTCGCGCCGCCGACGAGGTGCTGGCGGCGCTGGCGCAAGCCTGATGAACGCGGGCGACGCACGCGCGAAGCTGCTCGACGCCGCCGAAACGCTGCTCCTGAGCGGCAGCGCGAACCGGCTCACCGTCGCCGCGGTGGCCGCTGCCGCCGGCCTCAGCAAAGGCGGCGCGCTGCATCATTTTCCGACCAAGCGGGCGCTGATCGAGGCCCTCATCGCGCGCGCGCTCGACGCTTTCGAGTCCGACTTCGAAACCCGCGCCGCGCGCGATCCGGAGCCCGCCGGCCGTTGGACGCGCGCCTTCATCAGCGCATCTATCCCGGCGCGGGCCGGCGAGGGCAGTCCCCTCTATCGCATGACGGCAGCCGTCAACGCCGCCATCGCCCAGGATGCGGACCTGCTCAACCCTGTCCGCCGCCGCTACGTGGTCTGGCAGAAGCGCCTGATGGAGGACGGGATCGACCCTGTGATGGCGACGCTCGTGCGCCTGGCGGTCGACGGCCTCTGGCTGTCGGAAGTTGCCGGATTTGCCGACTTCGACCAGGCGTTTCGAAACGACATTCTGACCAGGCTGCACGCGTTCGCGCGTGCCGGTCGTGCGTGAGCACGGCCAGCGTCAGGGAAATTAGGGGAAGACTGAGTGAGCCTTGCATCGGCCCACACGCCGCGGCGAGGCCTACCCAGTCCTGCCTTTGGCGGTCCGCTTGCCTTTTCCACCCCGCATGCCGACAACCGAGAAAACAAATCGGGACGAACGTGCCATGCTGGCCAACGCAGCCATCCTCGCCTGCGGCGGCGCCGCGGTCGCCTACGGCGCCTACACCACGCGCGAAGTGCTCAAGGCCGACCCCGGCAATGCCCGGATGCAGGAAATCGCCGCCGCGGTGCAGGAAGGCGCGAAGGCCTATCTGAACCGCCAATATCTCACCATCGCCGCGGTTGGCGCCGTGGTGCTGGCACTGCTCTGGCTCGTGCTTGGCCGTTACGTCGCCGGCGGCTTCGCACTCGGCGCGATCTTGTCGGGTCTCGCCGGTTATGTCGGCATGAATGTGTCTGTGCGCGCCAATTGCCGCACCGCCGAGGCCAGCCGCGCGGGCGTCGCAGCCGGTCTCAATGTCGCATTCAAGGCCGGCGCCATCACCGGCATGCTGGTCGTGGGCTTAGGCCTGCTCGGCGTCACCGGCTACTACATCTATTTGCGCCATACACTGACCGGCCCCGATTTGCGCCCGGTCCTCGAAGCGCTGGTCGCGCTCTCGTTCGGCGCCTCGCTGATTTCGATCTTCGCGCGGCTCGGCGGCGGCATCTTCACCAAGGGCGCCGATGTCGGCGCCGACCTGGTCGGCAAGGTCGAGGCCGGCATCCCCGAGGACGACCCCCGCAACCCGGCCGTGATCGCCGACAATGTCGGCGACAATGTCGGCGACTGCGCCGGCATGGCCGCGGACCTGTTCGAAACCTATGTGGTGACCGTCGTGGCGACGATGCTGCTCGCCGCGATCCTGTTCACCGATCCGACGCAGCGCGACGCCGCCATGGAATTGCCGCTCGGCATCGGCGCGATCTGCATCCTGACCAGCATCGCCGGCACGTTCTACGTCAGGCTCGGCGCCGACAATAACATCATGCGCGCGCTGTATCGCGGCCTGCTGGTCACCGGCGGGCTGTCGGTCGTGGGTATCGCCATCGTTATCTTCCTCGCGGCGGGACTTACCGCGAAGCTGACGCTGACCACCGGTGGCCCGATCACCGGCGGCGCGCTAGTCGGCTGCGCGGTTGTCGGTCTGGCGGTGACCGGCGCGATCGTGTGGATCACGGAATATTACACGTCGACCGAGTACCGCCCGGTGCGCAGCATTGCGCAGAGCAGCACCACCGGCCACGGCACCAACGTCATCCAGGGCCTGGCGGTGTCGATGGAGGCGACCGCGCTGCCGGTGGTTGTCATCTGCATCGGCATCATTGCCGCCTTCGCGCTCGCCGGCCTGTTCGGCATTGCGATTGCCGCGACGACAATGCTGGCACTTGCGGGCATGATCGTGGCGCTCGACGCCTACGGACCGGTCACCGACAATGCCGGCGGCATCGCCGAAATGGCCGACCTGCCGAAGGATGTGCGCAAGACAACCGACCTGCTGGACGCGGTCGGCAACACCACCAAGGCGGTCACGAAGGGATACGCGATCGGCTCGGCCGGCCTCGCGTCACTGGTGCTGTTCACCGCCTACACGCAGGACCTGCACACTTTCTTTCCGACATTGCAGGTCGATTTCACACTGCAAAATCCGTACGTGGTGATCGGCCTGTTCCTGGGCGGCCTGCTGCCATACCTGTTCGGCTCGATGGGCATGACCGCGGTCGGTCGCGCGGCGAGCGCGGTCGTGGTCGAGGTGCGCCGCCAGTTCAAGGACATACCGGGCATCATGGAAGGCACCGCGAAGCCGGAATATGGCCGCGCGGTGGACATGCTGACGAAGGCCGCGATCCGCGAAATGATCGTGCCGAGCCTGCTGCCGGTGCTGGCGCCGGTGGCGGTGTATTTCCTGGTGGCCCTGGTCGCCGGTCGCGCCGAGGGTTTTGCGGCTCTCGGGGCGATGCTGCTCGGCACCATCGTCACCGGCTTGTTCGTGGCCATTTCCATGACCAGCGGCGGCGGCGCCTGGGACAATGCGAAGAAATACATCGAGGAAGGCCATCATGGCGGCAAGGGCTCGGACGCCCACAAGGCCGCGGTGACCGGCGACACGGTGGGTGACCCATACAAGGACACAGCGGGCCCTGCCGTGAACCCGATGATCAAGATCACCAACATCGTGGCGCTGCTGCTGCTGGCGATGCTGGCGTCGGGGCACTGACGGCCATTGTCGTGGCGGCGTCCGCGCAACGTCAAGACCGCGCGGGGCCTGGCATCGCCACATGCCTCGCCGCGCGGCCTAACCGTGCGTCACGCGTATCGATAGCCGCAGCAGATATCGCGGAAACGCGTAATTATGGAGATATTGGAACAGGTCATTGTGGAACGAGCGCATCGTCGATGCGCGATCCGGCTCGTTCTTCCATCGTTCGAATGGCCAATATTCGAAATTGCCGGTCGGCCGCCCGTTGACGATACCGCCGGTCTGGCCGCTGAGGTTCTGCATCAATTCGCCGACGGTCGTGCGGTCCAAGGACTGCGCCGAAGCCGGATCGAGCGCGATTGCCACCCGTAGCGGCAGCGTGCCCTGAACGGCGCGCAAGAACGCGTTGCAGGCGACGATGCCGTTGCTGTGGGTAAAAACCTCGACATTGCGCGGGGTGAAGGCCCCTTGCGTGGCAGCGGCAATCGCGTTGACCGTATCGGCGATCACGTCGCCATCATCGGCAAACGGCCCCAGTTCGCCGTCCGCGCCGCCGGCGTTGAGCAGCGCCCGCACCGGCATCAGCAGCGCCATCGTCCGGCCGCCGCCCATCACCTGCGACCCGTAACAGGCCTGCACCTTGCCGTCGCGCGTGTCCCCGGAATACGGGTCTATTCCATTGATCAGCGCCAGGTAGTCACGGATCAGCGGCGGCGACAGCGGGTTCGAGGCGCCCAGAGCGGCGTAATAGTCGGCGGCCTCCTGACCCTGACCAATGCTGGGCGGGATCCCGATCATGACGCGGTCGGCGATGCCGGTTTCCGGCAACAGCAGGATCCAGGCACGCGTGACGTTGCCGGCGGTCGCGGCGAACACGCCCACCCGGGCTTTCATCGAGGGCTGATAGAGAAAAAGTGGTGCCGCCGCCGGCGTCCGCGGCAGGAATGTCGCCTCATCGATGATGTTGAGACCGAGCAGGAACACCGGCTCGCAATGCGAGGGCGTCTTGTCGGCGCCCACCACCTGATCGGTGATCGGCCGGACGGTCACGGGCATGACGGCTCCTCCAGGCATGGGCACACAGAGAAGCAATGGGCGGCGCGCGAAACTGCCGCAGAGCTCCATAGACAACGGGTGGAATAATCACAGTTTCCATGGCCAGCCAAGCCGGCGCCATCCCGCCATCCCCGGCACCTTGGGCGCCGGCATTGTGCACCGCACAAAGGGCTGCATGGACTTTTTCACCCAACCAGCCTAGCTCTGCGCCGCAAACGCAGCTGGACTCTTTAGCCATGAACGCATCGCATTTCCCCACCGGGAAGAACCCGCCGCTCGACATCAATGTCGTGGTCGAAATCCCGCAGGGCTCATCCGTTAAATATGAAATCGACAAGGAAACCGGCGCTATCGTGGTCGACCGCTTCCTGTTCTCGCCAATGTCTTACCCCGCGGCCTACGGCTTCATTCCGGGCACGCTCGCCGATGATGGCGACGCCGCCGACGCGCTGGTGCTGGTGCCGAGCGCCGTCGTGCCGGGCGCCGTGATCCGCTGCCGCCCGATCGGCATCCTGAACATGCAGGACGAATCCGGCATGGACGAAAAAATCATCTGCGTCCCGCACGACAAGGTGCACCCGCTGCATGGCAACGTGAACAGCGTGGACGACCTGCCGCTGATCATGCGCCAGGCGTTCGAACATTTCTTCGAAACCTACAAACACCTCGAACCCGGCAAATGGGTGAAGGTGCAAGGCTGGGGCGGCGTCGCCGACGCCTGCGCCGTGATCTCGAAAGCCATCGCCGCTGCGGGGTAAGGCCGAGCCGCGTTGTGTTTGCGTTTTAGCAAGGCGGGGGCTCCGCCCCTCGACCCCGTCGTGCGAAGCACGCATGCGCGTGACGTGCGAAGCACGCATGCGCGTGACGGGGCCTGAGGCCCCAATGGGCATCGAGGGGGCAAAGCCCCCCGCCTTCCTAGAACGCAAACACACCGCGCCTAGACATCACCCGCGAGCGCCACAAGCTGCGTCATCGTGGTCCAGTTGCGCGCCGTTGCCGTGTCGCCGGCGGCGCGGCTGAACGCTTTTTGCAATACGCCGTCGTGAATGCCGGTGGCGCACCAGAGGAACGCCGCGCCGTCAACAAGCGCGAAACGATCGGGTTCCCAGTCCCGTTCGGCCAACTGCGCGACACGCGGTGGCGCCGCGCCGCCGGCGAAAAGGGCCACCAGCAACCGCGCCGGATCGGTGACAAGCCCAGGAAACGGGTGCAGCGCCAGAATGTCACGCAGTGTCCCGGCAGTCACCACGACGACCCGGGTTTTTATGGCATGCCGGACGAGCGCGGCTTCGATCGCAGCGGCGGCTTTGGGCGCGTCACCCGGCGGCGCGTCGAAGATGACATTGCCGCTGTTCAGCAGCGTGCGCACGCCGGTGTAGCCGAGCGCCTCGACGATGGCGCGCACATCGGACATCGCGATGCGGTTGGCGCGCCCGACATTGACGGCGCGCAGCAACCCGATATGCGGGATTGCGGTGGTCTTCGGCATCAAGGAAGAAAGCACTTCTTTTTTGAAAAAAAGAAGCAAAAAACTTTTGCTCTGGCGCTGTTGCCACCTGACGCCTCATTGCTTGCACCGGCGCGGAACCAAAGGAGCAAAAGTTTTTTGCTTCTTTTTTTCAAAAAAGAAGACCTTTCTTCTTCGCCTTCGACCGCTAACCGTCCAGCACAGCCATCATTTCGGTCCATTCGCGCTTCGACAGCAAGCTGTTCTCCTGCGCCACCGTCTCGCCGGCGAGCATGCGGCGCAGCACGGCCAGCATCGGCGCCGAGAAAGTCGCCGCACCCAGCCGGTAATCGACGAACGCGGCATGTGCCGCCGGCACCCACGCGCGCACCACGTCAAGGATCGCGTCGGCATAAACGCGGATTTCATATTGCGCGTGCGGGTCCGCCCGCAGCGCGCAGAAATGAAACAGGTTATGCAGGTCGATCTTCCAATACCATTGCGTATACGCATTTAATGTCAGGTTCATGCGCGCCAGCTCGCGCGCCAGGCCCTGGCGCTGCGGATCCGCCGCATCCTCGTTCAGCATGTAGGCGTAATGGTCGTAGCAGCGCGCGGCATCGTCGCGCAGCAGAGCGAGCACCTCCGCCGCCTCGTCGCCTTGCAGCACGGCGCCGCGGCCCTGACGGTTGCTGTCGCTTTGCGCCGCGAGCTGGGCCGGCGCCGGGATGTAGAATTCGCGGTCCAGCACCGAATAGCGCGCCGAATATTCGTTCACGTTGGCGGTGCGGTGGCGGATCCATTGCCGTGCGACAAAAATCGGCAGCTTCACATGCAGCTTCAGTTCGCACATTTCGAACGGTGTGCTGTGGCGGTGGCGCATCAGGTAGCGGATCAGCCCGGCATCCTCGGACACACGCTTGGTGCCGCGGCCATACGACACGCGCGCCGCCTGCACGATCGCGGCGTCGTCGCCCATATAGTCGATCACGCGGATAAAACCGTGATCGAGCAACGGCATGGCGGTGAACAGCAGCGCCTCCAGCGCCGGCACGGTCGGACGCCGGGTGGCTGCTTCGGCGTCGCGCTGGGCGGTGATTTCGGCAAGCTGATCGTGAGTGAGCGGCATGAACGCCCCCTAGCATCCGGCCGGGGTGGCGCCTATATCCGCAATGCAGGCTTCGGCCGGCTATGGTGATAAACGGTACGTGGAATAAGCGTTGTGGACCCGGGGGCAGTGCCCGGCGCCTCCACCAGGTGAAACTGGCCCCGATCCTTATGGGGAATGCGGGGGCGACACAGGCTCGACACGCGTGGTAAAGACTTACCTTTTGCCCGGCATGATACCGCCGTCATCGGGTCAATTCACAAGTGCCAACGATAACTTCGAGGCGCTCGCTATCGCTGCGTAAGCAGTGACAAGCGCGGTTAGGGGGGCCCCGGGCAACAGAATGCCCCCCACTTATATCGAGCCCGGCGGCGCTTAAGTGGGCATGCGTAAGCATCGAGCGCGCCGGCGGAATTGCGCATGATTGATACGCGTTACGCGCGGGCTGCCAGCGGGTGTTGCCATCGCGGCAGGGGGCGCTAAGGATGGCGCGGCAAGGACAAACGCATGGAAGATGAGTCCGGCCCGGCGGCCGACAGCCAATTGCCATACGACACATGGATGGAGGAGAGCCTCCGCCACGTCGTGGTGCGCGCGCTGTTGCATGCGGCCGAACATGGTTTGCCCGGCGCCCACCATTTCTACGTGACCTTCCGCACGGATTTTCCCGGCGTGAGCCTGCCGGCACGGCTGCTGCAGAAATATCCGCAGGAAATGACCATCGTGCTGCAACACCAGTTCCGCGACCTGCTGGTGGAAAAGGACGGCAGCCGCTTCGGCGTGACCTTGTCGTTCGGCGGCGTCTCCTCGGCACTCAGCGTGCCGTTGGCCGCGGTCTCTGCGTTCGTCGACCCCTCGATCCAGTACGGCCTGCGCTTCAAGGTGCAGGCCCCGGAGATCGTGCCCGCGCCGAAACCGGAGGCGCCCGCGCAGCCCGCCGCTACGCCGGAACCCGCGCAGCAGGTGGTCAGCCTGGACGCATTTCGCAAACGGCGCGAGTGAGGAAGAAAGGCCTTCTTTTTTGAAAAAAAGAAGCAAAAAGTTTTTGTCTGTTTGGTTCCGCGCCAGGTCAAGGAACCTGCGCCAGGTGACGAGGGCGTCAGAGCAAAAGTTTTTTGCTTCTTTTTTTCAAAAAAGAAGACTTTCTTTCTTCTTGCTGGGTTCCCATCATGGCTAGGCTCCTGCTGGTCCCCATCGTCCTGCTGATCTTCCTCGCGGCGCTGCTGCCGCTGGTTGCGGCAGCGCTCGCCGGCGGCCATGGCGTGGCGGCCAGCCTTGCCGACGCGCATGTGCAACGGGCCATGCGCATTGCCATGACGGGTGGCGTGCTCGTGGCGATTTTAGCCGTGCTGGTGGGCTTCGCGCCGGCGCTGGCACTGTGGCAGGCGGCGGGCTGGGCGCGCTGGCCGGCGCTTGCGATCTGCGTGGCGGTGCTGCTGGTGCCCGCACCTGGATTTGCCGATCTGCGTTTCCTGTCACCGCTGCGGCCCGCCGGCGTATTGGCGTTCTGCTGCGCGGTCGCGCGCGGCGCCGCGATGACGGTGCTCATTCTGTCGGCCGGGCTGGCCCGCGTGCCGTTCGGATTGCAGGCGGCCGCGCGGTCCGCCGGTGCGCGGCCGTTGCGGGCCTGGCTGGACGCGGTGGTCGCGCCGCTGACCTGGCCGCTGGCAGGTGCGGCTCTGGTCGCCTTCATGGTCGGCATAGCCGAGGGTCCGGCGGCCTCGCTGCTGGCGCCGCATTTCGATCTGGCCGATGCCTGGGTGGCGCCGGCGGCGCTGCTCGTCGCGGCAGCCAGCGTGGCGGCCATGAGCGTGCTGCTCCAGCCCGACACGGTCTGAGCCGCGCGTGCCGGCAAGCGGGCCCGCTCGCCCCACCCTGCATTTCACCGGCCCGCTGGACCTGCCGGCGACCGCCGCGCTCTGGACCCAAACGCTGAACGCCGCCCGCGGCGCCGGCGGCAAGATCACGCTCGACCTGCAAAATGTGCCGCATTGCGATACCGCGGGCGCCACGTTGCTGGCGGTCGCCGAAGCACGCGGCGCCGAACTGCGCGGCGCCAATGCCGAAATCACCGCTTTGCTCGCCCGCGTCCGCACCGCCCGCGGCACGAAAGCCGCGCCCGCCATCCCGCGCGCCTCCAACCCGCTCACCGACGGCGCCCGTGCGGCCGTCGATGGCCTCGCCTTCCTCGGTGAAACATTGGTCGCCGCGCTGCGCGTGCCTGGCCGGCCGCGCATGTTCGTGCTGCGCGACCTGCTGGCCATTACCGACGAAGCCGGCGTGCGCGCCGTGCCGCTGGTCATGCTGCTCGGCTTCCTGATGGGCCTGATCCTGGCGTTCCAGTCCAGCATTCCGCTGCGCCAGTTCGGCGCCGAAATCTACGTGGTCAACCTCGTCACCATCAGCCTGCTGCGCGAGCTGGGCCCCCTGCTCGCCGCCATCATCCTGGCCGGCCGCACCGGCTCGGCCTTCGCCGCCGAGCTCGGCACCATGGTGGTCAATGACGAGATCGCCGCGATCTCCACCATGGGCATCGATCCGGTGACCATGCTGGTGCTGCCGCGCCTGGCCGCGACGCTGCTGATCATGCCGGGCCTGGCCATGCTGCTCGAACTGTCCGGCATGTGCGGCATGACGCTGGTCATGGGCACGCTCGGATTTCCGGCCTCCGCGGTGGTGCACCAGGCCGTGCAGGCCGCGCGGCTGACCGATATCGTCGGCGGCCTGGTCAAGGCATCGGTGTTCGGCGCGGCGGTCTCGGTCATCGGCTGCCGCACCGGCCTCGGCGCCGGCCTCGGCCCGCGCGCGGTGGGCGAAGCGGCCACCGCCGCCGTCGTCGGCGGCATTTTCGCCACCATCGTGCTCGATGGCGTATTCACCATTCTGTTCTACCGGTTGCATCTTTGACCGACGCGCCGATCGTCGACGCGCAGGACGTCGCGCAGAGCTTTGGCGCCCGTACCGTGTTCGAGCATGTGAATTTCCAGGTCCTGCCGCGCGAGATATTCGTCATTCTCGGCGGCTCGGGCTGCGGCAAATCCACGCTGATGCGGCAGATGATCGGCCTGCTGGCGCCCACCGCCGGCCGCATGATGGTGCTCGGCCACGACATGCGCGCGCCCGACGCGGCCGTATTGAAGCGCCTCGGCGTCATGTTCCAGGGCGGCGCGCTGTTCGGCAGCAAGACGCTGCTCGAGAACGTCATGCTGCCGCTGGAAATGCACACCGACCTGCCGCGCGACGCGCGCGAGGACCTGGCCGCGGTCAAACTCGGCCTGGTTGGGCTGGCGGACGCGGCGAACTTGCAGCCGGCGGAAATTTCAGGCGGCATGGCGAAACGGTGCGGCATCGCGCGGGCCCTGGCACTGGACCCGCCGCTGCTGTTCCTGGACGAGCCGGCGGCGGGGCTTGATCCGGTGACGTCGGCGGGCCTCGATCAATTGATCCTGGATCTGCGGGCACAACTGGGCATCAGCTTTGTCGTCGTCTCGCACGAGCTGAATTCCATCCTGACGATCGGGGACCGCTGCATCATGCTGGACCGGGGCGCGAAAGGCATCATTGCGACCGGTGATCCGCGTGCGTTGCGCGATGGCAGTGCCGATCCGCGGGTGCAGGATTTTTTCAAACGGCGCGCGGCGTGAAAAACAAGAAAGGCCTTCTTTTTTGAAAAAAAGAAGCAAAAAACTTTTGCTCGTTGGCGTACGCGGCCCAAGTCGAGTTGGGCCACGTATGCCAACTCGCAAAAGTTTTTTGGTTCTTTTTTTCAAAAAAGAACATTCTTCCTTTTGACCCAACGCACCCTCTTCATTCGCGTCGGCGCCCTGCTCGCATTCTCCGTGCTGCTGCTGATCGGCGTCATCATTCTGCTGACCGGCGACCGCTGGCACCCCGGCCATTCGTACGAGACCTATTTCAGCGAGAGCGTGCAGGGCCTCGATGTCGGCGCACCGGTGAAATATCGTGGCGTCACGCTCGGCCATGTCTATTATATCGGTCTCGTCTCGGCCGAGTATGGCGCAAGTGTCGATGAAGAGCTGACGGAACCGAAGTACCGCCTGGTGGTCGTGCGATTCAAGGCGGACCCGCGCAAGGTAGGCCGTCTGCCGGACCGCGAAACCGCTGTGCAGACCGGCCTGCGCGCCAAACTCGCCAATCAGGGCCTCACCGGCCAGATGTTCCTCGAACTGGATTTCGTGTCGCCGAAGCTATACCCGGCGCAAACGGTTCCTTGGACGCCGGAGGCGGACTATATCCCGTCCATCCCGAGCACCTTCGCCCAGGTGCAGGACCTGGTCACGGACATTCTGCATCGCCTCGCCGCCGTGGATTTCGGCGGTGTGGTCACAAACCTCGATGGCCTGATCAGC
>Ga0116228_10000762_pt1 | contig 25201 bp, 20 predicted proteins | sample S1TSphfallax_2_FD_89694 | JGI IMG/M metagenome (GOLD analysis project Ga0116228, IMG submission 89694) | Host-associated microbial communities from peat moss isolated from Minnesota, USA - S1T2_Fc - Sphagnum fallax MG | ecosystem: Host-associated > Plants > Peat moss > Unclassified | place...
TTCTCACTCCGGTTCACTTCCACCTATTAAGACCCTTAGAACCCCACCCCCACCCCCTCCCCCCCTCCACGAAAAAAATAAAAATCATGACCCTTCTAAACCTTTAGCCCAAAAAAAGTGCACCCAAATCTCCTCACCCACCTTCCAAATCCCAAAAATATCTTCCCCATCGACGACGGCAGTTGTTGCGCGAAAATTGACCTAAAAGTAAGAAATAAGAACTCAAGGTCCTGAATAGTTTTTGGGCCCTCGAGTTGAGGGGACAGTTTTATTAAAAGTGATCTGGGTTTTAGGACCTCGACAGACGGATAGACTTACTGAATTAATATTACGTCTGTGCGTCTGTCTGTCTGACACGACAATTCTATATTTTAATTCACCGACAGAACCGGCCTAACATTTGGTAGGTAGGTAGGTCGTAGTGCTGGTGGTGTAGAGCTCATTTTAGGGTTTTGCCACAGCACTTGTTCCAGAGAAGGGCGGACGGAGAGAGGGAGAGAGCGCGATGCATGTGAGAGAATCACGAAGATGCAACAAAGGCAGGGATGCACAACTGTCGCAGCTGCAGCGCCCGAAGCTCCATCGTCGTGCTCCGACACCGAGTTTCATCCACCTAGTCTCATTCACCCGGTCCACTCCTCGGTCTCATCTACCCGGTCTACTGACCCGTGCTTGGGTTGCAGAGCCTATTGAATCCACGGGATCATCCTAGGTACCTACCACCCTACCCTATAGACCGGACTAAACCGGGCCCTGGAGGCTATCGGTGCGTCTCCCGAGAACGGCGCCTGGGCCCGATTACCCCGGCCTCACTTGCACTTCCCATGTTGGAGTCTGTCTATCTCTGGTGACAAACAGGTGAAAAAGAAAATAGAAAAAAACTAATTCATGAACCAAGTTTAAAGAAACCGGGGGTCGAAGGTCACGGGCACCCACCTGTTTGTCACCAGAGACAAACTCCAACACGGGAAGTGCAAGCAAGGTCGGGGTAATCGGGCTCGGGCGTCGTTCTCGAGAGACACGCCGATAGCCTCCAGGGCCCGGTCTGGTCCGGTCTATAGGGTAGGGTGGTAGGTACCTAGGATGATCCTATGGATTCAGTAGGCTCTGCGACCCAAGCACGGGTGGATGAGACCGAGGAGTGGACCGGGTGAATGAGACTAGGTGGATGAAATCCGGTGTCGGAGCACGACGATGGAATTCCGGGCGTTGCGGCTGCGACAGCTGTGCATCCCTGCCTTTGTTGCGTGTTCGTGATTCTCTCACATGCACTACACTTTCTCCCTCTCTCCGTCCGCCTTTCTCTGGAACAAGCGCTGTGACAAAACCCTAAAATGAGCTCTACACCACCAGCACTACGACCTACCTACCTACCAAATGTTAGGCCGGTTCTGCCGGTGAATTAAAATGTAAAATTGTAGTGTCAGACAGACGCATAGACGTAGTGAATTTATATATAAGATTGGAAACCACCTCCAAGAACCATTATGATTGGCCAAGCAGAAATGGGGAGCAGCAATCATATCACATTTATTACACTCTTCTTCTCTGTTAGGCTTTGCTATGCCTTCACCAGCCTCAGGAAATTTTGGGCGAAACGGGCATGTCTTGACTTTTCTCCATCTACTTTTCAAATGGAGAGTCACATACTGAGCACCGGTGGAATTACCCTTCGGGTGCCAAGGTGGCTTGGCCCATGACGCAGCAGCAGGAGGTTAGGTCGAATCTCGAAACCCACCCGCCCCGGATGAGTCCAGTTCGAGTCGAGAGAGAGAGAGAGAGTCCGGAGCCTGTCATTGCGTCGACGAGCTTTCTTGGGCCCCGATTGCACGCCCCCCGCTTCTCGAATCATCTCGTCGTCTGGTAAAAGTTGCCATCGCTTTTCTCTCAAATTGATTATTTGCCGGTGCTTGGGTTGCCCTCTTCCTCTTATCTCTCTTCGATTTCTTTCAGCTTTGCTGCCGCCCCAGGCAACCGAAATTCGGTTACTCCAAGTTTTCACTAGGTCTCTAAGCCAAGGATTGCTTTATCAACATTGTTTATTGGGGTCCTCCGTCAGTCAAAGCCATACCTTCACTTCTGAAGACAATGAACGAACTCTCTTGATGTTTTGCATGTGTGATATGGATATGGATATGTAGGAAAAATAAATAGAGATGTGAACCTTGGTTTGTGTTCTTTTTGGTTTCGGTTCAGGAGTAGAGAGAGAGTAATGGAAGTGATAAGTAATAAGCATTACTGAGCATTTGTTACTTGATGTCATATCTGGCTGATGTAGAAGAAACAGAGAGGAGAAAGAGAGTTTGACAAACGTCAGATCAAGGAAAATGGCGACTCTAAGAAATCTTAAGATCAAGACAGGAATCTGCCGACGAACCCTGAAGGAGCTTCATTCTTATGTGACTGAAGTTGAGCAGGAATCTGCCAAAACTATATCCATGAAGGAGTCAAATGCAGATGCCTTTGACATCAAGCAACAGGTTCTCTCTATCCTTGCTGTGTCTCTGTGCATTTCTAATGCCCAAGATTTGCTGCAATAAATTAATGCTTAAATGGTGCACAATCAAAAGACTTTTGGAGGAGGATTGGAATCACCTGAGTAACTAAGGTAATTCCGACAACTGGAGTGAGTGCCTTGTGGCCACCAATCTTACTATCGACACTCCCACCCCAACTCTCTGGCTGTCTTCCGCCAAACTGGGACATGGGTCCATAACCACAAGCACCCTATGTCCATCATTCTGTTATTTCCTTATACACAAAATGGAGTTGGCATGCACTTACAAGTAATCAATTTCACAGCATTGCAGTATTACATTTGAATAGCTTGAAATTGTGATATGAACCTGCAGTGGAGCATGTAAATGAGATATTTCTTCTGCTATTGTTTAAAGATCTTAATATTTCAGACACTGCTAAATTTGATTTTCTAAGGTTATTGAGCTTTGTAGCTCAAATGATGATCTTCTGAAGAACAAAGCTTAATCATCAAAGCATGCGTTAAACATGAACTTAAGGACCACTTAGTGAAGAGAGAATTGTGTTTGGTGCTTGAGCCTTTTGAATCTCCAAACTGATTCTTTCAAGGGCTTTTTGCTTTTAAGTGGGGACCTTCACTGTGTCCAAGTCATATTCTTAAAACTTCTGGTGTTTGTTGTCTCTTCTTGTCCTCTTTACCTTTTTTGCTCTCTTTTTTTTGGGTCCTTTCTCTACTTGTGTTCTCTTTCTTCTTGATTTTCTTTCTGAGTTTCCATATCTTTGTGGCTGAGTCTTTGTCCCACATTCAGCTTTGTGACAGATACTCTGTCCATCAGTTGTCTTTGACATTAGCTTAGACCCATTGCTGGTAACTGACAAAGCAGAGATATTTTAATAGTACTACCATACATGTTGCTGTCAATGGTTGTTGAACATGTTAGAAACTGTTGATATTGTCTTCTCTGCTTTTCAGTTCTAGTCTGTCCATTTTATTTGGTGTTTTCTCTTCTCTTCCTGCACTGCAGTTTGCTATTGAAGTCTCTTGATGTCTGGAGTGAAATGTTGCACATCATTAGGTCATCTTACCATTTATATCCAGGTTGGTTGAGTTCTCAATATTCTTGCAGACACATAGCTTGTTTGAGATTTCTTTAGTAACTAGGGTAATGTTGTAGTCCCACCTTTCCCCCAAGATTCATAGGGATGTCCATGACAATGTATGCTAGAGTGCAGAAGTCAAGATTAGACAGTTGTTCTGCCTTGTGTTTATTCAGCAGTGCTTCAAATGCTTTGCAAAGAGTTTGATTTGAAACCAAGAGACTGGTTGCAGTGTAGATTATTTCATGCCAGACTACCCTTTATGTAGGCCTCTCTATACCTAAGGTCTAGATGCTTTGCTTCTACAGGGGCAAGCTAAAATTAATGGAGCTTACTGTTACAAACATGTTGCAGTTTAAATGAGTTTTTTATTAGCTATGTCTCTTGAGTGCTAGCTGTTATTATGACTGAATCTTCTTGTTGCTTCTGGAAATGCCACTGAAATTCAGGGTGTAGGTTTTTGTGCGATTGTTAAACTTCAAATTTCAGCAGATTATCATATACTTAGGTACAACCACAATTGGGAAGTCAGTCAGGGGTAGTGGCAGTTAGTCACTGCCAGTCATGATGAAGGTGATGGTCTGACACTTTTAAAGTGACACAGACAAGGTTATGACCACACTCAGTCTGGTTGTATTCATTTGGTTTTGCTGGAACTGAAACTACAGGTACCTTCAAGTGTTATTATGGAGGTTTCTCTACAATCTCATGGATACATTTCTCATGATTGTATTAGCAATGGAGTTTTTTCAGGAAAATGTGCTGGCAGAGTCACGCATGATGATTCCAGACTGTAGAAAGCGGTTGGAAGGAGCTTTTACAACTCTGCAAGCAGCTGTGGTGAAACTCTTCACACTCATGTGTTAACAAATATAGAAGTTGATAAATTTGAAACATGTTTTGACTTTCATACCAGACTTGGACTTATGGGGTTGTGACTTAGAACCAGTCCGTTGTATGGACTTTTAGATCGTAGGGGGTGCTGTTCTGGATAGGTATTGACCATTTTGACTAAAACTCTACAATTTCAGCTTTGAAATATGCAAGTACAAGCATTGCAGGAAAAAAACCCAAGGTGCTTGCCATATTTTATGAGAGGCAGATGTAGGCAGCATAGCCTGAACACCAATGAAGTGTATTTCCTGGCCTGTTGATGATGCCCATCACTTGTATTGTGCATATTCCTGGTCACTTGTGGCTTAAAGTGTTTACCATGCAAATTGTGATGACAGGTGGAGGCAGAAAATGATGCAGTCAGCCCAGAAACTGAGGAGTTTATAGCTGCCAATGAGCTCATTGCTGAAGTAAAGCCATTGTTTGCATGATCTCACATGCTAGCCACCTCTGAAGTCACCAAACTATGGAGAACAAGTCTTATGAGAGTATTTACAAAACAGAGTTGTGTATGGAACTTCATGTGATGAGCAAAAACAGAAGCATGTGAATTACTGTTTCAGCATTTTACAATAAATCCTAGAACCCAGGAAGCATACTAGGAGGTCAACTTTCAACCCTAGGGAGTTGTCAGGTGCCTGGTGTAGCCCTGAGGTAGTGGGATATGTATCTTCTCTGGCATGGCTTCAACATCTTGAATTTTATTACCTCCAATAGTAATTTGTTCTACAACAGAAGTTTGCATTCAGGCCTGTTCCTTGGACTATACGTTGATTATGCCTAGTATTTTCAGATGTCCATGCTGAGAATTGGGAACACCTAAGCTGATGTGATAAGACAATGCAATGGCAGCAAGTTCAGTATTTTGAGAGTGGTGACTTTTGTAAGTTACAAAAGTAGGCAAATCTTTCCCCCATATTGTTAGGAATCACTTGCATAGAAGATGTGTGGTTTGAAAGATGTTGTATACATCAAGCCTTAGATGGCCATTTCTGCATGCCTATGGAACTGCAAGCCCATGTACTCGTGATGGCCATCCCATGTAGAAACCCCAGTTTTGCATGAGATGTGCATGAACTGACTTCCCCTGTCATGCTCTAAACAAAAATTTGCAAATTTGAGGGTGGTGGAGACAAAAGTAACAGTTACTGGGACCAACACATGCAAAAATAATTCCTGCCACCAACAATATAATCTTCAATTCTCTACACAAACAAGTAGATGGTTTTTTACATGATTGTGCTAGCAAAGCACGAGGCATGAAAGATCCATAGGTTCCCCTTTGTAGATTTGCACCACTCTAGTAACAAAATTACAATACCCAGCAGGAGACATAAAATGGAATCCAAAGGAAAAATTTGAAGGTTTTTCTTTTCCTCTGGCAAGGCAGTGAAGAGGCAATTAAGCAGTAGTGTGTGGTAGCAATGCTAGGAGGTGTTAGAGCTGAGAGACTTGCTGGACTCCAGTATGGAGTAAGTTTGCAGATGGAGAAGTTGCATCAGAAGATTTGGTGAACTTTTGATGGCTGTAGGGAACATGATGCTGTGGGAGGTTACATATATGGCATAGAGAGAATTGATTAGGCAGTTGTGTCTGCATTGCATATGTGTTCCTTTTCTGAGGTCTCTTACTGGGGTAGACATGACTCTCAGCTGTGTGAATATCTTTCCATGGTGCAACTCAGAAGTTGGATGTTCATATCTAGATGGTCAAGATTGTGAAGTTGATGTGAGATCCTGGGAATGTATGCTGTGTCGACTTTTTTTGACAGAGCTCAAAATGTTGAGCTGTGGATTGCACAACTGATTGCAAGGGATCTGTGTATTGTTAGATTGAAAACTATTTCACTTGTCTCAATTGCCATGACAGTCATTTCTACTCTGTGTGTGCCATGACAGAGGTGTGTATTCATGTTATTGGTATATCCAGTTCTTCCACCTCTGGTTTCTATATCATGATGCTCTAACTAATTTTTTTGGCAAGCTGTGTATTAGCAGGCCTAGAGTTCCCAAACTCACCATAATGTACATACACAGAGGGAAATCATTTACATATTGTCATAATTTCTAGGACGTGCATGTTCTCAAAAGTGGTGTTTTCAAGGGGGGTCAAAGGCATGCAGACATGCAAAGAACCCACATCCTAATATGTGCAATGTAAGCAAGACAGGGCTTTGTTTATAGGGTTTCAGAGGCACGCACCTGAGTAAAGGCCCACTCTTTTTTAATCAAGTTTTCTCCATGTTGATCTTCATACGTGATAGATTGCTTGGTTTGGGATCCGTATCCAGTGCCAACCGGCTACGTTTTCGATGGTCGTCTAAAACGCACGATTGTTTCGGCGGCTATTTTTTTTCTTTCACCTTCTGATCAATGAAACTTTTAGCTTGTGTTTTTAGCGGGAAGTATATGAGCACATCTCCAGTTCTTTTGAGATGTCGATCGAGTGCAGATGGACTTGTCTTACTACACATGGTGTATGATTTTTGTAAGACACTACATCTTGTGCTCTCACTAGACTTTTGCTACATTTCTGAGAGATGCGTCTGGGAGCTGCTGAGAATACCATTTGTCGGTGGATCCTTGCAGGGACTTGAAATTGCTTTACAATTCCCATTTCTCACCCTTCCATTTAGAGCACTTCGCAACATGAACCCTAATTTGGGGAAAACTGTCACTCCTGACCTAATTGTAGCTCTTAGCTGTAAATCGGACTTAGAACTGTTGTGGTTGATTGAAGGGCAGGGAAGAAAGCCAAGACTAACGCCATCTAGGATCTTCTAAACGTCAGAGACCTCGTTTTGTATCCAAAGGGTGGCTATGGAATACAAAAGGAGCTAGATGTGACACAACACTAGAGCCAGGCCAAAGTGCTAAGTCAAGATGCTAAGAAAGGTTTTAATCAATGTTGTGTATGTAAGTGTCAATGGCCCTATATACGGCTTGTAAATCTCATGTAAGTGTAAATCATTTACACTCACCTGACTGAACTTTTTACACTTATAATGTTGTTGTGTGTGTGTATATAACTTTTTACCCTTACACGAGGGCAGTGTAAATATTTGTCAAATACACTTACATGCCCAGTGTAAATGTTTGGGGGTGGTGGGGGGTGGTGAGGAATTCATAAAGTCATCCGGTCTTTGGGCCTCCTTTTACTCTCAAACCTCTTTTTTAGTGTATCCATAAAGTAAGAAATTTTTATTAAATCTGGGAATGAAATGCTGAAACTCAACATTTAATAAACAATGTTCAAGAACAATTATAATAGTTGTATAGGTAGGAGTAATGAAAATATATGTAGCAGGAATGGAGGCGCTCAGGAAAAAGGAAAGGCACCCTGAAATTCAATTTATCTCAAAAATTGATGATTTTCTAATTTTCAACCCCTTCAAATGTATATGTATTCTTTTCAAGTTTTTTTTTAAAAAAACCTTATTTATGACCAAACTTAGGGCTCTGATGTTATGTTTTCTTGTTTTACAAATATTTCCACTATTTTACCTTTAATGACCATACTCTCTTGCAAATCCATATTAATTATTTGTAGGTGCATATTTTTTGTAATGGACCATTTGGTTGGCTTATCACCAAAAACATTATGGAATCCCCCCTTCCCTAAAAAATTTCTCACATGATTTTACACTTACACTGTTTTACAAATTCATGTAAAACCATATAGGTGTGTTTGATTTACACTTCAATTGTTTTTACATAGCCACGTAAATCATATAATTATATATATTTCCTAAAAAAATTCTTACATGATTTTACACTTACACTGTTTTATACAACCATGTAAAACTATATAAGTGTATTTTTGTTACCCTTACATTGTTTTACATACCCACGTAAAATCATATAATTATATTTATTTTTACACTTACAATATTTTACATCACATAAAAGAAATTTACACGATTTGGGACTTACACAGAATGTAAGTCCCAAACCACTTGCACACACAACACTGGTTTTAACTAACCCTAGGCTGAGATGCTCCAAATGATTTCAACTTAGGCCAAAACGCCCAGAGGTTTCAAACCCTAAATATTGCCATGACTGGGATCAAAACACCAAGAGGCTTTTAGAATATCCCACCAATCTATGGCCAGTGGTAATAACATAATAGACTTTTTGCTATTCCATGGCTGTTCTTCCAAAACAGGAGTTTGCAATTTGCATGCCTGGCCCCAAGAACAATCCGTTTGATTAAAACACTTGAATGTTAATGAACAGGGAGTGCAACTTTCTGACCTTCAGAATATTAAAATGGTGAGAATTCTTTGAAACATCAATGTGTGGGTTCATTATTGACAAAGGCGAATCAAAGGCTACATTTACACTTATTTGTCACATTTTGTGGAATCTTAAGTTTCTATACTGGTGTAAAAATTTTGTTGTTATTTCAGATTTTAGTCATGATGTTTGAATACTTGAGTCATCTTAGAAATGGAGATTTAAATGGGCACCAAGGACCAGACCCTCGAGATGGAAAAGACAGGTGGCCCGACAATCCCTCTCAACCTCCAATCAAGAATTCCCAATATAGCTCATGCTCACTCATTGGACTGGCAGTTAACGTTATATCCAAATGCACTGTCAGGATGGTAGCTTAGGGAAAACAAGGGCACATACAGTAGGTACTTCTGCCCTATTTAAGGTTGGGCTTAAAATCCTTATGCCAAGAACAGGGCCAGGAGCAGTTAAAAAGGCCTCTTTGAGAATCCTGTGGTAATGGGAACTTGTCAGTAATGTTAATGCAAACTTCCTAGTGGATGGCATGTGGACTGAGATGACTTGGTTTGCAAGCCATGGCTCTGATTCTATAATCACAAACCACTAGGCATTCTTTCCTGCTCAGAATCATACACCAAGTGAAAACCTAACAATTGTAGCCAAGTGTACACATTGTGCAACAAAGCTGTCAACTGGGAACCAAGCTGTCAACTGGGGACCGACCCTCGGAACAAACTTAAGAAGCTACAGTTACAAATTAGGGTTGAACAATATAGAACAAAGTTAAACTGCTTTGCACTTTATATTCAACATAGCTAGTCCCAGGTCAGTTCAAGCACATGAAAGTGGCAAGAGTGCTGTGGAAAACATTTTGAGCTTTGAACACAAGAGGGGAGGATGCAGTGTCAGTTCTAGCCTTAGTGCAGAACATGCTTACTCTGGTTCAAAATTGTGCTTACAATTCTCATCTCAAGTCTCCAGAAGCATGTCCTACCAGTATTTAGACTTATCCTAATGGGACTATTTCAATACAACACAAAGAATGCTAACTACAGCCTAAGACTGCAACACTAGTCAAAACATGCCGAAAAATGAGGGATGTTCAAAAATACAGAGCTGTATTCTTTTTGCTATAAGACTCAGAGGCATCAGATGAGACTAGCTATTGTGTGAAAGCAAAGACTGGTCACCTTAGCAATCCTTGGTGGACAGTGGAACTGCCAGAACTCCCATTAAAACTCAAACTCTCCAGTAGCCTGTCAGGACATGACAAACAAAGCATACTGTCTGTTACTCATCCTCACAAGATGACTAAAAATCACTTTGTAAAGAGCACAGTTTCAATTATCCACAAGATATTCCACAATAACAATCAAGCACAGATTGGCAGACTAGATACTTGTATAAAGGTCATAACTATGGCATTTTAACATGTAAAAGAGAACCAGAAACTGCCTGTGTACAATAGTTGAAATCATTTTTCAAAAGAAGTTTCTCTTGAAACTCAGTATAGTGAAAACTTAACCCCTCGTCCCTGGTAGTGTATATCATTATAAATTGTGGAAGATTGGTCACATGCAACCATGGCAACTGTATATCGATCATTCTCCTCCATCTATAGATTCCTTATATGTGTTAATGCATTGTTCTTTGCACCAAGACTCTAGCTAACCAGGGCCTGAGTGTGAAGTGAGAGGATGCAAACCTTCACAAACAAAATGTCACGGTTATTCAAATGCATGATGCCATCCTTCAAGGTACATTTCCACTTATTTTTTGACCTGGTAACCTGCTTGTTGGACAAACCGCCAGAAAATATAGGTGGGTTAATACAAGAATGACAAGCTAAGGCACTTTCTCCAAACAAAACAATCTCTCCACCCATGTTCAGGTTCTCCTGAGTGAACCCAGTGTTATAGCTACTAAAAATCTACTGTTTGGTTCAGAACAAGCAGATGTTTAGTAGCTATCCTGTAACAGAAGTAGTTCCCATGCCAAAGCAACAGCTGTTTCTGCTTCTTCCCAACCCATTCCTTCTGTACTAATTGGTCATTGTTGTGCTGTATTTCCTCAAGTTTGGAATAGGGCACCAATTGGAGTACCTTATCAAACTGTGCAAGCACTAGATGATTAGTCTTCAATTCTTCATCTCCTTGGTCTGTATCATCCAGCTCATCGTCATCATCTTCATTCAAAGGAGGCTCTGAACCATCAGAATCAGTAGGTTCTGCCTTTCCTGCAGCCTTGGGTGTCCCATCATTGGCTTGCTGTGCATCTGTGAGATCACAACACATATCAACATGGTTGTGGAGAGGAAATCCAATAGCAAAACTTCCCAATTGTTGCATCCCACACCATGCAGACAACATCTTATCTCAGAAAAATCTTAAAACTTGTTCTGGCTGGCAACCCACTGTAACAAAGCCCATTCCCACTAACATCTACATTTCAATGCCCAGCTCAGACTTGCTACAACAAACAATGAACATAATTAACTCTATGTAAGATCCCATTGCATAGCTGTGTGAAATTACTCATTCCTCTGACTGAATTGACCTCCCAATCTGCCAAGTATTGGTCAACCAAGCATGTACCAACACATAGTGGCAGTAGCAGTGGTGATAATTACCTTCCTCTCCAAGCTCATTGTAGTCCTCCTCAGCAACAGTCTGACAGTCAACAAAACTAAGATAATTGAGAAATCTCCAGCCAACAAAAGCACATAAGCAAATCAGTACACTGGACATCCTGGGTAACTGGTATAATACAGTATGCAACTCAATTCCATCTGAACACTCAACACCTTGGGTGTTTGCTACATTATACTTTCTCAACAGATGTAAGAAGCAGAGACATGCACAGAGAGGAGCAGAGACAAAATAAATGGAAAAGCAATTCCCAAACTTGCTTACTAAACCCTACCATTAAGGACCCTACTGTGGTGCAGAAAATTACATCATCATAGTTGTCATCAATACCATCCAGCTGGGGAAGTCTTGATAAGCCATGTCCATGCACAAGATGCACAAGATGTGCAATTGTGGCATCTGCTTTTTGGACTTCTTGCTGTGATAAACACCCATCAGAATTCCTGCCAATAAGCCTTTGTTGTTCCCAGGAGGCACTTGCATCTATACCCTGCACACAAAAAAGAAGGGCCCTGTCAAATCCTCTAACAGCCTTAACCATTGCTAGACAAAATAATCACCCAGACATTAGAGACGTTCCTGTGTTGGTGCCTGAACAATAGTTCAAGTCAAAAAAACTTTTAGTGGTGGGGTAACCACTTATGCCTATATGAATAAGCTAATTATAAGATCATGAGGCACATTACGTTGTTTGAGTACTTGCCGTATGGCTGGAGATGGCAACAACTGATGAAGCCAAACTTAATTCCTCATCCCCTGTCCCATCTTGCTGGGGAATATATTTTCCAGACACATAGCCAGAGGCCATTTCATCATGCTTCCGCTTCCCAGTGGACAGAGTGAAGAAGTCCTGTTCCAAATGTAATAACAAAGTTGAGCATAGGAAATCTTCACAAAACACCAGTTGTCCATCTATTGCAATTTCACTAAGGCTCTGAATTGCATACCAGGGCCCAAAGTTTCAGCCATGGCTTAAACCCTAGTCAACATATTCTAATAGGTGAAAACTGAAGGGGACAAGAAGTATTACCTTTGTTACTGGAGGAATTGCTGGAATTGAATCTTGTGTTGAATTAGGAAGTTGTGTATAGCCATTTTCCTCCTCATCCCTTTCCTCATAAGCTGCAACCCCAATTAACTATCAAAAACAAAGCACATGTAACACCACAAACATGAAGACCTGGGCATTCAGAGTTACATTGCACCGTGTGACCTGAATCCCATAAACATGACAGCAACTGAAAGAGCTCCATCACTCACTCTCATTAACATTGATCTCCACAACACGAGGCTTCATCCAGGGAGCTGGCTGTTGCTGCAAGAGACAGACATCCAACCATTAATCATGTGTTTAACTATGTATGCACCTGATACATGAAAAGCATAGAAATATCCCAAAAACCTTCCAAAGTTCACATGTATACTGAGCACTAATAAGTCGCAATTCTGTAGCAAGAGTCTCCATACCAATCCAAATGATGCCAGAACTTTCAATCATAATACAAAAATGTCATGCTCCAATGAGGCAAGGTACCATAAAGGAAGCTGGCCTTCCATGATTGGCATTCAGACTGAGTCCGCTGTCTGGCAAAATAGATGACTCACTGGGACCTGGAGGCATGTACTGGAACATCACAGGCTCACCAGTACTGGTCACTGTGGGTACCTACACTCATAACAGTTGTGGCAAGAGAAATACCACCAAAGATTAAGAGGGCCTATTGATAGACTTATAGTCCAGGCACATACTACAATCATGACAAAACATTTTATGTTGCCAACTTTTACTGGTAACCAGATACCAAGAACACAAACATATGGCTAGGTACTGGTATTTGTACACAAGCCCATCAAATGCAACTCTACTGCAAGACAGGGCAGTACAATCCTATGGCATGCCTGCAGTTGAGAACAGAGGAAAAATAGGCAAAGTACCATAAAGCTTTCCAGGGAGGTGATTGACTCCACTGCAAATACAAAAAGATGAAAAAAACAGAGATTGGCAATAGTTACATAACCAGTTTACCGGTGGGTAAGGCATGTCATCTGCTGGGGCTTCATAATCATCCGTGACCTCATAAGGAACATTAAGGTCATGTACATTAGGTGATGGCTGTGGTGCTCCTGGCTTTGGTGCCGGGATTGCAGCTGGTTCTTGGACTGCACCTCCTGAAATAGCACCTGACTGCCTCATCTTGAGCTCCCATAACTGTCCACATCAAATGTTAGACAATGTTACACAGCTAAGTCACTAGCATGAGAAGCATGGCTCCTCTCCCTCTTGACTCAAGGCTATTATCCCCACAACATCTGAACCCTCTTAAAACCTTCCACACATCCAGTTCCAACCATAAGATATTATATGAACCTGGAAGAAACGTACATGAATTCTGATGTCAACAATAATGTGCTCATTACAGCAACAGAACATAAGAGCAACAAACACCAAAACAGAAACTAGACCTAAGACCTCTGCTTCAGGTTGTTCCAAAAAAAAGGGCTGCAGAATTGAACAAGCATGCAAACTCTTATTAGGTTCCCCTGCCTCAGAGGCACCAAGAAAACCCAGGAATCACACCAGCACAAGAGGTATATAGTTTCAAGATTACAACAACAGCCCAAAGCCTGTTTCCCCCATGAGGTTGCCTGCCAACAAATGCTTTTATCAAAGGATGACAGAAATCATGAAACAAGCCTAACTGCAAAGCAGAGTTTTTCCAGAGGCAGATTGTAGGCAGAGCTTGATTAAAGAGAGGCACATTCCCCACACAAGCTGAAGGAGACAGAAAGGACAAATGGATGGCAAAAGCAGCGGCAGCACACCGCTTGCAGCTCAATGAGAACAGCATCCTCCACACCATCACTCTGGAAATCAGCCCGGACATTCTCGATTACATCTTCCACCACGTGCATGTACACACTCGTCACATTGGTCGGCAACTCCTTCTCCTTCCCCCCGGGCACTTTGGTGAAGGCCGCCATAGCCCTCTCTCCCCTCCCTTCTTCACACCTGAAGCTACAACAAACAACAACAAAACACAAACATAAACCCAACAATAACCACAAAACACACAATAATACCCTATAATCCCTACCTCCTTCATCCCGCCCTCAAAAATTACTAAACCTCAACTGCGATTAGACACCAAGCAGACCTTATTTTTCCCCCGCTTCTCTCTCTCCCTCAAACCAAGATCTGACAACCAGTTATCCACGGGCTCCATAAATAACCTCAATTACCAACACTCACACATGGGCACACCCCTACACCCTCAGTCCAGTGCGACTGAAAACAAAGCAGCTAAGTTACCTACAAACAAATAATCCCTCACCCCAACCACCCATCACACACACACACACACACACGCTCTCTGTCTCTCTCTCTCTCTCCACACGTTGAATACATGTGCTTCGTCGTATTCAAGGCAATCTGGTGTGGCCTACCTTGTTATTTTGTTCGTGGAACAGAGCTCGATACTCGTCCACACCAAAGCTGGTACAATGGGGGGCTGTACTTACACCATGAGTGCGTGAAACTGGAAGAGGATATATATGCCCTGCTTTTGCCGATGCTTCTTCTTCTTCGTCTTCTTCTTCTTCTGGTGTGTTCCCTAACCTACATGATGAATCAATCAAGCACGCGCAAGCAAGCAAGCAAGCACTGCTGAAGTTATTTACTTTATATATGTTCAGAGCCAAGTGAGTCTCGGATGCGTCGCGATTCGATTTTTCTGGTGAATAATACTTACGCAGAGTCGTGATCGACCGCGGAAACGTTAAGAGGCAGGAGGAGGAGACGATGGTCAGATCGTGAGACCAGCACCGGCACCACCAACATCAGCAAGACAGCAGCATCCACTAGTTATAAAGGAAGCGGAAGATGAATGGTCCTCAAGCCCTACCCTTGTGGCTTTTAGACCTCAACACCTCCCTACTACCATTTCTCTATATATATGTGACGCTTTTCATCCATCAATATCATCCTTGGCGGCCACCTATTAACATACTTCATTATTCTATCTAGCTTGTTCCATTGGAGAACATGGCGTTCGCCAATGGCCTTCATCCACGAATTTTGCATTAGCATTCATCCATTTTCGTCATCCATGGCGCCACCCCTCCTAGTTTTTAATCCCTCTATTTGTTCCCCATCGAACATGGGCGGCTGTGTGGCTGTGGGACTCATTGCCATGTGCCATCGCTGTCATTCGTTCATCGGATTCCTATATCTCGGAACCAAGCAAAGCGGGACTGCTTACGCCCGGTGAAACGAAGGGGGACCCCTCTTTTATCTTGTTTATGGGATCCAATCGCTAGGTAAATTTATTCTTTTAAAAAATTATATATTTCGCTTGGTAGGTACCTATGTATTTATTAACTAAGGTATATAATTTGTTTGTTTAATTTAGTTTGTCAAGTTGAGATCTTCCAAACAAAGGGGGGCCTCCTATGCACTTGGTATCGTTGGAAAGCCCTCACTGAGAACAGGTGCACCTTGATGGATTCATAATGTTTAGACTTACAATACAGGACTTATTAAGTGTTGAATGATTATGTGCCAAAAAAAAGGTGTGAAATTAGGGTGCACTCTTGGTATTGTTGGAAATACCTTGATGAGTACGATTTTGTGAAGATAAATTCATAACTTTTAGACTTATGGTGTGTGAGATATTAAATTTTGACTAATGTTTGTCATTGAAAATTGAATTTCAAACTTAGCTAAAGAAAGATTATCATTTTCTTTTGTAAAATTCATTCAATTGGACTAATTGCACGAGCCATATTAGAAATTTTATTTTTTTAAAAGTTTGTTTGTTATATTGAGATCTCCCAAATCACAATGACCCCCATTGTGTTTTTGTAACCATTTGAAAGTCCTCGACAAGTATGGGTGTAACAAGGTGGTTTCACAATGTTTAGACCTACAATGGAAGACTTATTGAATATTGGAAAAAAAATCATTGAAAATTCAATGGAATTACAACTAACATTTTAGGGAAATTGGGGTGCATTTTCAATATTGTTGAAAAATGTTTTATGAGTAGGATATTATGGAGGTGATTTAGTAAAATTTTAACTTAAGTTGTAAGAGATATTGAATTTTGACTAATCTTCATCACCAATGGATATTCAATTAAATTACAAAAAATGGTTTTCAGAACAAAATATATTAGGCAACAAGTTCACACTTGTGCCAATGAGATAAGTCACATTAGAATAAGTTAATTAATAAATTTTTTTCCCATAGGAATGCATCCCATCATTGTAAAAATGGCAACCTTGATGCACATGGTGTAGTGTACATTGTGATTATAATATTTTAACCAAGAGTTTATTACCACCTTGGGTTGTTGGATTTTTATATGTGGGGTATATTTGTTTTTGAGTTTTACCATATTTGTCTAATCTAGCATTTGTGAGATGTTATTCTCAATATATGATTATTGGTAATAAATGATGTTGATTGTTTTGTGTATGCGAAAACAAAAACACATATACAAACTTTATTATAAGATTCAAGTACATTACTCAAAAGTACCTTATTCCAAGGGAATTGGACTGTGACCTTAAGAATCTTTCCCATCTGTAAAAGGAGTCATCCACCCTAAACAACCTCACAAACAAGCGTTCAAGTTTCAAACATCCACCCCAACACCCCAAAACATTGGACATGTGAAAACTCGATTTTAGAAAGACTTGAAATTAGACGATGGAATGAAACTTCATAAATATTCACAAAGTGCGATGCTCTAAGGTAGATAGGTTAGTCATCAAACATTAAAGACTTAGAAAAGTGGGGTGTGTTGATTGTCATTTTTTTGAATACGGTGTTTTTAAAAAAATGTTGCCTATCCTTGGGCAAACAAAGTCATTTAAATTGTGGCATTTGGATGAAAAACAAATAATATATGCCTCCCCTAAGGAAGGGGGTCCACTTGTTGGGAAAAATCCTAAAGAAACATTTTGTTACCTTATGAGCAAACACATTGCACCCTATGAATACATTGTAAGCATTTGACAAATGATATAGACTTGACCCATGGTTCAACTGAATGAAAATGAAATCTGGTTGGTTTTTCATGTAAAGAAATTCGTTGTAGACCATTAGTCTAGATCTTTGTAAAAGAAAAGGTGAATTTTTTTACAACCATGGGTAATTTATTGTTTGTTTAACCCTAAAGTTATAAGTGGCATAGCCATGTTAAGGTTTTGGGTTTGGCTCTCCTACCCTTGGAATACAATAGTAGTATTCCGGCTCTTGTCACTTGTGTGCCCCATATTTGTTGTCCAAGTTTTTGCTTGTTAGTTGCAACTACAAGTGGTGTTCTTAAGTTGTCTATGTGTTGTTGTTCATCACTTTCCATGAAATCTTATTCCCACCTCTTCTTATAATGTTGGATGTAACTTCGTAACTTGGTGTGCATGGAAGGTTAAAACTTGAACTAGTTGGTTGTAAGGAAATGAAGCCACAATTATCTTTTTCCAATGTTCCACATGGCTCTTTTGATTATTGTCGTCTTATTATTTTGTTCAAATGGGCCTAACTCCTTTAATGAAATGATGATAATTTAAATTTTTTGTTTCAAAGAACTTGACCCCTCCTTTGACGATCCTTGTTGTCTTTTTATATTTGGAAGAATTTGACATTTCTTTTGATGATCCTTATTGTCTTCTTTTATTTTGAAAAACCCGACCTTGCTTTTGATGATCCGTATCATCGTCTTCTTTCAAAACTCAACCCCTCTTATGATGGTCCTCATTCTTTTCTTCTATTCTTAAAAACTCAACACCTCTTCTAATGGATTTCATTATCTTCTTATGTTTTTTAGAACCTAGCCTTTTGATGATCGCCATCATCTTCATTTTCTAAGTTTTGATTTTCACAATTCAACTTTTTTGATGATCACTATTGTCTTGCTTTTCTATTTTTTTAAACTTAATTCATGTTCCTTTAATCATCTTTGTCTAAATTGTATAGTCTAACCCCTCCCCTTCTTAAACATTGATTTTTTTTTAAAAGGGGTTTTACCTTGCTACAATATGTCCCTTCACTTTCATTCTAAAACCAAGATTGACACCTTTATAGAGTCAAGGATGGGCCCTTAAACTTGTTACAAAATTGTTCTGAAATATGTATCATGTTTCCTTTATTACAATGGTAAACTTAGTTTTTGTGAAATTTGCCCCTATATTGCTTCTTCACCAACCTTTGAACTATTTTAACCCCACTAAAAGAATTTGCAACTTGATGGACCTTCTTGTCCTTCCTTACCTTTCATTTCTCTTGTCAAAAAAAATTTATTATTTATTTGCTTAGCATTTTTCTCCACAATTTTTTTAAATATTATTAAGATGTTCTATATGTGATTGGTTGTAGTCTACATATGACTTTTTGCCCCTTTTTTCCTTACATGCAAATGTAATAAGAACAACAAATGTTTAAAAGATAAAGTTGTTTAGGTTGTTGCTTTTGGATTTTTGACTTGTTGCACTTAAATTGTAAGTTAACAATTACATTAGAAACAACTTTTGTTTGCCCAAGTTCATGTGTGGTGGTGAACTCCTAAGCTCTTCCACATAATATTTTATATTTGGCTACTTTTGTTCATTGTCATTTTCTATTCCAACATCTTGTATTGTTGATGTTATGTTTAACAAGTGTGTGGTAGTTCCATCTTCCCCTCATTGCTCTTATTCATTATTTATTCCATTATAATCATCATTGTTTTCATATGAGATGTTTATAGCTAGTATTACATATGTACATTAGATGGTCTAATCTTGTCATCTATGGCCCTAAAATTGAAAAGTTAGATTCTTATAACCTTGAATTCATTCTTGATGTTTTTCTTGGACAATGATTGGTCCAAATTATTGTCTATTTAACCAATTAGTGTGCATTTGTCTAGTTCATAATGATGTTTTTAAACCATTGCATTATTTTCCTCTTCTCTAAAACTAAATTTGAATGGCTTGAAGCAACTCTATCTAGGAATTGCAAGGCATGATATATGTGAACTAATAATGTGAAAATATTCAACCCAAATTATTACACTTGCCAAATTGCTTCTTAATGTAAAATGTGAACCATGTCCATCTAGAACTAGAAGGTGTTGATTTGATTTATTGAACCCACTTGGAACTAACATTTAGAAGAATAGTGGAAACTTTTGTAATAGAAAAGATCTCATCCATGCTTTGGTTTACATCACCATACATGTTATTGTTATGCATTATTTGATGTAATCATCGATAATTCACTTGCTATTTAAAAATGTAGAATCTAGGCAAATAACCTTTTTATTACATTTATGACATATTTTACTATTAACCATTCCTTGGATCTAGGAGTGGTGTTGTGAACCTATTATGAACCTTGCTTGTTAGGCCTTTGGTCTTTGATTAGCACCCTACTTGAATCCTTGTCTTGTATAAAGTTCTAGATGTGATTTGTACTATACTTATGTTGAGTGTATATGGTTTGTAGGTTTTTGTAAAATGAATTGCATGATTGACTTATGAAACTTGTGCCTTATAAATGTCAAATCTTTTTACAATTCAAATACTTAGTTCTTGATGTCAATGCTTGAACTAATACCATTAGGAATTTTATTGTTAAAGAGGGTGGACCTAGTTTGAGTTAATTTTGCGACCTTCATTTTGAGGTACTATAAGGTAGTTGAGAATCCACATTCTTGCATAACCAAAATTTAAACAATGAGTGATTTGTCCTTTTCATTAGTTAACATGCCTTCGGGCTTATCTTCCTTGATCTTGTCCTACTATTCAAATGATTTGAAAGAAAGGTTAGTGGCATCTAACAAAACTTGTTTGTTTTTTTTAAAGAGGTTACAACCTTTTTTCTTACATCCATTTTTTCTTCCAAGGCCTCAATTGTCCATATTATTTGTTGGGTTAGGGTTAAAAACCTATTTGTTCTTATTGATTTGTTTATTTATGCTACACTTGTAGGGGGAATGTTTTTCATATTTATTGTTGATTTTGTTTGTAAACTATTTTGTCACCTACACAATATATTAAATATGATGGCAACCCTTTCTATCCCGGTCGTAACCTTCATACTACACCAAAATGTGGCATTATGACTTCATCCATGATTAAAAACCAACAATGCTAGCAAGTGAGTGAATGAGCAAGTGAACGTGAGTAGGAAGGAATCTCGAAAAATATTCCATGCCACATCATGGAATATTCCCAAAATATTTGTCTGTCACATGGAATTAATATGTGATGTGGCAAAATATTCCATGTTTTGTCATGAAATATTATGCCACCTCACATGTGTGATTTGTTCAAGAATCAACAATGATTTATTGACTCTAAACATATCATCATTCATGGTGCAACCAATGATCCAAGTATCTAAGGCTTTTATACAATATCTTCAATATTTTTTAAATTGTTGAAATGACGAGAAAATGCATGCCTAAGAAATATTTGATGAATTTAAACTAATAAATATATCAATTCTTCAACAAACATGTGCTACAATGGCAAGGTACTATGGTGTTCTACAAAATAAAACAATATACATGAAAGCACTTATGATTGTCAATGGGTTATTGCAAATAAAATGTATAAAATTTTATCAAGTCCCATACTTTGACGCTACACCATTAGTGTATAATCACCATAACAAAATAACATATACACATCATAAGAAATATTGAAATAATACACAATGGAGAAAAAATTGTTTAGCCATAACTATAAAAAAAAACTTCCTACATAGTGGAGGCAACTGTAGCAAGCTTGATTTGAAACATATGCAATTGTTATGTATTATCACTAGAGTCCAAAGGCTTTAGAACATTTTAACAAACGTTGAACTTCATCCCAACTCCACGTGTAGTAATGAATGAACTTTTCTATGAGCCCATAAAACATAATTGTCTACAATATGTGATACACATGTTTACATTACACATATGCCCTTGTGGCCACCCAAAGAACCTACCAACATTCTAACAAAGTAAACACATGAACATATAGAGAAATTACCAATAATGATGTCATATCATTTATCATTAGAAAGAACATTGTAAATTTGTCCATACCCAAATGGTGGGACATCAACAGTGGGGAAAATAATGCATTGGAGAAGTAACTTGCTAGCTTCCCAATTGTTGGTATGTTATGTTATTTTGAACATGGAAGGTCGTCTCACCTTCTCGTGACCACAAGTTGTAGGCCAATAACTTGCATCAAACGACTTCATGAGGTTATGACAATTCACAACAGGCACAAGGGAAGATTGGGAACCAAATAAACTTCAAGTATTGTTTTTATGCAGGTGATAAAAGGAAAACCTTGCCTCTTCTAAATTTGTTACCTCCTTTTGGGTCAAATTATTACCTTCTTGGATGGGCCATATGGTTGGAATTGCATGCCTAGCAATTGCAAATTTTTGGGTTGTCCCACCACACAACGATTAAAACCATTGAGACAAAACCAATGTTTATGGTGCTCAAGTGATTTTCTGTGATATTCAACCTATAAACTTAAATAACATGGAGCAGGAGTTCCATTTATTGATTTGTAAAGGTTGATCCTTGCTTTGCATTTGAACATTGTGGTTTTTTGGAATCTGAAACATTGAATTGCATGTTTGGGTGCGCAACATTCAATGCATTATTAGCCATCAAGAAAAATATTTTCCTTCAATTCCAAGCCACTTCAAAATAGCAAAGGTAGCAAATCACTAGAACCAGATGGCAATTACTAAACATGTACATCCTCCACAATATCGGGTTCAAAACTAGAACAGATACCCATGCACGAGAAAAATTCACATGGTGAGGATGATGGGAATCTTCCTTTGCGCCTGGAAGATAATCAATAGGTCACTTGGCAAACCCAAACACCTTTTCTCCCTTGAGGTGCGAAAGGCAATTTGTGAAAGATGACCTAGATGTGTAATTTGCCACAATGACCACAAGTTTGGCAAGATCATTTGATCCTTATGCCCTCCTCAACAATAATTCATTTTTAACGACTCCATGACCAACTAGAACACCTCGCAAATATTGTCTATACGATGTAAATTCTTTGAAAACATGAATATAGTCATCAGACGTCATTGTGTATAAATAAGTGCCACATTTTCCCAAGTACTGCAACTAAATGTTATGCATAGTTTTTATTAGATTACAAGTGGGCATGTCCTCCCACTCCTCATCATTGAGCTTCTATAGGTCAAAGGAAAAAAACATCAATAAAATCTAGAATGTCACAATGAAGTTGGAGTGTGAATGCAAATGGAATTGGAAAGCAAATGGAATTCTTGTTTTAAATGTAAACAAAAAAGAAAAAGTCATATAAAGCTTAGAGACAAAATACTCACATGGAACATGAGCCCTCCCCATTATTTAACACGGAAATGTTAAAAGTTAAGCCAAATACCAAGCTCATGGACACCTACCGTAGAAGCAACCCCAAATTAGAACCACCAACAACAAATTAAAACATACATATTATTAACCTCCCCAAGGGATTGTGTGCCCTTGTACTAATGGCAAAGAGAAATGCATTGATCTTGAAATTTAGGTTTAATAAGTTGTTTGGTGTGTTTATCGATTAATTGAATATTGTGGAATAAACATGTGCGATCCTTATCAATCATCTTCACATAGGGTTCCCTCGATCCATAAATAATTATGATTGCATTCCAATAGGTTTGTGCACTATTAGCCATGAATATCTTGAAATTGGGTTTTGGAAAGTCATGCTTCTGCATCATGTCATTGAGTTTTGTCCACATTATTTATTGAGCCTCCATTTCCTCAAATTGCATGTCACAAACTACAATGTTCATCACTTTGCAATAGGTCGAATCGTACACATGACAAGCCATAGTTATCCAACTTATAACCACATGCTTCACATGATCAAACATTATCCAAGCATTCTACAAATCCCCTACAAGCTACATTCATGGGGCAAGTTTGCTCCACTCCCCACACCATTTATGGACATCTTGAAAATGAACACCTTTGGTCCAAAAATTTGTACAAAGAAGCATCGTTCTTGGATCTAATCATATCGACTCTTGAACTTCAATTCAAGGATGTTATCAATGTAACCACCACCTAAATGATGCTTGAGATAAGCAACAAGGTTACGAATGTTGGGAGGGTTCAGTTCACAAAACTTGTCATGGATTTGTTCCAATTGTTGACCTTTGAGAAGCTTCACTTTACCATTGTTATAATCATCAAGCAGATGCCCAACTAAATGGGTCTTACTAGCATTGAGGGAAATCACAAACATCTTTGCATAAGGTGTGCAAACGACCTCCTTTGTAATCAACCTTCTAGTCTCCTCTAAAGATTCCTTGCACTTCCCATTTGCAACATGATAGTTGTGTACCCCAAGATAAATCATCACTCTTGACAAAAACTGGAGTTTATGCTTGACATAATAGATTCTCCCACTACAACCAACAATGCAAAGGGGAGGAGCATGGAAAATTTTGCATCAAATTAAGGAAGCAAATGGAATCAGTTGCATCTGGCCTACTATTGGAACATGAATGCTCTCATCACACCAAAAGGTTTCATTGCAAGAGGCAAAGTGAACAAAGTTCTCACAATCATCTTACACACAACGTAGGTGACCCAAGCAATGAGTCTTCCTGAAATTCAACCCAAAACTATTTTTAATATCAGTGGTGATCACCTTACACCAAGCATGGCCATTATTCTTTTTGTCCATGCTTTACATTTTAAAAAAGTCGTGAACATTGGGAAGTAGAGGCGGCAATTCAAATAAGATATCCCCATAAAAAAACAATCAACAAGAATTTGAAGGGGTATCTTGTCAGAATCCAAATTTTGCAACTCATTAGAGCTTCACCCTAGAAGTGCCATTAAACACATGCAAGAAACCATTGACTAAATAATTCCTAAAGAGGATGAAGGCTATGATGACAAGGTGAAAAACAATCGTGATGGAAATTATGGCTACAAGGAACTAGATTGAGAAATCAAATTTGGTGATATCATGGATGAAAAATGAAGTGTGAAGTCATCACTCGAGGAAAAATCAAACAACTCAATGAAAACAAATGAAGAAGGTTTGATTGAAGATGGAGGTTGAATGTTGTTAACTTCATGTTGCTTCAAAACCTTGACCACAAACCCTATTATTTTCTAGTGTCAATATTGTTTCTTGAAACTTATGAATAAGACTATTGTAATAACACCCACAACCAACCACCCACTGTCTCTTTTGAAAAGAGGTCATAGGAATCTAGTACATTGAATTCAAGACCAAGTTATTAAAATCATATTAAACATCCTTGGACATATGCAAGGATCCTAGCTAAAACAAAAACATAACGCAAAGACATTGTTCAAGGACCAAGGTCATCTTTAAATCGTTGACCATGATGGTTAACATGAAATGTCGCCATGTTACCAAGGATACACAAATAGTAATGAAGAAGGAAAAAAAACAACAAATAATGAAATGCAATCAAACACAAAGCACAAATTTGAATGCTCCAAAAAACAATGAGTGGGGAGGATGGTGAATGGAATGCCTATCAAGATAAACTTGATAATATGTGTAAAAAATAAAGCAAGATGAATATGGAATCAAACAAAGAATAATGTTGATTTGACACACATAAAAATCACCAAAAGATTATTAGAACCAAAGATTATGGGATCCGAGGCATAATATTGAAAGTGAAACAAGGTGATTAAATTAAAATCGCCATAATAAAATGCCTTATTTAGACTCCATTCCTTAAATTCCATAATTGTTCATGAGGCTAGGAAAGAAATGATAAATGAAATGAATTATTGAAAGGAGTTAAAA
>Ga0116228_10000763_pt1 | contig 25184 bp, 18 predicted proteins | sample S1TSphfallax_2_FD_89694 | JGI IMG/M metagenome (GOLD analysis project Ga0116228, IMG submission 89694) | Host-associated microbial communities from peat moss isolated from Minnesota, USA - S1T2_Fc - Sphagnum fallax MG | ecosystem: Host-associated > Plants > Peat moss > Unclassified | place...
AAAAGGAATTAGAGTTTTGGGTAGTAAAAGGGAGTAGTAACTCACCATCACACGAACACCTTTCCGACAAAGGTAAATTGCAATGGCTTGGCTTAAATTTGAAGTTGCACCTGTCAAAAATACTTCTTTGAGGTCGTTTGGAAGAGTGTTCAAGATGATTGCAGCTGTCAATGTATTGCCATTCACAACTCGGATTCGCAAATGCTTGTGTTTGTTCACAAACAACTCACCACCTCCATTCAAACTTTCGCTCTAGCCTTGCACAAAATTCCAAATATTTTTTTACAAAACCTTTGTTAGTTGATCTCTGTTACACAAGTCTATGCACTTTCATTCTTTTCTTTTTCTTTCCAAAAATTGATTTTAGTTGCCCTAAAACCAAAAGCAAAAAAATAAGCAACATACTAAAACCTTTCTAGAGTGCTAAACTCTCCCATGCCCTAAATCTCTGTGGGTTGTTCCAATTCCACAATTCATACTTTTTTTTATAAAAAAAAACCAGCTGACAAAAATTAGAAAAGCTAGTCAAATTTACACTAGAAAAACCCAAAATTTCCCAATTTTTTGTTGGAATTTAAAAAAAGAACAATGGTTGTAGTAGTCACAAACCTTATTAAGGGCACCTAGGCAAATGACCCGAGCACCCTCCTGCTCAGCTTCTATAATGGCACGATCAATGAGCTTGTTGATGCGTTTCTTTTCAAATGGCAGATAATACTGCATTGGCATCAATCAATAACCAAAGCTTCCACAATGTCATACAAATTCTTGTCAATCTTTCCACTTTATTTTTCCTTTATTTTTGAGAACAAATTCTTTCTTGGTTTCACAAGTTTGACAATAACGGAGAGGAATTTTTTTGAAACTTCAGGATCTGCACACCTAGATGGTTTTGAAGCAAAGTTGAAAACAAAACCTAAAGTGGTCCATGAATGCTTTCTTTAGATAAATTTAAGAAAATTTCAAAATAACAAAAAAATAAGCTGGCTTCAAAGTTCTCCCAACAAAAAAAGAAATCACCTTTTTTTTTTTTAACACAAATTTGTGATATAGCCACACTGGCTATCAACCAGAAGTGGAATTAGCCAAATTTGACCACAGGTCTCAAGAGGAAAGTAGATTTTTAAAACAATCCTACTATCTAAATATAACAATTTCAGCATTTTTCATCAAAATCTGGTGACTTTGGTGCATTATTTTGAAATCCTTTGTATCTTCGACTAATTTTTGTTGTGTACGAATGCATTCGTGGGGGTCCTCCTGAGATTGGGGAACAGCCTGGGGCTAATGCCCTCAGGCAGTGTTTCTTTTACTGTCAAATTTTCGCCAAATCCCTTCCTGAAAAATATGATTTCGACCTAAAGGAAGGATTTTCCACTTTAAAAAAAAACCTCAAATTCGCCATATTTATATGATTAGTTCCAGTAGGTAGCCAAAAATATAGAAAGGATTTGATTTTTTCCTACTTACATATTAGTATTACATGTGGCCAAATTTGGCTAAATAATTTTCCAGATGATAGCCACCTTGGCTACATCACAAAATTGGAAAAAGAAACCCTGCCCTCAGGAGAACCCACTCGAACAGGAACGTCCCCTACAATTTACATGGATGTTTGCGGGAGAGTGTCCCTTAACTTGCAGACAGGATAGAGCCCTCAGGCAAGGGAAGACTTGTCCCTTAACTTACAGACAAAGATAGAGCCCTCAGTCAGGCAAGGGACAAATCCCCAAGTGGGGTACCTACCTGAAATCCGAATCTGGGAATCACCCATGTTTGCGAACGCAAAGTCGGCAATTGATAATTGTCGGAGACGAAAGCTTGGCCAAACAGCCACAAAAGCGCCATCACGGGTACCGTAAGCGGCCAAAGAGGCCAAACATACCACTGTGAAGAAGTGTTCAATGGCCATGCCGCAAAGGAAGGGATTCCCAAGGGAAGAAGATGGAATATCGAAAGCAGTTCCGTTGCATGCATCAGATACACAAACTCCGTCTTCCTCTTCTTTCGTCCTGAACCCCCAAGATCCAGAAAAAAAAAAATTCATCAGAAGTTCACAAGTGACCAACTACCAAAAAAACCCCAAAAACTCGAAATTTTTAAAAAATCATCCTAAATCGATCTGCTTTGATGTTCCTTGCGAATTTTTCGATTGCTGTTTCCATCCGCAAACAAACAGCAGCTTGTTTGGACTCCATGGGATTGACGTTGCTTCTCACTAGGATTACGGTCTCTTTCCATTTTGCCCACATGTGATCACAACAACCTAATGGAAAGCGACTGACATAGGGCCTTGTTTTTCTTGATGCAGGGACACTGCAAGTGCGCTGAAAATATGTAGTTAATAATCATGTTAGCAACTCTGAGAACACATGTTTTCATGGGGAAAAAGACAAATTTGTCATTTTATGGCGAGTCACAGTTTGATTCACACCTCTCACAACAACAGCTCCTGCAATTGGTGGTCGATGCTCGACCAGTACAGCTGTGAGATAATGACTGTGAGCACAGCTAGCTAGCTGGGAAAAAACATACGTTTGGAAAGCTATTGTGATCATGAGTACAGAATCGAATCTGTGATCACATGAGCAGCCTAATTCTGGAAAGATGTCATTAGTCTACTGACCTTCGCGAACGGAAGCGTGAAGCTCATCGCTGGAAGCATCAACGGTGCCTCCGAGATAGTCGTAGATCGGCATGAAAAGAGCAAAGTTGGTGTGCACTCGTGAATGGTGTAGTGAATGGTACCTGCATGCGGCAGTGCCGGTTATACCACACATGATCAAGCTGGCTGTGAAAGATGAAGCGGGAGAAAAAATTACAAAACCGATGTTAGAAAAAGACTCTGATCCAAAAAATGATGCGAGCTCTAATTCTTGTGTTCGATGAATCTGCAGTACGTTATAAGCAGCAAGGATGTGCATGAAGGATAAATGCAGTTGCAGCAGCTGAGAGAGCTTGAGACTAGCAGCTTACGACGGAGTGTAAACAAGATACTTCAGTAGTGGGAAAGCCCGCAACAAGCAAGCCGGCATGAACTCGAAGTTGCAGTGACCCATTGCGTTCATGAAGTCAAAGCCTATGGCATATAGGTAGAACATGCCCATGGATGCTCTTCCCAAGAGCCAAGTACCCGCCAAAGGTATGTAGATGATCACCAAGTAGAGCAAATGCTCTGCAAATGGGTGCACAGTTCCTGCAACACAAGTTCAAAACAAACCCCACAACAAGAAATTTTCAGGTACTAGAGATCACGTGATCATGATCAGGGGTTACTATAAGCTGATGATCACTAGCAAATAGTCCAGACAGTGTGCAAATGTTTGAAGTGGCGGGAGATGTGAATTGAGATTAAACCTGTGACTGGCTCTGTGACGAAGGAGGAGTGGTGGTGGGAATGGTATCTGGAGAACAGATAGTGGTGATGGAGTGCACGATGAGCCCAGTAGTAGACATATTCCGCAGGGCCCACGTGCAGAAGCAAGAGAATGAGAGTGCCCACTGGGTCCCAAAACTTGCAGGCCGTGAAGGTAAACCCTGGTACCAGCTCATGCATCATTGTTCCCACAATCGCGTGCAACAGAATGTTATCGTCCCTGCAACAACAGAACAGAATATAGCACCAAGTCTGGATTATTATTACCACAAATCTCATTCACGACCCACTTCCAGAAACAATTCGTGAATGTTTACAGTGTTCATGCAACACAAAACTCATCAGAACGCAACTGATCAGAACACTATTACAAGTCCGCATTCATGAGGAAGATCAAGCTGAAGACGATAAAGATCAAGTAGTGCGTATTATTACCAACTGCTCTCCCTATCCACTTGCTCGAAGGTAATGCCTTTGGTTTGAATCTGGTACTTGCTGGTGAGGTAGTAGCAGCGGGACAGGTTCATCCATAGCTGACCATTGAGGTAGCGAAGTGCTGCTATGATCAGCATGTGCAGACACCAGTTGTCGCTGCCCCCCCCATGCAGCTGCCAGTGCAGGCCTCCCCAAAAATTCTCGTGGATTGCCTTCACCACAAATGGAGCAAACAGAGCATACTGCAGCACGTTCACCACCAGAATTAGTTTTCATTTCAATCTAAACTCGAATACTTTGCAAGAAGAAGAAGAAAAAGAAGAAGATTGACGAAGAACAGCAACAAATGGGTGATCCACGGAGCTGATGAATTGAGAACTTGGGATCTCCAAAAGAGTGCTGAAAGTAGAGCTGATAATGGAGACGTCGATACTGATCAAACACAACATACATGTAGTCCTTTAAGGGTAAAGAACTTCAGTAGCTCCAAATCCTACTGCATGAATGCTAGAAACAAGAGGAGGAGGAGGAGGAGGAAGAACAAGGACAGTAGATATTCAACTCAATGAAGTCTAGTTCTACAAAAGTTTGTACCTTCCAAGCTCCTAAGCTCTGCCATGGCCAATCTGACCACACTCCAGGCTTACTTGCCATTGAATCTCTGAAAGAGTCAGATCTCAGTTGCACGCAGATGATGGGTTGGTTCCCAAATGGTGCATGGATCTGGCCACGCCAAGAAGAACTCTCACAGCCAGCTGCTCTGGGCTTGTGAAAACTGAATACCGGAGTAATGTTTTTTAGGTCAAGATCATCATCTTCCAAATTTGTAGGATTCCTGAGTGATCTCTGGCTTGCTGGATATGCAAAAATTGTGACAGATTACATATATACACCTGGATTTGAAGGAGCTGCTGTCGCTGGAGCTTTTGAGATCATCTATATGATGGGTACCTGCTAGAACTCTGATCACGCTGTTCCTCCCTCCCCATTGTGCGTAAGTCTTTACGTCTGTTTGTCATTGATGATGATGAATGACTACGTTCCTTCGCGGATTCAGATGCTCAAGAAGTCTTGGGAATGAATTTATTGAAGCCACGTGGGTGGCAAGTTTTTTTTAATGCACTTGCTGGATTCAGTTTCAACTGCTTTTCAATTACGTCATCGTGATGAGCATGTCTGTTACACACAGTTTTTTTGTTTTTTTGGGGTGAATTAGGGTAAACCAGCCCCTCTCCAAACAAAACCCATAACCAAATGCCGTATATGTGTTCACTAAGTGCCCTATTACCATAGGCTCGGCCATGAGTTTTTGTGTTCAAACATTTGGTTTCATACATCCAAAGAATGAGCTTTTGTGTCCATTTATGGGTTTGAGCACTAACTTGTGTTTAACTTGTTACCACACCCTTCACCTATCGGTATCACTAAAGAGACAGAAAAAGACAAAGAAGGCAAGAAAGTGAAAAAAGAAAGAAAAAAGACATAGAAGCTAGAGGGATAAATAATAAGAAATAAATAGAAGCAGGACCCATTGCCCGCTTGTTTTATTTTTCTTCTCCCACACTTCTTTCACACCTCCTTCGCACTTTGGGGACTTAAGGCTTTATGGGGTCCAACTCTTCAAAAAGTGATAACTGAAAAATCAATCCAAAAACAACAAAAATCACCTCCAAAACTTTTTCATCAAACAAAAAAAATGCCACCCTAGTTGTACATCCTATCCAATTGCAACAAAAATAACAACAAAACAAGATGGCAACTTGCCATGCCAAACTCCTATGCTAAACAAAAATAAACCCAATGTTTAAACAAACTAAATCTAGACTCACACTTTTGATGATTCAAAAAATGAGTCACTTGCAAAACCTACAAGAATCCAAAACCAAAACACATAATATAATTCACACAATAAGGTGCATAAACAAAACTTGCATAAAACCACAAAAAACTTACAACAACAAACTTTTGTGTTCTACAATCTTAAATCACCAAAAGTGATTTGAAAACACACAACTTGAGATTATATGCCAAACATGAAATATTTTGAACTTATTTCACATTTAAACTAGTCTTAAGCTAAAACACAATTAACAAGGCTAACCCAATTTAGCACTAACCTACTTAAAACTTGATTGGGTGACTAAATTAACAATCTCAATATAAGCTTTTGTTCTTATGGTGGAATGGCTTCAACATGCTATTATGTGATGATCTTATTACCTTCAGTTGGAGGTCTAAATATATGTTAGGATTTAGATTTGTCCAATTTAGATATTAAAGGCCTTTGGTTGTGCCTTTCCCTATTGTTAGGTAATATATATACCTATAGGTACAAATAATTATATATGAATATATTTTATGATTATTTGGATAGCAAATATTATTCAATAATGTTATGTATGATTGTGTTGTTAGATTTAGTTTGAGGGTCAATGTGTAGAAAGAATATCAAGAAATATTACTAGAATGAGAGTGGAATGAGAGTGACTGGAAGGGGGAAGATGAGGTAAGTTGAGTGATAATCCATGCATTCCTTGAACATTTATCATTCATAAAAGCTCATCCAACTTTCATCCTTTAATATGCTTGTATGACATTACATTATTTTTCTCAATTATTAAAATGGAATTCAAAATGCTCATGGTTCATGGATGGTGACCTATAATACAACATTCTTTATGATGTGCAATAATGTGTACTAGGTTCCTTTCAACAACACCAATATATAACATTGGCTTTTGAGCACATTCATTTCATTGAAGTTCAAAACTAGGAATGGAACGAAATGTAATGAATGTGTATTGCATGATTTGTATTTCCTTGTCTACTTATTTGAGCATTTTGACAAAGGACTTTGAAATATGTTCTCTCATCTGCTCTAAGTTCATGACACAAGGATTGTTGAAAGGACATGTTGTTCACACATTATACAATTGGTTGTTGTCTTCAAAATTTTACAAAACCGAGCCAACCATTTGAGTGACATTGGACACCACCATAATCCACCTTAGATGAAGGAGAGTGGTGGCAGCCTTGTCAGAGTAGTAGTGTAGAGAACGGACAGAATCCAGGATGACCATCTTCCATATGGAATTGCTAATTGTACCATTTAAGAGGAAATGAGAAACTGTCTATTTGATAGGTTATAGATCTTTATATAATAGAGAAGGTGCTAGCTCCATAGCTTAGAAAGCTTTGAGGCAAGGCCTTTGGGGATGACCCGCATAGGCACATTACGGGCAGAATGCTCCCTAGGGAGGGCAAGCTCCTTGACATAATGGTTTTTAGGGAAGATTGTGTTAGGTGTAACAGGACAAGATCTAGCAGAAGGATTTTATTCTATGCTTACAAGATTTGGTAGTTTTGTTAACCCTTCCATATATGAGGTTGTCTAAGGAGAAAGGAGCATTTTCCAAAAAACTAAAATATTGTAGTACAAGGGCAGCTTCAACACATATCTGTCGAATAATTAATTAAATTTTTAAAAATAGAATATTCCAAAAGATTGATGATTTTCCTTCACAAATTTTTATTCTTCGAAAAGAATTATTTTTTGAAAATCTCAGTATTCCTAAAAATAATGTAAGTGGTTGTGGAAGCTGCCAAGGTACTATGGTACTATGGTACCATACTTGGCAGCTTCGACAGAAATTATATGGTTTTCAGAAATGATGAAATTTTTGGCAGAAATTTTTTTTTTCCAAAGAAGAAAATTTTGTGAAGGAAAATATCGAAACTTCAGGAATATTCTAATCGTGGAAGTGAAAAATTCAGAATGAATTACTTAATTATTGGAGAAACATGTGTTGAAGTTATCATGATTTCTCTTGTGTGTCAGGGCCCATTCCAAGCATGAAATGCCCAGACTGCTGCGACAGATCATTCTGCGAGAGATAATGAGAGTTCTCACAGACATAGACCATTCATGCACAAAGTTGATTGAGTTTACTGGGACACCCAGTCCTGACGGGAAAAAGCCCATTACAGTCAAGCTGGATTGATGGCTGGTATCATACTGTTCAAGCTGCTGTGGGGTACATAAGGAAGTTTAATGTTGTTCCCTTCCAAGTTCCATTCCCAGCAAAGTCCTTGAGTGCAGAATTCTGGAGTTGAAGATTTTATTAGTTACTAACTATTTTGGGTCTGTAGGCCCTCATATTTGATGAGAAACCCCGCCAAACTTTATAAAATGAAGGCACCCAAGAAAGGGAGAGAAAAAGAAACAAGCGGCAAGGACCAAAGTCCAGGCAAGTAAACAGCCCAAACGAGGTGGGCCACCAGGAGGAAACGGAACCACTAAGAACATCTCTACTGTTGCTCAGTATATCACTCCGGATAATAAAATTAAATGTCTAAGTTAAACTTTTTTGTTTCGGCAACCCCACCAATAAAACTGTAACTGGAACCCCCACATACGTGGGGACTACTAATCCCAAACCACCTCGACCAATCATTATGATCAACCAATCAGAAATACTGAGCTGCAATCAGGTCCAATTTATTACACTCTTTTTGGAGGTGCACAACTGTGTTGTGCTATTTACCAGTCACACCAAGTTGCACGAATCTAAGAACCGAACCCTCCTCCAATCACATGACGCATATCAACTAAAAAAAGAAGGGGAAAGTAAACCCCATAAAATTGCAAGACTAGAAGAACCCTCCCCTGCAGTGTTCATATTTTGTTTCCTGGCATGTGTTTATGGTTGCCTGCTGAGGTACACTGTCGCCACTAAGGCTAATAATTATCACAATCCTTAAAAACATAGAACTCTGGTCTGTGGTGTCAGCATGCAGTGCTCAACATCACTATTTCCCATTTCTTCCATGTTCTCTTTTGTTGGCTCTGCCCTTGATGCCCTTCAGAGGTTGGGATGCACCCACGAAAGGGGCCAAAATTTGGTATCCCTACATTCTAGGTCATGTGGAGTCCACTACCTTAGTTGAATAGTAGGTTCACCACGTCCCTGCCAAATAATTATTTAATTTTCAATTTCCCATTTCAACAAATAACATGTTCTCAAATATTCTAAAAGAGAAGCGCTTTTCTTGACGGAAAATAATTGTATAATTGATAATTTTGTTTGAGTAAAAATTTCAGCATGTTTAGAAATAATATAATGCAAGTTGAACCTGGTTTTCAACTATGGTATACAAATATTTGCAGCATAACTGGAGGATCCACTTGGGCTTCATCATGCTAACCACCATGTGTTTCCAATTTATTGTGTTGAATATTTATCATCCTTTATATGGATGCCATTTTAATGGCACAGGTGTTATGCAACAACCCTCTTGTTTTCACTTCTTTCTCCAGGTGTCCATGTTGTCTAGTCGCCCACTCTCCAACAGCAAAATAAATTTGGTCAAGTTGTGGCTAAAGGATTTCTATATGTTCACCTCCATATTTCTCAACCCACTTTTGAAAGAACCCACAACTGAATAATACCAAAACCCACTAAAATAGTGGAGCAGCAAAGACGGCAACAGAACCCCCTCTTTGGTCACATAGGGGACGAGATGTCAAAAAGAAAAACAGGAAAGCAAAGTACACTGGGCATGAAACTCCAGTTCAGCACTAAACTGAGTTTGGCCTGTCCTTTCTTTTCCTGAGCGCTTTCAACCACTCACTGCTGCTATGTATACTGTAACTATCGTGCATTTAATCCTAAGTCTCAGTAGTATTTCATACCCTTATTTAATAAAATTTCATGACTTTGGGAACAACAGCCAAGAGTGAATGAAGCATCCAATGAGGGAATGAAGCATCCAATGAGGGGGTGCAACTCAGGCCCAATAGGGCATGACTTTATGGATGGCTCTAGTGTCTCAACATCTCAAATAAAAAACTCAACTATGTGAGTACCAAGTACAAAAATTAATGAAAACATTAAGAACAACTATTTGAGGGGAAGATTATAGAAACCTACCCTAAGTAGGCTACTATTTATAATTGCAATAAGCACAACCTCAATCAACCCTAGCATGCATGTGCATGTAAACAAACAAGTAAGTTTAACACTGAAACTATATATGTTTGTTACATAATTATGGAAAAATTTATGTTCTTGTTTGTACAAATATTTTTTCATCTTTTTGTTTTATATGTGTAATTATAATGCAATAATCATATTCTTCTCATGGATTCTACACACTCACAACTATGTCAAAACTTTTGAAAGTTAAAATTTTAATTCTTTTCACAATTATATTCCATAAAACTTTGTATTCATATAACAATTTATTTTCATCAAGTGAAAATGTCTTCAAAAGTCAGAAACAATCACTTATTTACTAGCCAAGAAAAAATTAAATAAGATTTTTTTTTTATTCTACATATCACATGGCTCCCCCATGTGATTCAACATTTACATTAATGTGAAAAAAAAATTTACACATGAATTATCATATGTGATTCAACATGCACATTAATGTGACAAAAAACTTCCACGTGACTTTCCATATTAATTAAAATTATGACCAAACCATAATTAAAGTATGAAATCCAACCACCAAGTAATTTATCAAACTTAACCCTTAAGTAATTACATAAATAATTGCATCAAATTACATCACTCCCGAACTCATTATGGATTTTGTCTTCAAAATCACATATCCAAAACCTTTTTTAACTTGTCATGATCAACATGATTTAAATATGATGAACCATCAACATTTTTGAGTTCATAATATCCATTATGTACAAACATATTCTTGATGACAAATGGTCCAAACCACTTGGGCAACAACTTATTGTAAGCCCTATGATGATTTTGAACATTAAACATCATAACAAGTCACCTTTTTTGAACTCATTCTTTTTCACCTTCTTATCAAAAGTTTCTTCTATTAAACTTACGCAACCTTAATGGATTGGAAAGTTTTTAATTAAAATTCATCTAATTCACTAAATTGCAACAATCGATGGTATTGGGATTCATCCAAAAGAAATTTCATTATTGTGGCAATGTGTAAGGTCATTACTTTGAGCTCAATGGGTAAAAAAAGTCCATCCCATAAGTTAAACGAAAGGTGAATACCTCATGACAATTTTATATGTGGTGTTGTAAACCTAAACAACATGGTGGATCTTGAAATCCCAATCACAAATGTTTACATGAACTTTAGCCTTTTTTTTAAACATGGAACACAATGTCCTATTGATCAGTTTTACTAGGCAATATGTGCTAAACTTATACATAGCGATAATCATATATTTCATTGCAAGGCATGTTAATATGTTTTCCACAACATCACTCAAAAATTGGGGACCATTATTAGAAACAATTTCAAATGATCTCCCAAATCGAATAAAGAATCGTTAATATAAGAATCCTACTACTTATTGTTTCATTGAGGATTTCAAAGCACGTATTTCTACAAACTTTGTGAAGTAGTTTGTTATAACCATAATGAATTAATGTTTTTTCCTACTCACTTACAATGGCCCCATTAAATCAACTCCCCATTTTTCAAAAGGTCCCAAAGGTGTTATGGGGTGTAAAAGAGCACTCACAATAAATAACGCACCTTAAACTCCTTGATAGACTTAACTATGAGTCCAAAAATGAAAACAACAAAAACATAAAAAATTAAGGTACACTTCCCGGCTCAAGCCATGAGCAAACATAGACACATAAGACTCACAACGACCCAGACTTAGGGGAAGCCACCACCTTCCCCCTTATAGTATTTTTTGTGTCTGGCCATGGGCCCTACACCCAAATGTCATTTTGTCCCGAGGCTCCCACGTTGCGAATCCTGAAATTCCCAAAATTGAGACTCTTGCAACTTTGGAGGCCCATAACTTCTTGTTCAAACTTCCGATTGAAGTAAGGTCTAAAGAAAATTTGTATCCCTTATCAAGAGCTTTCCAACAGTACGTGGCATGCCACCTAAACGCAAGTAAATTGGGGCTATTCCCGACTTTTAATGGTCAAAAATCAAATTGGAAATTTGACTCCTGACCCTTCTTTTGGCCATAAATTTTGTTTCAAGTACCCAAATGGGTCATGTGAGCTCATTTTAGACATCTAGGCTTCAATATCTTTTCAACAATATAAATAACTCTTCAATCCAATGAGTTTTGACCTTTAAAAATTTGGAAGTCCATTGGGATTTTAATTCCCAAAGTGGAAGCTCACTTGGGAATGTGGGGGTTCATTCCCTCACACTCTCCTACACTCCCGAGAGCATGAAATGTGACTCCCAAATTTCATCCATGGCTTGCACCTTTATAAGCCCTTGCCTTGATTTACAAGCCCAAAACTAAAGTTACGATAATAGACTTTTGTGCATAAGCTTGACATATGTCGTAAACTTCTCCAATAATTATGGGCATCCTTGAAAAGGGTGGGCCAGTAACAACCTACTTGCGAAAAAAAATTATTACGATTTGTCCTACAAAATGGCCTCCATAAAACCCATCATGAAATTTGTACAAAAAGACATGAGGTTCCACCCTTTTTAATGGCTCATCACAAAACATAATGTTCTCTTTAAAAGTAGAACCAGTCCCCTATTATCAAGTAATTTCGACTATTGTGCGCAATTTATGTTCGCATCACCTTTGTGGTTCCATTTGGAAACTTCATGCCATCCAAATATTGGATGATTTCTCAATATTCCTCAAACATTGTTTTTGCATTAATAGTCATTATTGATGCATCTGGAAAGTCATCATCCTTTGAAACCTCACCCACCCCTTCATATGCCTTTGTAAGGCCATCAACATTGGCATGATGTCTTCTCAAATGATGAACAATTTCAAGGTCAAATTCTTCCAATAACAACAACCATCTAACAAGTTGACCACTCGGGTTAGACTTGTTAACCAAATATTTCAAAGCCTTGTGGTTTGTCACAATTTTGGCCTTCTAATCTAACAAATAATGGAAATATTTTTTAAAAGAGAAAATAATTGCAAGACCTTCCTTCTTGATGATAGTACAATTTTTCTTTGTTGAAGTTAATTGCCTACTAGCAAAATGAATGGGATGGTCATGGCCATTTTCATCAAATTGGGACAATGTGCTCCCCATTGCTTCTCCAAATGCATCACAATATACTAAAAATGGTTTATTCCAATTTGGAGTTCAAAGGATTGGTGCAACTTGAAGAGATTATTTGAATTGTTTAAATGCATGTTTTGACACATCATCATCCATTGGTGTAGGTGCATACCTAAGATAAAAATGGTTATTGGAATGGCTCCACCATCCAAAACATCATATAGGTAAAACCAAAAGGAATTAAAGCTTGAAAGACAATTAAACAACCTCTCCAATCGAAGGTATATTTGGCAAAGCAAGTCATCCTATGGGACACATGTCATATTCATGGATAAAATGGATGACAAGTTGAGGATGTGTATTGACTATCATGCTTTGAATAAAATAACTATAAAGAATTATTATTCTATGCATCACATTGATGACCTATTAGACTGACTCAACGAAGCATAATACTTTAGTTGAATTGATCTCAAGTTGAGTTGTCATCAGATTCCCATTATGGATGAAGATGTGGAAAACACAACAATGAGAACAAGGCATATGGCTTGTATGAATTCCCAATGATGCCATTTGGGTTGTGCAACGCCCCATTGACATTCATGACCCTTATGAACCTCATTTTCCATGAAAAGTTAGATGTTTTCATGATCATCTATATTGATAATATCTTGGTGTATTCTAAAATAATAGAAGAGCATGTGGAGCATGTGGAGCATGTGGAATATGTTTCGAACAAACTCCATGAAAACAAAGTTTTTGCCAACAAAACAAAAAATGAATTTCCCTAAAAAGAAATGGACTTCTTGGGACATATCTTGTCATGAGAAAAGGTGAGGCCTAACCTTAAGAAGTTGTAAGCCATGAAAGATTGGAAATAGCAAGTCATAGTCAAAGGAATATGATCCTAGGCCTGGTTAACTTCTATTTGAAATTTATAAAAGGTTTTTCACAGTTGACAAAACCATTTTCGAATCTCCTTAAAAAGGAAATGTCCTTCGAATGGAAGGAGGAAAAACAAAAAACATTTGGCAACTTGAAATAAAAGCTTTTCTCCGCCCCTATGTTGAAGTTCCCGAACTTCACAAAATTGTTCAAAGTTTACACGAATGCAAGTGATTTCATTATCAGTGGGGTATTCATGCAGATGGACACCCAATTATTTTTGAAAGTAAAAAGTTCAGTGGAGAGCAATTACAATGGTTGATTCATGAAAAGACTTGTATATTATCGTGTGTTGCCTAAAAACATGGCAACACTACTTGGGGATGCATAAAACCAAGGTCTTTATGGATAACATCTCCTTGAGATACTTTGAAACCCAACCAAAGGCTTCAATGAAAAAATTGAAATGGCACAATACCTAAATCCACAAACTAGGTTGGGACAATGTGGTCCCTAATGTAATGATTAGGAAGAAGGAATTCAAGCAGAAAAACCCTCAACCAAGACTTAGGCATTAAGGGCCATCTATCAAGGGAAAGCAGCCTAGAAAGGAGGATAAAAGAAGCCTACGTACAAGACTTGCTTACTTAACACCATTTTAAATAGTTACATGAACAAAAGAAGGTGAAAGAAATCACCTTAAAGGAAGGATTTCCTAGATGGAAGGAGTCTCGAATCTATGTGTCAACAAAGAAGTTGTGCACGAAGATCATGCAAAAAAAATTGATGTGCCCATGGCAGGGCAATGTGGTGAATGAACCACAAAAGTGGCCATAGGAAAAAGGTTTTATTGACCCAAAATGAAACAAGATGTAGAGCATTTCATGCACATTTGTGTCAAGTGCCAAAACACAAAGTCCATATACAAAAATAAATATGGGTTGTATAAACATTTACTGATCCCGAACAAGCCATGGGAAAATATTTCCATGGACTTTATGACCCAACTATCCAAATGGAATGGAATGGATGCCATCCTTGTGGTAGTTGATCAATTATCCAAGTTGGTGAAATGGCTCCAACTAAGACAATCATGACAACTTTCAACTTGGCAAAGTCGTTCTTTGATATGTGCATCAGGCATCATGAAATGCCACAATTTATAGTGAGCAATAAGGACACCAAGTTTATGGTGGGCTTCTAGAAACATTTGTTCCAGAAGGTGGGGACAAACTTGCCATTTAGTACAACATTCCACCCACAAACTAATGGCCAAACAAAAAGGGTCAATGGGGTGTTAAATCAATACCTCAAGAATTATGTGAATGCCAATCAAAAAGATCGTGATGAACATCTAGGCTTGGTGGAATTTTGTTATAACTTCGTAATACATTTGAGGATTAAAATGTTTTCATTCAAATTAACATTGGGAAAAAAAGCCAAGAAACTAATGGACTTAACCATTCCCATGGGACAAAAAGACCATTCCAAGGAAGTTGTGGAAATGGTCAAGGGGCAAGACGAGAAATGCACTCAAGCTAATCAATTATTGCAAAGTTCAAAAACAATATGAGAAACATGCCAACAAAACATGAAGGCATGTAAAGTTTAAGGTTGGGCAACACATGTGGCTGAACATCTAGGATATTAAGATGTTTGATGGATTGGCCCCATGTTTCATTGCCAAGTAAGTGAAGCCTTATGAGATTTTGCATAAATTGCATTTCGACATGTACACCATAAAATTGCCAACTAATTTTATGGCACATCCAACTTTCCATGTTTTGAAACTTCAATTATTTCTTCGTGATGGATAGAGGCCAAATCAGAAATAAAACATGTGATTGAAAGTTGATACCATTGAACATAGGTTCGCCACCAAAATTGAGGCCATATTTTGCACGAGAAAAACACGCCTCAAAAGCAAGGAATATTTGGTGAAATATAAGGGCTGCCATCATAAGGAGGTAATGTGGATGAAGCTTATTCATCTTGACCACTTGCCAAAAATGGTAAAGTTTGAACAGGAAAGGGGTCAAGAACTTGGAGCGAAATGAACCCGAAAGAAAAAAGGGACCCATTTTCAAACGGATGAGGACATCAACCTCTAAAATGGGTGAAACACCTAGAAAATAAATGAAATTTAATTATTTTCACCAAGCAAGGGTTAAAAGGGTTTTCACAAGCATGGTTGGTTGCAAAAAGGTTAAGTTTCACGATGGAAGAAGTAGCTAGGAAAGGCAAGGGAGTGGCAACCAACAAAAATGGACTTGGAATTGAATTCATTTCAAAAAATTCCAAGGTTCAATTGAGTGAGATCGGGGTGGTGGTGTGTGCAAATACGATGGTACATACTTCAATGGAGGAGTTAGACTTCCTCCACATGAATTCGCAAATCATGTCCCATTGGGGTAAAGGGGATTTGGATCGTAGAACTAAGTCCAACATTATTTATTCGCACGTTTGTAACCTTTGTCCGGTGTGGTGATCAAATTTTTAAAACTAAACTCAAAGTGGACTTTGAAGATGAAAGGAGATGGTTGAATAGGAGGGATTTAAGGAAGCCTCCAAGTGCACTAGGTGGAAACAAAGGACACACCTAATAATACTTCATGCATTGAAAACACAAAAACACAATGCAAATGGGTTATTTCGATTGAAAAGCAACTAATCCCACTATTAAATCGAAAAGCAGCAGTTAATGGAAGTGCCAAACGTGGTCACCCCATAATAACATCAATAAGGATGTTGACATCTCTAAAGTGGGGGAAAGTGACATGCCCTTCTAGACGGACCTTCAAGTGTGAGGATTCACCTAGTTAAGGCCCAAGTCCAGACCACCATGGGGGCCCCCATGACAGCGTGGGTTACAAATATAAGTGTTGGGCTAGGTTTGATAGATTCATGAGTTGCATAGGTGTCAATGAATGAAGCTTTGAGGAAGGGAGTTCAAAGTGATGTCCTTGGCATGCTAAATCTTTGAACTAACAAGTTTGTAGTTAGGCTGAAAGATAAGAAATGGTAATCCCGGGCAACAAGGCCTTGAACTACTTGGGAAGTCTATAACAGGTTCCACCCATCTAACGGTTGGGATTAGCCCAAGGTTACGAAACAAATCTAAATGTTGTAGCTTCACCAAGTGCGTGGTTTTTCATGTGTAATTACCATAGGTGTTTAGGGAAACACATGAACAAAATGAAGGTGACAATCGAATAACACAAAGGTGTATTCATGTGCAAGAGGGAAGATAATTCCCAATCCATAAAAGGTATGAATAGTATTTCCTCTTTGTTTCAATCAAGTTTTTAAATTTCATTATGTTTTTTCATTCCCCCCCATAATTAACTAGTTATAAAATTGATGGTTTTTTAAAATAAAATTTCAAGCATTTGTATATTATTGGTTGTTTATTATGCAAATGTTTACTTTGTAAGTTGTTTATTTCATTAAAACATAGGGTTAGTTGGACATGATTTTTTTCCTTGTTGGGAATTTGCGTACCATTGTTTGTTTATTAGGTTGATGAAATACCACCCATAGGCTTTAAATTGTGATGCAATTAACTAACATGTGTCTAACCACCAAAAATTGGATAGTGTGGGTTTATGGTTTTAACATTTTTATCCATGTGGTATTTTTTTATTTTGGAATCATTTGTTGGATGGGGTTCATAATGGTTTAGATTCATTAGAAATTGGAAAGGTTTCCAAATTATAGTTTGAAAAGGTTTCCTTAAGGTTGGATCTACCTTGGAAAACAATAATTACAACTTCTAAACACAAGTAGCAATAATATTTTCTTGGAAACTATTTTTTGAATGTTTTTTTGTTTCATAAAGGTACATCCCCCCCCCATAGGGTTTAAATTGTATATTGGTTTGGAATATTAAGGTTTGTAAACATTTGAAAGTATTCCATGGGTTTTCTTAGTAAATTTTATTAAAATGCCAATATTGCATCCCCCACATCCATGATGCATTTTATATAAATAGTTGGGTTTTTGGTCCAAATATACATCCATGTTTGAGGGGGCATCTACTCTTATAGGACCACTTCCCCTGCAATTCAAAGCTTGGGGTAAACTCTATTGTTTCAATCCATCAAGGTCCTAAACCCTTGGTGTCGCAACCTTGGCCTTGGGCTCGCAAACAAGGCAAGGGCTTGCAAGGGGGCGGGCCAAGAGGAAGCCCAGGAGTCACATCTCATGTTCCCGGGAGTGTAAAAGAGTGTGAGGGAATAAACCCTCACATTCCCAAGGGAGCTCCCACTTTGGGAGTTGGAATCCCAATGGGTTCCCAAATTTTCAAAGAGCGACTGTAGGGGTCAAAACCCAATGGATTAAGGAGTTCTCTATACCATTGAAAAACTCTTGGAACTTAGATGTCTAAAATGGGCTCGCATGACCCATTTGGACATCTGAAACACAAGTTATGACCAAAAGAAGGGTCAGGAGTCAAATTGACAATTTGACTCCCGACCATTAAAAGTCGGGAATTACCCCCAATTTCCTAGCTTGCAGGTGGCATGCAACATACCGTTGAAAAGCTTTTGACAAGGGCTACAACTTTGCTTCAAACTTCATCTTAATCGAAGTTCTGCACGTAAAGTTATGGGCCCCCAAAGTTGTAAGAGTCCAAGTCGTGGGAATTTCGAGATTCCCACTTGGGAGTCTTGGGACAAAATGACATTTGGGTGCTAGTCCTGTGGACAGACACAAAGTATACTATAAGGGGGAAAGTGATGGCTTCCCCCAAGTCCAGGCCGTGGTGAGTTTTGTGAGTCTGAGTTTGCCCGTGGTGAGTCTTAACACCAAAAGTGCTCCAACTATGCACTAACCAACTTGTTGTTTGGTTTGTGTAGGTCCGTGTGGGTGATTAAATGCTTGTCATTCTTCGTAGTCCCATCCTAGAACTCTAGCACGCCCCTCTACCCCCAAAGGGTTGGGAACCAGGGAATGTGTCCCCAACTTCTCGTTCTTCTGCTGTTTTCACCTCAAACTCACATTTGAGTCTATCAAGGAGCTTAGGAGCGTGTCACTTGGTGTGGAAAAATGGGTTTATAAGCATGAAGGTAAAAACAAGGTGGTAATCGAGATTACATATATCCCCCATGTTTGTGTATTGGAATTTTTTGAAGGTGAATGGGGGGATGTGCAAACCCTATTTAAATAGAACAAACATAAGAACTTGTCCTTGCAAAAAGATGCCAATAATAAAAAATGACCTTGGACATACTTGCCATAATGCAACAACCTATTTGACATTTTTGCATGGTATCCCACATGTTTTTATGCCTTTTAATTTAATTGGATGTACGTCTTGCAAGTATCAATGTGAATATGGGCTAAAAGAACATCTTGGAGACCCATTAACACAAGGTTTATAAAACATAATTGTTTGGCACATTTTTCAATCAAGAGGTTTTCCCCATGGCCCAAAGTTCCAAAACTCACCTTCTACCATTGTTGAAGCAATGGAGATTCCACCCATGGTGCATGCAACCTTAAATCCATTGCATGGATGTCTTTGTATGTTTCACATATGTCACAAAATTAAAGGATGATATATGGATTTAATTGGGGTTGGGGCACACATGTGGTGAAATAGATCTATGACAAGCATAAGGCATTTTGGTGGGCATGGGCTAATGTAAAGGAGCCCATGACTAGGGATGATTTCATTAAACTACAAGACATTGCTTAAAAGCATAAAAAGAGTAGTTGGCACTTGCATAGGAATTTGTTGATTTATATTCAATCATGGGGTATGTGTTCACCTTAATGATGTATTTTATTTCTAGGATGCGATTGAGGTTGAATGGGTGGGTGGGTGGATAGGGAAGTAGGTAGGTAGGGGTGAATGCATGTCACAATGTCACAAAAAATTGTCATGGTTTGATAGTTTTCAATACCCATCCAAGTTTCATACATCATGGTGAAATTTTGAAAAATAATTTTCACTAAAATTTTGTAATAGATGATGGTTTATGTCCCAATTTAGCATTATGTTGTGAAATCAATGCACATATGAATGATATAATAGTCCAACAAAGTAGTATTTTGATTTGCAAAGCCTCGTCACATTTCTATAATTCCAACAAAAGGATTAAGAAGTACTACATTTGATGATTATTTTTCCATGAAATTTTACATATACATAAATGAAACCATGAAAAACAATCTTTCCCATCAAAGTTTTCAAAAAAATTTAAGATTGTGGGATTTAGATGAGATGATTTTTAAATGTTCATTAATACATTATAGTATGATAATGTTGATGATTATGATTTTTAAAAGTTGAAAAATGTTCTTCCATTGAAGATTTACTTGGGCTAAATGTATTTTTAATCATTTCACAAAAGTAAGATGAAGTTTTGAATTTTTGAAAAAATAAAAAATTGTTGTCAAATGAAGGATTTTTAGAAAAAAAATAAAAATATTGGTGTACATTTACACAAATGCACAATCATGAATCAATTTCATATTCATAATTCTTGTGGCTTTTTTTTTTAAAGCCCAAATCATTTATATGTGATCTTTAGGATGAATGACATTTTATGTGTTATTACTTTTGGTACTATATGTAGTGTCAATTTTCAAACAAAGTGTGTACACCGTAGCATATAAACATTCATAAGAAGGTGGGTGGATGGGTGCATGGGTTCGTCAGTAGGTTAGTATGAGTTGGATTCCTTCTAGTGTTTTGGGCTTATTATTATCAAATGAATGATAGAGAGTTAACAAGACATGATTAAAACACTTGCTTAGTTTTGATTTTCAAATTGCTTTTGAAGGGAAAGGATTGACGATTTAGTTCTTGATTGTGATTAAGGTTGAGAGGTTATTGTTTTACACACATAGATAGACTTTAAAAATTGCTAAAAAAAGACAATAGAGACATAGTTCACACTCACCAAAAGCTGGTACCTGCCCTACAATAGTCTCTTCCACTTTAACAATGAAGCGTCATTTCGAAAGGTCGACACTTTCTTAACTTTGATAAAGATGCAATGCAATTTGCCCATTTTTTCAACAAAGATTGCTTATACATGTCAACCTTTTGGGGAGCAGGGTTGTGGGGATTGTCCTATGGCTGCAGTTATAAATGTTTTAAAATTTGCAGTTATAATCGCTTCGTTGACTGTTGTATCTGATATGTATTTTGCCACAGGGCCATATATAATTGAACCACAAGTTACAACCATTTGCAAGGCGATCGTGAATCCTCATCCCTGGCACGATCGGCTTGATACTTCATTATACTATATCTCCAGTTTTACACAAGTTGGGTGATTGATGGCCCAGCGGCCATCCTTCCAGAAACTCAACGATGTCAGAATGAAAAACATAAATTACAATTAGGGTTTCCATGTCTTCTGCCCACCCAATATCCAACCACAATTGGGCAACTTATGGCAAAAGGCTTTCTATCTTCACGTCACTATTTCTCAACCCATTTTGAAAGAACCCACACCTGGAAGCTGGCAGTTTGCTGGTGTCCAGAGTTAATGTGACCCAGACCAATACAAGATCTGTTGCACTTGTACAACTGATTTTTGAGGCGGTTCGCAGGTATCAGTTAATGTGAACCAGGCCAAGTTGAGATTTTTTTTGCATTTGTACAACCGGTTTTTAATGTAAGGTGACTGACATTTGTTGGTCTGGTGGGTGTCTTCAGGTTTGGGGGCCAATGGGCACCCATCAGAATAGTGAGAAATCCACTAGAATGGTGGACCCAGTGGCTCAACATTTCAAATAAAAACCCCAACTACTTGAGTGGGAGGTAGTACAGATAATAGGTGAGCGGAGATCATGAAAGCATACCCTTACCAAGCTGAAGGCATCAAGTGAGGACTATTTAACTCTCATCACCTGGGCCAATCGTTATAGTTGGCCCATAAAAACAACCAATTACTTACGCAAGGCTCTTGATGCTCTAATCATGTGCACTAAATGGTATCTGACATTTTGTTTTGTATTTTGACATTGTTATTCTTTCAAAAATATCTAGGACATTTTTTTCCACAACTCTGGGGTCGAACTCATCTCACAGCTCTGCATTGACCAAATGTAGGAGTCGTGAAGGTTGTCTCTCAAATTGTGTGTCACCTTTTTTTTTTTATAAGAACCTATGTGTAACTAAAAGGTATGGTAGTTGAATCATAGGTTTGTTGGGTCTCTATCAAATTTATCTTTGAAATTTCCATGTAAAAAAATAGAATGTTCTCAAACACTTTAGAACATGCTTCAAATTCCTTCTCAAAAGTCATTCTTCGAGAAATTTTTGTTTTCTAAAATTTTATATTTAAAAACTTGCTAGTCAACTAGGGTAGTTAGAATGTATCTAGACTGTCAATCTATTATCATTCAGTTAGTTTAAAATTTTGAGCCCATTGCAACAGAAAGCAATTGTTATAATAGGAGCCACGTCAGTGGCTTTCCATCAAGCTGCTGTGATTGGAGATTGTTGTGTATAGTTGAGTTCATAATAGCCCAATGAAATGAGATCCTAACAATAGAGAATGAAAGGGAGGATGCAAGCCAAACTCCAAGCCCAAACCCAAGCCCGCTCTATGAACAACTCAAATTTCTTGTGCATATTTACCGATGCAAAGGAGTTTTATAATATTTGGTTGCTGACATTATCCAAAAGCTAGTGTAGAAGGCCATTTTACTACTTCATGGTAAAGATGCTGTAACACATTGCAACTTGTAAGATGCCTTGCCCTCCATACCAGGTAGGGAGGCGAGCATGAACCAGCACCCACTTTGGTAGGTTCAAGACCTTTTTTTAGCAAGACCTCTTAGTGGCGATAATAAGCCCATAAGAAATTAGATTTGAACTCAGAGATCTTAATTTAGTCTAAGCATGGAATAGTTGTAATCTTTAGAAATGATTTAAATGGATTTTGGGATTTTTACCATGGTACCAACATGTGTGCTGGCTCACCCAAGTACAGAAGGTGGACTAGAAGGTTCACAAAAACAGGGCCCCAGGCACTCCACTGCTACAACATCATACCAGGCCCCCCTTGGTTTCATGCAAACTGCACAGCCCATCCTCAAAGCTTTACCCAGGGTAAGTGACATTAAGTGTACAAATGTCCATAAAGAAACCCCTGCTACATATGGAGAATGATATCTGGTTTTTGAATCCTTTTGCTGTTGGTACTCTGCAGCCACTCCCACTTGTGTCCTTCCCTTCAGCACCTACCTTCCCTTCACCCTCCAGTTTCTCTACATGCTCTTACATCACAACCACTTATTTGGCAAAGAGATCATCATCAGATGACTCTCCTCCAACCAATTCAGTTAACCATTCAATGCTGCAGACAAACGCTAGAAACCCGTGTCCAAAAAAACTGTTTATCCGTGAATGGGACTCTATCGTAGTACTACATGACTATTGCCTAGAAAGTATGCTTACAGAACCAACTTGTACGCCAACCATGAGCTAAGGAGGGTCTGTAAATCGGTACTCTGAAGTCTGGCCCCAAATCACTTGATCTCTTCATCCCCAAATCACATTCAATGTTTTTATGATCTGTGTTGACAGCAGCCATTAAGGACTGACAATCCACTACGTCCAACGATCCAGGGCTGTTGACTACTCATTTCCTCCTTAACAATCCTTTTAGCAGTTTTACCCATCATGTATACAAGTAAAGTCTCTGACGTTCTGCTCTTGACGTGGGCTTCACATTGTAGTTCGATCTGGGTCGACGAAGAATGGCTTTTTAAAGTTTTCATGGCTTCTGATCTCTTTTCTGCCTGTGAAGCTTAGCTGTTTGTTTCATATAATACTGCGTCTTCATCCAGGTTTCCATCCGCGACTATCCAATTCTTAGTCAGTACACATGCATGGCTCAACTCAGACTCTTCAATTGGAGCTCATACATCTATACACTTGTGTTGCTCAGGGTAAGCATGCCCATCACTCAACACAGGCTTACAACCAAACACTCATATAATGCACATGCCATCTCTTCACTCTTCCAGATATTGTCTATGACCGAACTTCAGGCTGTGAGAAATTGTGTTCTAAATTATTCCAACACTTGAGCACTTGTGTGATTTTTTTGTGTCTTCGGTCCATGAGTGTAAATTTGAATAACTATGGAAAAAATTGCCCACCATTATGGCCATCAAATGTTGTTTGGTGGTATGGGGTGAAGTGAACACACAAGTGTGTACAACTAACCATAAATGTGCAAAAAGCAGGGGAGAAGTTTCTTCTAGTGTTTGGTTATGGGCATGTCTTGGTGTAATTTCAAAGAATGGCTTGCAACTTGTGCAAAGGTGTTGTTTAGTGATTGGGGGTGTGGGCGGCTCCAATTTAACACAAATGTGCAAGACCCTAACTATGTTCCAAATGCGCAAATCTAAACTTAAGTAATGGAGCACAACACCAAGGAACCCTAACTTTGGATATGAAGGATTGAGACAATTGTGAGCCATCGAAAAGGCACACATTGCACATTCCCCCCAATTTTGTGCACATTGTATTCCTACCAAAATGAAGCAATACATTCACAAGAAATTGGGGCAAATCTTAATACAAGTAAAAATCAAATTTTCCATTTTTATTTTAAGCTTTCATAGCATGTCCTTTCTAGCAACAAGTGTGTGAGATAAGCTATAACTAGTTTTAGAAATCCTAGTTCCTAATGCAATATTCTTGAAAGTTAAAATAGAGGATCACAAATCAAACTAAAGATTAAAAGATGTAGAAGAACAACAATCATATTTTAAAACAATTTTAGTGAAACAAAAATAGTAGAAAAATAGGCATTCATTATTTAGACAAGTTATAAAATGAAAAGTACAAGATGTTCCTACACTACGAACAAGTCATGAAGTTTGTAGTTCCACATTCCAGAATAAGAAGTTCAAAGAAAAAGTAGGTTCCAACAAGCTCAAGTTGTTCACTACACTAAGACATTCACACCCAATACCTGCATAACAACAATAGATCTTTACTTAATGTAGGAGGATATTTTAGACTTCTAAAAACTAATTTCTAGCAATACATGGTATTAAAGAATATGCACTTTTGACATGTACCCAAACCAAACATGGTTTTTATCCTTTTGGGTTGATTACATGAAGGACTTAAAGGTTTACCCATAACAAGGCTAAAGTGCATGTTACCAACTAGTCAAAGGATGGGGCCAAGAGGCTTAAGGCAACAATGATATTAAATGTGCTTCATACATGACCGAATGTCATGTTGGACTAGCTAGCAATCAACAAGGAACATATCTATTTTGCATAAGACATTGTAGAAACACAATTGTACAAAGTTTGATGCAACCATTGCAATAAGTGGGAAAGGCAAATGAACAAATGAATCACTAGAGGAAGCAATGAATGTAGTAGAAAGAGGGACATGTTCATTGAGGAAAGGAAGTATGTCTTGGAACATACCCAAATCTTTTGTTTTCAACCATTTGAATGAGAAGAAAAAATGTAGGAATATA
>Ga0116228_10000764_pt1 | contig 25182 bp, 17 predicted proteins | sample S1TSphfallax_2_FD_89694 | JGI IMG/M metagenome (GOLD analysis project Ga0116228, IMG submission 89694) | Host-associated microbial communities from peat moss isolated from Minnesota, USA - S1T2_Fc - Sphagnum fallax MG | ecosystem: Host-associated > Plants > Peat moss > Unclassified | place...
CAAACAAAAACATTCTCGGTAGAAAAGGATTTAGTTAGTCCTAAACATTTTGCCAAACTCCCAAATGGACATCAACATAATCCAATTTGAAGTTTCATACATAGTTGGGGGATGTCACTTTGATGTCCAATGTTTGGAGAGTAAAGAAAGAGCTTTGACACCCATAGACACTTCTGATTTCCTAGTAAGACTTTTGAATGTAAGCTCACCCTAGACATGAGAGAATGAAGATGATAAATTATAGACTTGTTCTGGAAGCTACAATAATACGCTTGATATTTTGGCTTGATGAGCATCTGGACATATATAGGCTTATTTCATTTTAATAGTTTATGAATTTCTTTGCAAGGATGGCAAAATACATCAGTTATCAAATGTGAGCAAAGATGTATGTGTAATATTCTCACTAATACTATAAGTACTCTTCTACTATCTTGCTATCTTAACTATGAACAATATATATTGATATTGCTCTCTTAATAACTTGTTGATGATACTATTGTATGACGCAAGGTTAAGGATTCAAAAGGGAAAGTTCTAGTAGTTGTGTTTTTGGTGCATGAACACTCAGTTCATAATAGAAATTGTCAACAAGATACTCCCACTAGTTGGTATTACACATGAGTTTTCTTTTCCAGAGCTGCCATGATATGTGATAATTGAAGAACTTGGAGACTTAAGTAATGAACAACCCAAGCTGTAGACAATAGAGGTATGGAGATGTGTGCAACAACTAGCTATTTGGGCACTTGAAGATGAGAAGAACAAGGTGGAGTAGAGGATGTAATTTGCCAACAAACAAACATGGCACTCTTCCCCTTCAATTTTGTGCCCTTTACACACGATGTCAATTACACAATCAAACATAGCCACCATCTTCTCCTTTTCCTCAATCATCTTCAAGGTGAGTGAATTGGTTATGTGGTCCTAAGATTGTATCCACATAGTATATAGCAATAAATAAGTTCTTGGAGATGCATGTTATGCAAAAAAATTAAGCTGATCTACCCATTCAAATCGTCCAAATTTTCAAAAATTCTCAAAACACAAATTCAATGTTGAATGGGTGAAAACACACTAAGGGGGAAACTTCATGGCACTTTTGTGACAAGTATTATAATATACACCTCCCGAAATGTGGTGCATCTAATTTTTGGTCTCACTTTTGGTGTTCAAGTTTATATTTTGACTTTCACAAAATTAATGTTGTATGATATTATTTTTAAAGAAGAATAAATTTAAGGAATAAGGATATATTTATGGTCTAGATAGATATAACAGAGCATGTTTTTTGTTTCAAATTGCACTACTATTTGATTTGAATTAATCATCCGATAGCATTTGAAATGGAATTAATACCAAGACACATTTCACATTTCTTGTCATATTCCATTTAAATTTTAATTTATCACATAATTATGGTCAATGCTTTGAATAAAACCCCATTTAAATTGTGATAATTATCAAACTCTTCAAATGGTTGATACACATGGTCCAATCATGTGGAACCAAAATGTTTAATATATACTACAAATTCCATAAATATTTATAAAAAAACATTTCAAATTTTTTTTAAGTATATTCACATTTGCAAAAAAATGTGAAAATCCTTTTTAGTAATGACATGGTCGAAGTTAAAAAATGTGCACCCAAAAAAATAGTACAATGTGACAACATATGCATTGTAAAACCTTGCAACTCAACATGAAAACCCACCACAACTTAGACTTAGAAGGAGTTGCCATCTCTCTTCTTTATAATCTATTTTATAGCTCCCCATTGGAAGTACAATGATGTTTTTTAAAACCTCAAAATTATCAAGTTATGAATTCCACCATTTTGTGGGTTCATAATTTTTCTTCATTCACCTTTGATTGGAAATATCTTTAAGGAAAGTTATATCCATTGGAAATATATTTTCAATAAAATATATTAAAGCTTTTGAATTAAACTCCCAAATTGTAATTGATTTGATTTCTATATGAGGCAATTAAATGGTTAGAAATCATTTTTGGCAAATTCATTCTCAACCCTTCAAATGGCCATAATTTATGTTTCAACTGTTTTATTTGATAATAATACCACATTGTAGTTATTTTACTCACCAAAACATTTTTAACAATTTAAAGAGGGTCAATTTGGGTTCAAGAATTGATCTCCCAAATCTAGATGTTTTAGATGAGTTTTTTTCATTCCTAAGGAAATATGAAGAGAAGAAAACCTATAACATGTTATTTTTAAAGTTAGATTCAAAACTTAAAAATCTTAGGTTGGTTTTTTCTTTTAGTAGTTGAGAATAAATTGTTTTTATATGGTCGAAGATTATAATAGATAACCTTTTTTTCCATCGTTGTTGAAAACACCTCGCCTCGAAACATTTCTTATATCATTGGAAAGCTATCAAAGTGTAAATGTCAAAAATGGCCTCGCATGAGCCATTTGGACATCTGCAGCATAAGTTATGGCAAAAAGAAGGGCCGGAAATCAAACTGGCAGTTTGACTCCTGACCACTAAAAATCAAGAATCGACCCGACCCCGGTGTGTGCAGGTGGAGTGCAACACACCATTGGAAAGATTTCAAGGAGAGCTACAAGTTTTCTTTAGACCTCATCCCAATCGGAGGTCTGAGCAAAAAGTTATGAACTCATAAAGTCTCGAGAATCCAAACCAGGACAGTTCCAGGACTCCTCCTTAGGAATCCCGGGACAAAAATCCATTTGGATGTAGGTGCTGCAGAGAGATGCAGAAAATACTATATGGGGGAAGGTGGTGGCTTCTCCCGAGTCCGGGTTGTGGTGAGTCTTGTGAGTCTAGGGTTGCCCGCGGCTTGTCTTAGCACCAAAGGTGCTCAAAAATGTGAACTAACCAACTTGTTGGTTGGTTTGATGCAGGTTCAAGTAAATAACTAAAGCTTGTCCCTTTTTTTAGTCCCATCCCGAAGTTTCAGCACGCCTCTCTATCGCTTTTAATGCTGAGAGTTGGGAACGTGCCCCGAGTTCCAAACAATTCCATTGTTTGACTGACTTGGACCCAACTTGGGTCCAACAAGGAACTTGAGAACGCATCAGTGCTCATTGGCCAAGAAAGTTTTTTAAAATGTTTTTTAATTACAAGTGAATTATGGGTTAACTAGAATTTAACAAAAAATCAACTAAAAATATAATTGAAAATGGATTAAAAATGAATTCAAAGTTAACTAAAAATGAAATAAAAATGAATTATGAGTCATGAATGAACATACATGTGAATGAATTCCATTTGTTATTTGAAAGTGATATTCGTGACAACTAAGTAGTTGGTGAATATGGAATTATAGAGGTTTCAAAAGTGCCAAGTTTATGCAAAAGAAATTAAATGTCCTTTAAAATGGTGTAGAAAATATGAATTCTTGTTTCCAATTGTTGTTTTTCTTATTTGTTGAATCCTTGGGATTATGGAGTCCCAAATTCAAATTTTTTTAAAAATCCTTGGTTGGGATATTGATGAATTTAAGATGTAAAATATAGACATATGATTTAAATAAATTAATATTTATAAACAAAAATTGGCCAAATGATCATAACATGAATTTTTTTTCATTTTTTATCTTGACAAAGTTGATTGAAGTTGATTTTTTTTTAAAAAACTAAAAACATACAAGGGTGAATTCGAGCAAAAGAAACTTGTGAACACATAATTTGTTATTTTCCATCCTTTTCTATATAGGTTTTGTAATTTTTTTTTGAACATTGTTATTTGTGTAGTGAGAATTGCAATATATAATATATATTATTTTATACATATTTGGAAATGTGAAATTTGATTTTTGAAAAAAAAAAGTGATATCTTTAATAGATATTATAATTGAGAATTTTTTTTAATAGATTTAAAATTAGACTCGATTATTTAAAATCATTTTAAAAACCAAAACCAATGAATATACAAATTGATATATGCCCAACATTGGTTGGTACCATGACAAATCCCAAAGTCCATTTAAACTATTTCTAAATATTAAAAATATCCCATGCTTAGACTTAAGGCCCACTTTAGATGACCATAATTGAATTTCACACATGCCTATCGCACCCATGCCCTTATTGGGCCACGTAGATCCTAAAGAATTGAATAAAGATTTGAACATTAGTTGTAAGCCTTTGAAAATGAAAGAAGGTAATATTGTACATCAAATATTGTCCTCCTTTTGCATCTAATGTACTTTAAATGCAACCAAACATAATGAATTTAATTATAAAATGCCAACTCAATGTCAACTTACTATCATGATGTCAACATCTTGATCTTAAAACATTACATGATGTGGAACATGGTCTAGATCTTGAAAAAGTTTCAAAGCTAGAGAAATACCAACAAATGTTGTGACATGAAGTTGCATTAGTATTATCACCAATAGTATTGCATCATTAGTGTTGTCCATAAAAGTATGTGTCTATAGACAAGTTAACATACTTCTCTTGATTCAACTTCCAAAGTTGAACATAATGCAAAACAAGCCCAGTAGGTGAATTTCATTACATTTTGTTGAGTCACAAAGATATAATATAAAGAAATTTCCCAAAATTGATCCAAATTAATGCAAAATTCATCTCCAAATTTAAGGTAAAGAAAATGGTCACAATTGTTTGGTGTTTTCAAGGTGCAGAGACTCATAGCTTTTCTTGACCTACAATTCAAATTATTAGACATCTTATTCAACAACCCAATGAAAAACTTGTAAGTTCATATGTGATTAGACCAAGCTATTTAGCAAGGAAGTTCACATGAACATAATACACTATGGTCAACAAAATATCAACAATGAGGATTTGTCTTTTACACTTGATCTTTGATTCATACATAAATTAAAGTAATGCATTACATAAATCAAATTAAGCAATAACACATAATTATAGCATTGAATGCAATGAGTAGTTGAAATCCAATACATTAATATATATTGAACTTGATGTTCAAGTATAGGTCACATGCATCCTAATTATAAAATTATGTAGTCTAAATCCTAGTCTTCTTGCATCTTGGTGCATAAATGGGACAAGTTTAGAAACACATGTAAGTCATGGTCCAATTCTTGGATTAGGATATGTTAGATTTCTTCACATATAAGGTGTAAACACCTTTGTTTACATAGAAACTTGAGTTCCAATTGGCATATATCATGTGTAATTAGGGGTTATAGACTTAAATCACAATCAATTTTGGAATATATTCATTGTCCATTAGATAAACATTTTACTTAGCAAGGTACTACCTAAAAATTTGTGTCGTGACAACCTAGGTTCAAATTTGTTATGAACTTTCAATTTAAGGTTATTAGTTTAGGATTATTAACATTTGGTAAATTGTCCTCTGATTTTAATAGAACAACACCATGATCAAACCAACACTACCAACATTGTGATCAAGCCAATACCATGAAATGAAAGAGTTGCAAACCATTACCAAAGCCATGTGTTCCTTAGTTGCTATTAGTGCCACTTTAAAATACATAGCTTTGTTCATCATCCAATATATCATTAATGTGTATTTTGTTTGCACCTTTTATTTTCTCCTTGGAAGGGGTTCTTTTCTTCTTATTTCATTTGGATATTTGGGGTTTTGTGATGTGTCAAATGCCTTTGTTAATGAAAGAACCAAAGGGTTAACAAATGGAATGACTAATGGGTTCCTATGCCATCCAACTATGGCTTTAGCACAAATTGGACATGATGTGAGGCCTTGAACACAGTCAAAGCAAAGATTTGCATGACCACATTAATTGCCGCAAAAAGAGGTAAAGTAATAAAATTAATCCATCTACACCTATTTAATGAACAATAAGGTTAAGTTATGTACTTGATTTCACATATTTTTAGTCACATTTAAACTAAAACAAAAAACTTGAATTATTATTATGCAAAAAATAGTTGAAAGTGGAGTAAAACAATACCTTGATTGATATTGTTGATGGATGGGTAAAAAAAACCACACATTTAAAATATTTTTTGCATTTAAAATAATTGTTAGATTTTTAATAAATAAGGGACCTAAAACACACAATATATGATTGTATGTTTAAAGATAAGTCATATCTATTATTATTTTTATTTAATTGCAAACCCCTTTACTAGTGTCGATCAAAATTTGAAACACCCTACCCACTAATTAGTAGCTCAATACTTGCAACAAACAAGTAAAGGATTATATGTATGTTCGAGACAAAATGAAGGAATTAGTTAGGGTTCAAGGTTCAAAACAAAAAGTCAAATTCTAAGTGTTTCCATATTGGAAGCATGATATAAATTAAAGAAATAGGGACTATGTTTAAGAACTTAAATTTTTGTTTCCAAAACATTAATACACATGTCCTTGTGTTTTAGTGTACTTAAAATGGAAGTTTAAAAAACTTGAAACATAATTCCAATAGGTGAGTATCTTAATTATGATATTAATTTATTATTAAAATACGTAATTAAGATGCATAACTAACCATGCATTATAAGCATAATATACATGCTTAAAGAGGGGGAAAGAAAAAAGCTAATGAAATTTCAAATTTGTACCAAATAAAAGTGTTAGATTTTTCATTGGGCTAATGTTGTTTTGGTCAAAAGAAGGTGTACTACCAAAAGTGCTTTAAATTGCATTCCCTAAAACATGGATGCCGTGTGTTGCACACCATTACTTCATAGCTTCATTTTTCCATGCTTAATCTTTCACAAACCAATCCCCAAAATCTCCTATTTCATCTTCAGAATCCATCACTTTATGTTGTGTTTGTTTTCTCTTTGAATATTGTTCATCACCTGAACACAAAACCATTTTTTGTTGGCCATCATCTTCCATCACATCCCATTCAACATCTATTATTCCCTTTGTAATAGGTTAAAATATTTCATGATGATGTTCAATCAAACTCATTGTTTTAGGTTTGCACACATGTCAATTGCAAACAAATTTATTTATATATATCTTTCATGAGTGGACATGAGTGCATTATGTAATTGGGCGAATCTAAAGGAATCTTTGAAACACATGTTCTCCACTTCATTACTATAATTCTCACTTTCAATTTCAATAGTAAATGTATGGTATGATAGGGGGGTTTGAATGGTTTCAAATTCAAAGGTTGTTATGGTTTCATTACCACATTACTCACATTCAAGGGCAAAATTTGGACATGTTAAACCCTTTCCCATTTTTTACTTGAATTAAACCCCTATCTACATTAACCACTACCTCAATTGAAAATCCAATCCTATGAACATATGTTACCCATTGGTATCAACTACCATGAAAGTCATAAAACATTTGATCCCACCAAATTTGACCAATTTCAATACTCGGCTTGAAGCTTAAGTAACAATTTTCAACATAATTTTATAACTATTGGAATGCAAAACCAAATGCATAGGATTTAACTCTTTCACTATAGTGGCTAATTTCACAAACATGAAGTTGACTCCTATGGGCACCAAACCATCCATTAGGTGTTCCTTAATTTCCACAAGGAGGTGGAGGCTTCTCCCTTGCCCCATGCATTGCCCATGTGTTGCACATATGTACCTCAAAACTAAAATTGTATTAGTTCATAACATTTAGCTTCATTTGTCAAGCTTGATCTTTCCACTTTTTTGCCAATTTGACAAGCCCTTCCAAGTATTCCAACTCTTTGGGGATCATCACAATCATTTTTGTGGGAAGCAAAATTATCTTCCCTTTCATAAAATGAGCTAATTTTTTTCATCTATTGACAAAATTCATGGGTGAGGCTTTCATTCTTGTTTACTCACCTAACATGGGATTAAAACATTTGAATCAATCCTTTGCATTTTCCCATAGGTTCAATTTACAAGCTTTCAAACAATTTGTCCACCAAGAAACCTCTTACTTTTGCTAGCATCTTTAGCTACCTTTCACACTAATTTCATGAATATCCTCATGTTTTCAGCCTAAAAAAGGTCATCCAAGCCTTAGGGTTGGCCTTATTTCTTCATGACAAAATGGACACAACAACCAAGCTTTTTTTTAAAATTCCTTTATGCACACAACACTTCATCAAATACATTCAACCTTCAAATTAAAGCTAGTGACATCAACCTTTTTCAACTTGTGTATTGCGATTTCAACATTTGAAAAATCCCAAACCATCTCACTGCTTTCATTGCTCACAATACTCCAACACATTACCTTGATTTTAACTTTCGATTGAATCTCTATTTTTACTATCCTATCATCCCAAGGAGGCCACTTCCAAATAATACCACTTAATATGCAAAAACTTATAGGGTTTCATATTGTTTTGGAGACAAAAAATTTTAAACTTTTCAAAATAAGATTGAGTGTGAAAATTATGGGCAAGAAACATTTCAATTAATATAGAGCTTAAAATAAAAACTACAATTACTTTTTATTTAAAATTTCTAATAAAGTAGAACTAATGTGGTAAGACACATGTCAAACAACCATTGCACATTAGCCACTTGGCGGTTATGGAAGGTAAAAAAAATGAGGAGGAAGGTGGGAAATAGATGGGGTGTCGCAACCCCACTTTGGGTGAAGTGGGAAGATGAAACTCCCACTCCCAAAGTTGGGGATGTGGAGTCTTCCGGGACTCCCGAATGTTCAGAGTTCGACAGCAAAGGGCAAAACACCTTGCATTGGGGTGTTCTTGGTGTCATTGGAAAGGTTTTGAAGTTTAAATGTCTAAAATGGCCTCGCAATGGTCATTTGGACATCTGTAGCCCAAGTTATGGGCAAAAGAAGGGCCAGGAGTCAAATTGGCAATTTGACTCCCGACCACTAAAAGTCGGGAATAGATATCTTCCCAACCTCCGAATTGAGAGTGCGACACGGCATTGGAAAGATCTCAACGAGGGCTACAACTTTGGTTTAGACCTCGTCGCGATCAGACCCCGCAGTCGGGAGTTATGAGCTCCCAAAGTCCCAGGACTCCAACAGGGACAATTTCGGGACTCCAACTTGGGAGTCCCGGGAAAATGTGCCATTTGGATGTAGTCCTCGTGGAGTGGCGCAGAGAATACTATATGGGGGAAGGTGATGGCTTCCCCTGAGTCCGAGCCGTGGTGAGTCTTGTGTGTCAAAGTGCCCGTGGCTTGTCCCAACACCCAAGGGTGTTCCCGAATGTGAACTAACCACTTTGTGGTTTGTTTTGGATGTAAATTCAAGCTTGATCTTCTAGTCCCGCTTCCTAGTCTAATCTCGAGACTTTTAGCACGCCCCTCTACCCCTCTATAGTGCTGGAAGTCGGGAGCGCCTTCCGAATCCTAACTTTCTGCAACTACACATAGTTGAACCTTCAAGTGGGTTCAACCCGGGACTTGGGAATGCGTCATGGGGGATTTCTTGTTAGTTAATAGATTTTTTAAACAAACTAACAACCATATCATGGTGTTAATGAATTATTTCTCTAAGTTTAGAGGGCATTTGAAGTTTAAATATTATGTTATTAATAGTAAGTGGATAGATATCAATTCTATTATTATTTTAATTACCATGACATATGATAAAATTTAGAATGTTTACACTCTCAATAATGTTAATGTTGAAATTCTAGATGGATTTGTTTCTAACAATAATGACATTATTTTGATGTAAATTTAACTTTTATGTTACGATAAAACATAGAATATTCCATGATTATTGTTGAATATAAAAAATAACATGCTAAAAAATGGTGATTATTACAATAGTTTATAATTATACGACATTAAAAAAATAATAATTAATACCCCTAGATAAATAACCTTTTACTTTAGGTGTTCACCAAAATGACAAGGGAGTGACCTCCCTAAGCTTATCATTAATCACAAACTTTCTCTCTACTCTAGGCACATAAGATTGTTTATGTTGCTAAAATAGTTTATTGCAACTAATAATCAAATATTTCCTACTATAGGAATAAACAATTAATGTTCATGTGCTCAAACAATAGAATTAAAGATTGAGGAAACATGACAAGAAAAAATTGTTTAATTTCTTAATGCCCAAGTGTTACCCATGTTTTTTTCTCAAACTTCACCCACATTTTCATTAATTATATGTAATTGTAGTGTGTATTTACAACCACCAAATTAGCAACCATTATTTGATTTGGATAGATTCTTGTAATAGCTATTAAAGCTAATCCAATTATCTTTAAGATTGTAACACCACATAGAGGTTCATGCTTATTATCAAAGTTATCAAATTCTTGTACGTGGTATTGATTATTAATCTTTTCATTCTAGTTTTTTTTTGTTTTGACCCTTTTTCATTAAAATATATTATATGAACATTCGTCTTTACCACATTGCTAACAACATTACCCTAAACATTTTTTTTAACACAATTTATATCCTTGCACTTAAGGGCACCACAAACTCCTAACATAATTGATTGGGCTTTGATACCAAAAAAATGGTATTAATGAATATCTTTGATCTAACCATAGAGAGCAAGAATCGCATTGTTTCACCACTTTTCTTACTACTTACAATTGATAAGAACTTTAACATAACTATAATATCACTTTGACCTACATCATTGAATTACATTGCATGTGTATGTCTTATCACAAGCCATACAAAGTTGTAACTTCAATTACCTAGAGCAAACAATTGGATATAAACGTGAAGTGGAAAACAAAACCAACATTAAAACAAAAAAATGTTCCAATTTTTTTTTGTTTGACTCAGAAGCTTAACCACATCATTGTGCACAAAAACTTGATGTGTTTCCTCTTTGCCAAAACAATTGATCACCCCCAAATGTTAAAGATAAAACTATTATTTTAAAAATATATATGTTTCACTTCCTTAGTTGACCTTGTTTCTTTTTATTATCCACTCCAACAAACCACCACATTAATTACCATTCCTTTGGGGAAAAGAAAAGAAAATATCAATTGCCTTCATTGCCATGCTATAAAATTTCACAAATGCTTGAGGAGATTTCCCATGCATAGCAACCTTCACCAAAATAATTTAATAGGACTTCGATTTCATTTTTAGTTCTTTTCTCAACCTTAATTCATGTTTGTCTAATCCACAAGCAATCTACAAGTTTATCAACCCTATTTGGTTTCACGCATTGCCAAAAATTTATATTTCTAGCAATCATTTAGTTATTATGTCCAAATTCTAGATTTGAACCATAATTTTGGGTGGTTATCGAGTTTCATGGTTATCAATCTTGTCTACCCTAACCTAGGGTCAAATTCATCATTGTAAAAATGAAAAAAATATATTCAAAGTTCGTTTCACTTTTGCATAATGAAAGTATTAATTTTTTTATTCATGCAAAAGTTTTTTATTTTATTTTTTTTTTCAAATTTTGTCATATTTGGATATACATACAATTTTTTTGGATGTATATGCATGTAGATGGTGACATTGAATGCATGATCAAATGTTGTACATCAATGCTTATCAAATCATGATTTTCTAGTGCATAGATGTCCCATCTATTACTAAGGATGACATCAAAATAATCACCAAGACAATCAATTTCATTCATGAAAAAGAGAAAAGGCATCAAATAGATTTGCTTGCAAAAATTGGTTGCTTATACAAATGCCTATATTTTGTGTTCACAAATTTCATCATTAGAGAGGTGAAATATTCAACATTTTCCATCACCTCCATGTGGACATTTTAGAAATTTTCATTTTTTGATTTTTTGGATTATTTAATGACAAAATTGACCAAAGGCTAGGGTATTTCAAAATAAGATTGAACATTGCACAAAACAAGATTTCCAAATTAGTTTCACAAACCCAAATTTCTGAAAATAATTAACGATACTATATGAGATTTGCAATTTGCACAATATGAACAACATAAATCATGGCTCATTTTGTTTAGTGTACAATAACATATTACATCTATGAGCAATTCTTCCTCTAATTATGGGGGCATCTTACACCTACCTACCATATGTCAATTACCAAGCATAAGGTGATTTTGCACCTAAAGAGTTAGAGTGTAAGGTGCTTCCACATCTAGAGGGGTGGCCACCATGTGATCTACACATCCATCACTACCATTGTTGTTAGACATGTTCACATAATTCATGTCATGTTTTACACCAAGTTTTGACACTACTTAATCACAATTAGTAGAGTTGGATTAGTGGAAAGCTGAAAAGGTAGAGAAGCCTTCATGAGGGCTAGAACAAAGTGGATAGAATGGAAGTCCGCAATATACTAGGGGAATTGTAAAGAGGGGAAAGGGGTTTACAAGAGGAGATGATAGCTGGTGTTGTTGCAAGGCTCATTGTACGTCCACAATTGCACATGCTTACCATGCACTCTCGCTTGCTTTCGTCCTTTCAAGCCCTTATACCAACGTCGAATCTCGTCCTCACTGGATGGGTGGGATTGAGATGTCAACAATGGAGGAAGAAGAAGGGTCCGCAAAATGTTCACTTGCGCATTATCAAACCTCATTTGTCTTTTCGAACTAATCATGTGCGGCGATTTCTTGCTACAGGTAACTCTTGAATTCTTGTTTGTTTGTTTGTTTGTTTGTTTGTTTTTCATTTTTTGTTTGATTTTAGATTAGTAGGAGGATTTTAAGTGGAGAAGCACTTGAGATGAAGTGGATGAAGTGGTACTTGGCAGGGGTTCAGTACATGGAGTCCTTTTTTTTCTTGTGAATTTTAGAAATTGTCTGTCACGGATCTCTGGTTTTAGGGTTAGGGTTGAAGCTCCTGGATGCAAATTTCTGCTTATGGAGACAGTAATTGGCAATGAAACCTTTCTTTGTTGTAGGTACTTGGTGGGGTTTCAGTACATGAAGTCCTTTTCTTTTTTTTCTTGTGAACTTGAGGAATTCTCTGTCATAGATCTCTGGTTTTAGGGTTAGGGTTTAAGATACTGGATGCAAATTTCTGCTATGGAGGCTGTAATTGGAAATTCTTTTTTTTTTGGTCAGTAATTGGTGGGGTTTCAGTACATGGAGTTCTATTTTTATTTTTTCTTGTGAACTTGAGGAATTCTGTATAACAGATTTCTGGTTTTAGGGTTAGGGTTTAAGCTCTTGTATGCAAATTTCTACTATGGAGACAGTCCTTGGCAATGGGTTCTTTTCAAATTGTGGTTGAGAGACACACAAACCAGGGACTTTTTTTTCTGTCATTGTGGATCAGCTTCACAGGCCAACAATGATAACACGGCATGGACGTGGAATGTGGGGGAAGTTGCACAGAGATGCTCACAACAGAGATCCTTGCAAGTTGTATTGGTCTCACCACAGGCACACACTATGATTCCTTTTCCCTATTTGTTCCCATTTTACTAAGCAAGTTGTAGCAGACAATTCCAGACACCAAAGAACATGTGAAGTCGGCTCCTTTGTAGGGTTCAAGGTTTTCTGATGGGAGATTGATGTGATGACCTCTTCTATGTATTTATTTCATTGCAGATTCCTGGAAATACTGGATGTATTGCAAGAACATGTGCAGCTACATGTGTTGGTTTGCACCTTGTTGAGGTTTTTCAGCCTTATTCACAACCTTTTCCTTGAGCTAATTTCTTGCGTGCCTGTTTGATTTGTGCGGCATAAGCCCAGCCCACCTACATTCCAAACTAATGAAGTGCAAATGTGAGTGTGGTGGGTAGAGACATCTCTCGTACTAATTACATGCAATACTTTTCCTTGCAGCCGCTAGGATTCAAGATTGACAATTCAAAGCTGAAGCGGGCAGGATTAGATTATTGGCCGTATCCTCCATATATTGACATTTCTTTTGCTTGTGATCTTCCTTGTGATTGACTTGAAGACTCTGCCCAGGGTCTTTGGCAAGTGGTTAGAAATATTTACTTGCCCAATAGGAATATTTGAAAAGGGGACATCTCAATATCTGGTAGCCATAACACCTAACGTGCATTCCCCATACAAGGAGATGGAGTTTTCATGCTCAAGAGCAAGGTGGGCAGATATGTGGTGGTGAAAGTGCATAGCTCCTGGACCGACTTCTTTGCATACTTTCAGCAGCAGGTTTGCAGCCTCTCATTGGATATTCTGATGCTGTAATCAGTTGCCTGAATTTTATCATTGATGATTGATCATGTAGTGTTAATTGAGTGTAGTTATGTTTGTTTGAGGATCATAGATTGTGGTGCAATTGCAGGAGGGGGAGAAGAGACTGCTTGCATTCACAAAACATGGCAAACATGTTCACACGGTTTGTTTCCCTTCCACCTATTCTGCAAGCATTGTACCAGCAAATGGTACATGACATGATTTTAGCACTGAATCTTTTCTGGTGAGAGGAGACAGAATCTTCAGAAAGTTATAGATTTCTGAAGCTAGATATGCACTTGAACAGACTTTGACTTTTGATTCTCCTTCAAAAATGGGGTTAAAGGCTAGACTAATCAATGAGTGTGTTGAGCACTTGAAAGGTGAATAAGTCTTCTAACCATGGACAGTGTTCCAATGATGGAAATTCAGCATGATGAAATATGCGATGCAAGGTTTGTGTTGTCTGGGATATTTTCTGAAGTCAGGATGAAGGGTTGAGTGGGTGCAGGATGTTAAGTACAGGCCAGGTGACTGGCTTTTGTTTGGATCTGAAGTTGATGGCCTTCCTCCTGCAGCACTAGAGGAGTGCCATCGTGGACCGTATGCAGGGGGTACTGTGCGACTTCCGATGAATGACACATTTGTGCGCTCCTTGAATCTTTCAGTGTCAGCAGGCGTTGGGGTGTACGAAGCGCTCAGGCAACTTGATGCTGAGAACAACTATAGTAGTTTGGACGTTTCACCAAGTGATTCTCTGGATGAAAGCATGTTGATGTTTGTGGGAAATTCTGAGTACAATGATGGGTTCCCCTGACTCTGAAGTTGGTGGGTATAAGACTCATGGAGATAAGGTTTGTACAATCAGTTGTACATCCAGTTGTGAACTACTTCAACAATTGTTTCTGGTTGGTACAATTAATTGTAAATTTGTCTACTGTACTCCCCATGAGCCTTTGAGTCTAAGCCATGAACACATTGCTTGAGTCCAAGGCCTCTACAGCCACTGACTTGATATGTCAACCACTCCCATCCTCTTGGTTATTTATCACTCTCTGATTATCATCTGGTAGTTCCCTTTGCAAAACAGTGAGTCCTCTTGGATCTGAATTGTGCTTGTGGATCACAGAAACCAGGGAAGGAGGTGGAAAATTTGATGAGTTCATGCTAAGGTTTCAGTGTGATAAGCTTTTGACCTAGGTATATAAGTTGCATGCATTTCTTCATCTGATACACCAGGCCAATTTGGAACAAGAAGCACTTCCATTTGGTAGAACCTAATGTAGCATTTTTCACTTTGGGGGTCTGCGAAGTGCAAACTGAAATTGCCATCTGTCTTCACTTATTCTGAGAAGATCATGGTCTTAAAGTTCACTGCCTTGTTTCCCTCTTTAGTGTTGATACAATGAAATATAGGATCTCCATCTTTTCATCTACAAATGAATTCATGTCCTTGTTGCAAGTAGATTGACTTTCCAAACAGTACACAGCCCAAATCCAAAAGCTTGGGGGTATTTTAGGAAGACTTCTCTATTTGCATCACTAAACAACTCAAGCACATTCAGCCAAGCAGAATCTATGAATGCAATCATAGATCAGCTAGCTTGAATCCTTTCTTGACAAAAAGCTTGAATATGTTAAAAGATGTGGACCTCTCTTGCACAGAGGAAATGTGCAAATTCATTTGCACCAACACTTCCCAAACACCAGTTTCACCTGCAACTGTCTCAACCAGTCTCAACCACATTCCCCTCTGTTGTCAGTTAACAACAAGGAGACCATCCAACAACCAAGAGTGGCATCCATAAAGATAACATCCTGATGTGAAAAAAACTCAATGTCAAATCCAACTACTGTGCAGACAAACATCTCCTGCAGATCAAACCTTCAAAGCAAGTCATAAGGGGGATGGAAATCTGCAGTTTGCAGGCCAAAAGAAAAAGCAATGTGTATAGCTCCTTGATGAGTATGCTGTGAGAGTGTGTCAGATGTGGAATCACATTGTGGGTGGGGCTCACTTCGAAGCTGCACACTATCCCTTGCAATCCGTCCACAGCACCATGAAAGCTCTCACATGAGTAGAGAGAGACTTCACTGGTGGTGTCCATTGCAAAACATGCAAAGGGTATAGTGTACAGCTTCGCAATGAGCTCCAGCAACATTGTGGAGCTGGAATGAATGCAGTCATTCAGTCAGTCCCTATGCTGGATTCTGCAAGTTGATTGGCCGAATTTCTTGGAATAGCTGTGTGGCATGAAGGTGCTGAATATTGTGCTGATATTGAGGCTCTTCGCCAAGCTGTTCACTCTCCTACAGGAAGGGACCAGAAAGCATGGCCATCCACAAACCAAAAAAAGAGTGCAAAAGAAGAGCGTACATCTGTGTGGAGAGTTCCAAATAACCTTCCGGGATCCAAATGCAAAAGAGGAGGGAGGCTGGCTTGGAACCCATCAACTACATAATAACTCTCATCAGCATCGAGAAATCTCCAACTAAACTATGAAAACAAAACCCTAATGTGCCGGGAAACGCTTGACGAAAGAAGAAGTTCCATGGCTTCATTCGCTTGCCGAAAGAAGTTACATGGCTTCATTCGCCAACGCTCGTACCCTGACAAGAAGGTCTTTTAAAATTTCCATGCAGACCTAAGAAAGTAGCCAGGCACACCGAATCTACTCGTGGGTGCATCATTCTCCTACAACTCGGCATATCGGCCAAACCCTAGTATACGAATATCCCCTCTTCTATGCTAAGCTCCCTCTCGCATCAGCTACGGCGACGGTCGGTCACGAAGGTTGTGCGGCCGTTGTGCGGCGTGTCGTACCTGATTGAGCAGGGCCTGAAACAAGGATCCGCGAAATACGGATCTGAAAGCGCCTAAGCTAAGAGCGAAACTTTCATTTCATCTGTCTGTAGCCATGATCAAATCGAAGCCTAAATCTCTGCGGGGAGGTCGAGGCGATTGCGCACCTCGTGCTCTTCTCACACCAGATCTCTAAAGACGGAAACAGAAGAACCTCCTGCACTCATGGAGATAAGAAGCTCGTGGGTTCTTGGTTTTTCTGGGGCGAGATTCTTGGGGGGAGAGATTCCTCGATTCTTTGAGAGCATCTGACCCTAAGAATCTTGGGGTAGGGTGTGAGAGGGCGGAATCTCTTCTGATCGACAATTATGCACAATGGAATGGACCCATGAGGCCTGGTTCTAGCCAGGAATGCATTGAGCCAGTGGTGTGAAGAGGTGGAAATGGCTCAACACTGTTCCAAAAGGTAGGCAGGCAATGGGTTTCTACCATGGCCAATTTCAAAGTGTAACTTAACATTACACTTTGAATTTAACATTACATTTAACCAGAGCAATGGGACTGCCTGAGGTGTGGTATCCAGGACACAAATTCTTTAATGAAACTTGAGATTAGTTATAGAGTTATAATAATATCTTGAAGGATTTTGGTTTCTTTTAGAAGATATAACTTTGCAAGGTGAAATATTTGAGTTTTCATAATTCTTCTTTTGCATTAAGATACTTTTTAAATGTAAAATGGCAAGGCCAAAGTGTGACACACACACCCCTTGTTCTTCCTTCAAAATGTAAGATGCCTCTCCTTTTGTTACCTTTGTAAGGCTTCCTTCGAATACACTAAGAATTTTTTCTTTCAATGCTTTATGTTTTTTTTTTTTTCTAATACATCAATCCCAATGTGTAATTCACCAAAATTCTGAAAATTCTGAAAATTGTAATAGTACATAAAATTCTTTTCAGAGGTTTTCAAGCCTCTAGCCCTTAGGGTTATGAGGTCATTTTTGAAGCTCTAATTAGAAGGTTATGTCAGGCAACTGGTGTGCTCGCTCTTGTTGGTTACCTAGTCTGTATAATTGGGAACAACTTCAAAGTTGTTCTTTGAACATGGCTGGGAACTCTATTTCAGAACAGTTATGAAGACACATTTGGTCATTACTTATATGGTCATACCTTTTCAGGTTCAGCAGTAATTAAATTATTTTTGAAAATGTCAGATTTTTACGAAATTATTTGTTCAAAATGTTGAAATTTAAGAAGATTACAAGGGAGGAAAAAATTTTAAAATTGATGAAAATCCATGAGCTTTTTACTAGGCCAATCCACCATTGCAAAGCATGTATCCAATAATTGACAACATTTCTCTATTTTATAATTTCATAGAAAATTATTTCTCATCATTTTTGCAAAAAGAAGAAATAATTTGTTCCCAACAAGACGAAATTTCATGCCGCCAATGGGAAGGCTCAGCATGCACTCAAAGTGCCTTGATTTATTTTCTTTTAAGTTTTGGGTCTGGGTGGGAGAGGATTTTTTTTCATTTTTCCTTTGTTACCAACATGTTCCCTTCAAGCTCCCAATGGGTTCCCAATGTGTTCGCCCATGGGTGTTCCCAATAGCACCTCACTTTAATCCCATATGTTTTGCCCAAAGTCCTCCCCTTCTCAACTATATAGCTGGGCCAAAGGGGGAAACACTCCATCTTTCCATAGAATCCTTTATTTTGGGGGAGACTCCATAGTTTCAACTCAACTTTGGCCCCTTACCTTATAACTTTCCCTTAGACAAAATTCGAACCCAAAATAACAAGCAAATGTAGTAAATCCCATGAGGTGCCCATATCTATGGGCCTGGAACATAGGGTGCTCTGGACTTCCCCTTACACAAAACTTGACCTAAAATAATAAGTGTATGCCACAATGATCTCTCATCAGGTGTGGTATCTATGGGCTTGCAACATAGGGTGCTCTGGACCTCCTCCACTATACAAAACTTGGGGAAATAATAATAATAATAAGTGAACATCATGAATACCATGAGGTGCCATATGTATGAGCTTGCAACATAGGGTGCTCCCGACCTTCTTCTTCGGCTATAGAAAAACTCTGGACCCAAAATAATAATAATAAGTGAATGTCATGAATCCCCATCAGATCAGGTGCCGTATCTATCCACTTGCAACATAGGGTGCTCCTTTCGTTCGGCCGACCCACCTCCAACACAACACGTTTTACGTACAAAGGCATTCAAGTACAGACCATCCACACCTTACCATCGTGCAGTGCAGTGCAGTATATTAAACAGGATGGATGGATGGTGTGGGGACAAGAAACTCTTTTTTGGTTGTGTTTAGCTATGTTCTATCCATCCACATGCATCCACCTATTTACTAGCCACCAAGTGCCTCACCTACTTACACAGTAACCCACTTACATTTCCTACTTACCTTTCCCTATGATGCTTTTACGTACTTACATACCACTCGTACCATAGCAAGCTCAACATTTTCATCCTTAAATACCATAATACAATTAAACGCAGCTTCAACACAAGTTTTTCAAATAATTAATTAGTTTGCAGACTTCATGTCAACAACCTAGAGAATATTCTTATATTTTCTTATGCATTCTTTAATTTCCTTCACAAAATTTTTTTCTTTGAAAAAAAATTGTAAAAGAATTTCAACATTTTTACAAATAATTTAGTTAGTGTTGAAGTTGCCAAGGCATTTTTAAAACAGAATATTTCAAAATATTCTTAAAGATTATTTTCCTTTACTTTTTTTTCTAAAAATCTTGATATTTTCTGAAAGTAATATAAAATTAATGTCAGTGTGATAACAGTATGGTCATTTACGTCGGTAGTTAGGTGTACCCAGACAGGTTAGCAAGGTGGAAAGAACTAGCATCACAAATGTAACAACCCCTTGACAACTTTTTCAAGCTAGTTGCCGTTGAGGAGCAACTTCCCCCCTGAGAAGTGGACTAAGTGGCAACCCCAACCAAATTGTGTAAGGGAGTGAGAATGGGACTTGAATCCTCAACCAAGTTGCTTGGGAGAACAAGGACTTGGAAATCCCAACTAAGCTCCAATAGTGAGCAACTTCCCCATGGAAAAAGAAACCTTTTCATGAGGTGAAGGGGATTAAGTGGCCATCCTAACCAAGTTGCCTATGAGAGAGAAGAGGACTTGGAATACTAAACCACCGTCCCCTATGGGAAACAAGAACTTGGAAGTCCCAACCAAGTTGCTTCAATGAACAACTTCCCTTGGGGAAAAAAGGGCTTTCCCTTTTTAAAAAAAGGAGAATTGGCATCCTAACCAAGTTGTCTAGGAACTATGTTTTGGGCCCAAGTTTTCTGGTAAACACAATGAAAACATGGTTCCCAAGGCAACTTTGATAGGTTCTCCCAAAGGCAACGGCCCCAATTGCTAGGGTGGTCATTCTTTGTATATTTTACAAAACATTTAAAAATTTAAATTTTTTTTAAATTTGCAATGAAATAATGAATTTTTTAAAGTATATGTAAATATATAAAAAATTTCTAATGAGTTATAAGCACCCTATTTTTATTTAAATAATTTATTTTTTTTGAATTTTGAATAAGTTGCATTTTATATTTTCTTGTGCGTCATTTGGAATAAAATGGAAGTGACTTCCCGAAATCCCAATCATGTGCTCCCGAAGGAACTTGGGTCCAAAACATGGCTCCCATAGCAACTTGCATAGGTTCTTCTAGGCGCAACAACTTGAATCATGTGTTCTTTAGGGAACTTGGGACAAAAACATGGGCAACTTGATTGGGGCAGCCAAGTTCCTTTATTATGAGGAAAGTCCCCTTCACCCAAAGGAAGTTGCTCCCCCATGCAACTTGGTTGGGGTGTCATTTAATCCTTTCTCCTTTGGGTATGATACTCCTTGACTAGTTTGAAAATGTTATCCAGGGTTACAATTTTTTTTCATTCATCTTGTCTATGGAAGAAAAGAAGAATTTGGGAAAATAATCAAACCCTAAGCCTTTGAGTTGAAGGAGGATTTTAACCATTACATCATTTTTTTTGTTCTCTTGAAAATATTATTCATGAAAGATACTTAAAATCTAATATCATTTTAGTCTAACAAAAATAAAACCAAAACTGTTTTTCTTGCTAGGCATTATCCTACAATTGCATCAAACTTGGTGTTGCATTTAATTCATTGCACATGTTTAATGTTTGCTCTTTTTGTGTGTGCAACTAAATTGAATGTTTTGTAAATTTTATAGATCTTTACCTTTATTTGGATGGGGGGACATTTTAAAAACTTAAATGCCTTTACTTAACCATTATATTATTGTGAGAAATCATTGTTATTATTTTCTTCCAATCAATTATATAGTGCCCTTGCATCATGAATCATGCGTAATAAACAGTCATGTGAAGGTATTTGGTTTGTGAAGTAAAAATTGAAGATTCTAGTTCAAGTTCTCATGATTGGAACCTAAATTGACACTTTTTTTTGGAATCAATACAAAAGTCAGATGGTAGGACTAATCTTTTGTTAGATTTGAAACCAAGATTATGAAAAACATTCTTGAAAACAAGTTCATATTGTTTAGGTAAGCAAGTTGTTTTTTTTTTTATAAATAATAATAATAAGTAGGTTGAACTTTGTGGTCAAATATTAATTTAAATTAATTGTTGAACTTTATATTTACATAAACCTTCATTTTAATTTGTTGCAAACGTTGTTGTGAACATGTTTCATTTTAAAGGTCTCATAGTGATTTAGGTTACTAAATTGCACCCCATTTTTGTATTAATGTTTCTACCCATATGATTTCTAACATTGGGGAATGTGTGATGTGTACATAGAATTAGATTTGTTTTTTTATTATGGTTTCAATACACCAAAAACATGATTTTATGATTGAACATTTTGGTGAGAATGATTCAAACCTAATCATGTAATTTTATTGGGCATACACTTGTTTTATTTTTGTGATTAGTGCCATAATTATGATTAAAACCTTATTCTACATAACTTAGCAATAGCTTAAAGGTTGCTTATAAATAGTAGGGTTTGTAATGTGATAAAAACAAGGTGTATAGCAATTTATGACTATGAACTAAACTACTTAAAGTTACTCTAGGCTAGGTGGGTTGCTTAAGGTTGTTTTGAATAGCCTAAAATAAACCCTAAGATAGCCTAAAATAAATTAAGTGGGTGAAGGTATGATTGGGTGGTACCATGAACAACCGCCTCAATTAATAGTTAAGGAAGAAAATGGCCCCATAATATTCATGGGCATATCCCTTTAAATGTTTTTAATATTCTATGGACAAAGCATATTAATAAGAGCCAAAAAGGGTGTCATAAGTTTTTTAAGATTCAAATTATAGTTGATATATTTTTGTTTTGACATTTTAAACTTATGGTAATCATTCCAAATTGTGTTAAATGATTTACATTAATGTAGAAGGATTCAAATGTAGAAAATTATTAAATTTAATTTTGGGATTTGGTTTTAATGAAAACAAATCACCTTGAACAACAATTGCATCACACATAATTAATTTTTCAAAAGGCCAGGTTAAAGGACTTTTTAAAAAAACAAAATTGATGATAAAAAAGTTGAAATGATAATAACCTACCACCCAAACTCAAAAAAGAATCACAATTCCAAAGTTATGAAATTTTAATTATTTTTATATTCAAAATGTATTTCAGAAATCTTTTACCACATGTAAATAGGGTGTAATGTACACAACATATAAAACAAAGTTGTAACTTATGATACAAGAAAGTAAAAGTTACAATTGGTAGCATATTTTGGTATGATTTGAAATTATGATAATCTCTCAAAATAAAATGAAATTTGTGACAAAATTTTCACACTTTGAAAAATTCATACATATTCAATAATGACTAACACACAAAAAAGACATATTGAGGCAAATATATGAACTTTCTATAGCAAGTTACCAAAAAAAAGTCAAAATTTCCTTTATATCAAATATATATATTTGATTTGCAATCCTTTAATTTTATAGAATAATTTCATTGGCTCTTATTAATATTTTGTCATATTTATTCATTTCATACCAAAATATGTGGTTTTAAGCTTTCATTGGAATAAAAATAGATGGGAATTGTTACAATTTTTTGTTTCTACTTTTTGTGGCTCCTTCAAGAATCATGAACTTGAAGTTTGAGAATTTATAACTAAATCATGCTTGTTCAATTAATTATTAATAAATACATAAAATAGAATACTACCTAAAATACCTTTGAAAATGTATATTTAAACAATCCCCCCAAAATATGTATTCACAATGTTCCTAACCAAATTATTCAAGGAAAGTAACCACCATTAGTTTTTGAAAAGTTTTTGGTTAAGAATGATTAGGGGTGAAACCATGGTCAAAGGAGTGAAGGGTGTTATGGTGAAAGTCCTTGTCCAAGGACTGCATGTGACATGTGGCATTTTTGTGTTCATTTATAATCTTAAAGTTTGTATTTTTTGTATCAATTTTTTTATTGTGTGTTAAATATATGTTTACTACATATTCATCCTATATAATGTATATTACACATTTGTGCCCTATATCACATAAAAATGAATAACTTTTGTGAAAACCAAATCCTTAAGATTCATAATTTTCAGGGCCAAAAGCATGTATTGAACCAAATGTGTTCAAATTTGTTTTTTAAACATATTTTTCCAATTTCAATTTTTTAATTTTTTAAATCATCAATGTTAAGACCGTCTCCAATTTTGAAAAGGAATAGTGCACATTTGATAAGGAAAAATGATTGTCCATTCAAGAGGTTTAAATGCTTGAAATATGCAAAAAGAATTTTGATTTGTATCAAATTTTGAGCATTGAAACTTTGCAAGTAATGGAGCATATTTCCAAAAAAAATTGGCAGTTGCAATTATTTTGCTTCCCTTGTGATTTTTCAAAAATATAAAAATATAATTTTAATGAATGTCACCCACTTAGGTTGTTCCTTTGACTATGTTTTCACCTTTAGGAAAATAAAAAATCAAAATATTTCTCTTTCTTTAAAGTTGCAATATCTATACAACCCAATTGATATATTTAGTAAATTATTTTAATGAAATCATTTCTTTGAATTGTTTCCTACATTTTCGTATAGTTTGATGGGTCCAAAAAAATGAAAGTGTGACATTTTTTTATGGTACCACTCAATCATACTTAAAATTTAAAATAACATCGAATAGCCTGAAGTAGAATTTAAAATAGTCTAGAAGTAACATAAAGTAAAACTTAAAATAACATAACAAAACCTATAACATAATAACCTTGAGGATAAAATGGCCTAAAATAACATAAAGGTGAAATAGCCTAAAACAATTCTAAATAGTTTTAATTTATTTTAATATATTCAAAACTATGATAGGTTATTCTATTTTAATAAATAATTTTAAATAGTTTATGTCAACTTGAAATAGCCAAAAAATGCTTAATGTAATTAAGTTAAATAATTAGTTAAGGTAGGTAGGCTAAGCTATCTAGGTAGGATAGGGAAAAATGTGGATAATAATGTGATGGCAAAAATATCACTTAATGAAAAAATGGTGCCATGGTGAAGGACTTGGACCTTTAATGTCAATGTGAAGGGTTCAAGTCCTCATACTTACAATTTATTTGAATGTGCCTAACTAGGTTACCTAGCCATGTGTTAGCATGCCTATCCTATATTAGGTTACGTAAATTAGCTTGCCATGTGGTTACTAGTCATTAATTGAAAAAACCAATAAAATTTGTCAAAAAATTAAAAATTTATTAAACGGCTAGATATGCATATTGAATTTTTTCTTCATGACTACAATTGTTTTTACCATAGTCACTTTCATGGTTTGTGATTACTACCATGGAGTGAACTATGGTAAATGTGAGGAGTCCAAGTTGACTATGTAGCCATGTAGTCACATGCAATCATATTTGCATGAAATGAAATGTTTTTTCTAATTATAAATCCCATTATTTGGCATAATGCCTATAGGTTTTTTAATTTGAAAAAATGTGTTAAAACCAAAACCAAAGGGTTTAGAAATTGGAAAATCCAACCTCAAATCCCCACCCAAAGAACCTCCAAATAAAGTTTACAATGTCAAAACTTGGACTAGAGCTCCTTTAAAAAAGAGTAACCACACGACACTAGTAATAAGCTTGAAGCTTGTGAAAGATTGAGTTTTTGTCCCCAAACTATGCATAAACAGGCACCCTAAGGGCCAACTTATTTTTCTTTTGGGAAGGGTGGGGGTTAGAGGAGGTTGGGATGTGAGTTTTCCCTCTTGGGAGGTTTGATGAATGGGTGTGAAATATGTGAAAAAAAATGATTTCAACCAATTGAAGCATGTTTAGTCAAAG
>Ga0116228_10000765_pt1 | contig 25180 bp, 18 predicted proteins | sample S1TSphfallax_2_FD_89694 | JGI IMG/M metagenome (GOLD analysis project Ga0116228, IMG submission 89694) | Host-associated microbial communities from peat moss isolated from Minnesota, USA - S1T2_Fc - Sphagnum fallax MG | ecosystem: Host-associated > Plants > Peat moss > Unclassified | place...
TCGACGACGAGCTAGGGTGCAGAGCGCAGGAATCGGTACACTTTCGGCACTGGCGTGTCACCCCTCCGGAGAGCCTATGAACGCGGTATCTGTTGACGATTTGACCAAATCAGCCGGCATCCCGGCCGAGCTGCTGGGAACCGCTTGACATGCCCGGTATGCGCGCCGCTCGTCTCTACGGTATCGGCGACTTGCGGGTCGAAGGCATCACACCCACCCCGCTCGCGGCGGATTCGGTGCGCGTGCGCGTCGCCGCCGCCGGGGTCTGTGGCTCTGATTTGCACAACTACCGCACCGGCCGATGGATGGCACGACTGCCGACGACACCGGGACACGAATTCGCCGGCGAGGTCGTCGCGGTCGGCGAGGCGGTGACCGACTTCAAAGCGGGCGATCGAGTCGTCGGGGACTCGCGCGTCAATTGCGGCGAATGCCCTCGCTGTCGCAGCGGCCGGACCAACGTCTGCGATCGGATGGGCTATGTCGGCGAGGTCTGCGACGGCGCATTTGCCGAGACCATCGACCTCCCGGCGCGGCGGCTGCTCGCCATTCCCAGCGATGTTTCATTTGCGATGGCCGCACTCTGCGAACCCATGGGTGTAGCCCTACGGGTGGTCAGACGGCTCGACCCACCGCGCGGCGCGCCCATCCTCATCGCCGGCGCGGGACCCATCGGCGGTCTCGCCGCCTTGCTGCTCGACCACCTGGGTTTCGGCCCGCTCGCCATCATCGAGCGGAACGAAGCGCGCGCCCGACGCGTCGCCGAGGTCACCCAGGCGCGCCTCCTCGACGCGACTGCCGCCGCCGTCGCCGAGTTCTGCGGACCCTCGGGTCTCGGCTTCGCCATCGAAGCGACCGGCTCGGCCGAGTTGCTCGGGTTTCTCGTGGACTCGTTGATGGGCGGGGGACGGCTGTCGATGGTGGGCATTTTCACCGGCACGCCCACGCTCGATGCCAACGCCGTCGTCGAGCGCGAGCTGGATATCCGGGGTTGCAGCGTGTTTTGCGGCGAGCAACGCGAAGTACTCGGCATGCTGCCGTCATTGGCATCGCGCCTCGAACGGCTCGTCGCACCGCCCATCCCGCTCGAACAACTGCCGAACGCCTATCGACAGCTCATCAGCGACGGCTCGCCCTATCTCAAAACCTTGGTGGTGCCGTGAGGCTCAAAGAGCCGCGAGCATCCCGCCATCGACGTACAACACCTGGCCGGTAATGTATGCCGCGGCCCGCGAGCAGAGAAACACCGCCGCACCGCCGAGATCATCGCAGCAACCGGCATCGTCGGGTTGGCCGACCGCATCGGGTTGGCCGACTGCATCGAGCTGACCGAAGCGACCCAACGGAATCTTGGCGAGCGTGCGGCGCTGCCACTCCGGATCCTGGTAGAAACCTTCGGTCAAAGCCGTGCGAAAATATCCGGGTCCGATGCCGTTCACCCGGATGCCGCGGCTGGCCCACTCCGCCGCCAAGGCTCGCGTCACGCCGACGAGACCGGCCTTCGAGGCTCCATAGGGAGCCGCACCCGGCACACCCGCCACCGACGTCAATGAGCAGATGTTGACGATGCTGGCGCCCGCCGTCATGCGTCTTGCGGCCGCCTGGGCGGTGAAGAATGCGCCCTTCAAATTGGTGCCGACGATCCGGTCCCAGAGCGCCTCCGTCACGTCCGACGCGGCGCAGAGCTGCTCGACTCCCGCATTGTTGATGAGGATATCGAGTCGGCCTGAGTCGCTCAGCACGCGTGCGAGGACGGCATCGATGCCGGCCGCATCGAGCACATCCGCCCGGTAGCTCGTCGCGATCACGCCCGCACGGGTGAGCTCGAGCGCGCGTGCCGCGACCGCGTCAGCATCACGCCCGAGCAGCGCAACCGCAGCGCCCGCCTTGGCCAACGCGCCGGCGATTGCGCTGCCGATGCCGCCGGCGGCGCCGGTGATCACCGCCACTTTACCGGCCAAGGAGAAAATCTGCTGTTCCAAGGGTTGCCTCGCCCTAACCTGCCGGCTGGTATCACCGGCCGGGTGGCCCGCCCCCGGCCGCCCATGCCACGGATGTTGAGCGCCGCGCATGCACGGCGGTCTGCTCTGGTCTATTCTTGGCAATCATGCGTAGCTTGGCAACTCTGCGTACCACCCTCCTCCTGGCCGAAACGGCCTCAGTCGGCACGTTTCGGTCGGTGTGGACGCCCGTGACGCTGACGCCGCGCTGAAGCCGCCGACCGGTATGTGTCCTGTGGATCCACCCGATGGGGAATTGAGCCCCGGCGACGACAGTAACCCGGCCGAACCGGCGGGCATTGTAACCGGTCTCGCGCCCGGCACCTCGAAGCAGAGGTCCGCGGTCTCGATCGACGGTCTGTCGATCGCCGCCGTAATGCTTGGCGCAGCGTTCGGCGCCTTGCTGCGCTGGTGTCTGGCGACTCTGCTGAATGCCCGATTTTCCAATCTGCCGCCGGGCACGCTGGCGGCGAATATCCTCGGCGGATACCTCATCGGCATCGGCATGGCGGTGTTCGCCGCCTATCCGAAGCTCTCGCCGAAATGGCGGCTGCTGACGATCACCGGTTTCTTGGGGGGCCTCACCACCTTCTCGAGTTTCTCCGCGGAAGTGGCCATCGCCATTCTCAGCGGGCGCGATCCCTGGGCCGTGTGGATCGTCTGCGCCCACGTGATCGGCAGCATCTCGATGACCTTGCTCGGCATCGGCACGGTACGCCTCCTGCGCCGGCGCTCGCAGCCCGGTTAGACGGACAGATTCTCCCGCACGAAGCGCATGTGCTGCCGCATGACATAGAGTTGCTCGGCATGCGAACCGGGGATCTTCAGCGCGATGACGGATTTCTCGATCGCCGTGAGCCGCTCGAGCAAGGCCGCCCGCACTTCCGGCGCGATCGACCCCAAGGACTCGCGCTCCAGTTCCATCAACTGCCGATAGCGACGGTTGATTCGACTCTGAACCCGCCATCCATAGACGGCCGGTAGATAGCGTAGCGCGGGGATGACGACCAGCACGATGGGCAGAAAGACCACCACCGCCCGGTCGAGCAGACTCGCGATCCAGAACGGCAGATAGCGATAGACGAAGCTCTTGCCGGACTTGTAGTAGCGCGCCGCATCGGGGCTGATCGGAAAATCGTGCGCCAGCGGCGTCGGAAACTGGCCGCTGGTCTGCAGCAAGGAAGCGCTGCCGTTCACCTGGGTGGCCGCCTCCAACAGCAGATCCGACAACGCCGGATGCAAGTCGGCATGGGCCAACAGTTCCGCCGTCGGCGCCAGCATGTTGATCGGCGACGCCGGTAGATTTTCGCCCAAATCGAAGGTGCCGGCGGGCAATGCCAGCTTGTTGAGGTAGTGAAAGTGGCGCACGTAGGCGTCGGCCTGCGCGAAATCGAACAATCGCACGCCGGGCGCGTGCAACATTTCGCGCACGGTATCGGACGATGCCGAATCGCCGGTGAGAAAAATGGCGTCGACGGTGCCGTTCAACAACGCCTTGCGCGCCGCCTCGCCCTCGAGATCCAGCAACTGACCATGTTCCTCGATCTCATTCGCCTGTAGCAGGGCCAGCGCCAACACGCGCGTCCCGCTCCCGGACGGTCCAATGGCGATACGCTGGCCGCGCAGTTGCGAGAGCCGCTCGAGCGGCACGGAATTTCGATAGAAAATCGTCAGCGGCACGTAGAAAACGCTGCCCAACGATTGTAAGTCGCCGATGTCACGGTCAGCGGCGGTGCCGGCTTGCACCAGGGCGATATCGACGACGGAATTCGGCGCGAGCAGTCGATCCAGGTTATCGAGCGACCCTGCGGTGGTCACCACGTTGAGCGTGATGCCGTTACGCGCCAAGATTTGCTGGTAGCGCCGCGCCACCAGATCGAAGCGGCTGCCCGCCGGACCGCTTGCCATGGTGAGTGTGTCGGGCGGCGCCGGCCGGACGAAGTGGAAGGCGACGATGATGGCGACGGCGCTCACCACCAGCGCCGGTCCCACCTGCTTCAAGATGTCGGTCCACAGGAATCTCGGTCGTCCCTGTTTCTCCTCCGCCGTCCCCTCGTCCATTACCCGCAAGACTCCTTCTCTTCGATAATTCAGTATCCCATGGTCGCGCCGCGAACACGACGCCGCCGATTTCGCGACCCCACCCAAAAATGCCACAATGCCGACCGTCCGCAGCCGCTCAAGGTCAGCTCAAGATTTGTCGTGCCCACTGTGATGTCTGCGTTTCGCCTCTTCGGCCTGGGGCTGTTCGGTAGCGCCGGTCTCGCGGCCTGCGGCGGTGGGACGCCCGCCGCCTCCGGTGTGCAACCGGTTTCGGTGGGCACCGCGCTCGCCGCCGAGCAGACCATCACCCGCGGCTTGCAGGATGCTCCGCGCACGCTCGATCCGTCGTTGGCCACCGATACCGTTGGCCAAGACGTCATCGACGATCTGTTCGAGGGACTGACCACCATCGGCCCGGACGGCGGTCTGGCGCCGGGAGTGGCCAGCTCCTGGGAGACCAGCGCCGACGGCAAGACCTGGACCTTCCACCTGCGTCCCGAGGCGCGCTGGTCGAACGGCGATCCGGTGACAGCGGCGGACTTCGTCTATGCCTGGCACCGCCAGGTCGACCCCAAGACAGGGAGCGAGTACGCGCAGGCGTTGGCGCCCATCGTCGGCGCCATGGATATCGCCACGGGCCACGCACCGGTCGAGAATTTGGGTGTCAGCGCACCGGATGCCCACACCTTGCGCGTCTCGCTGATAGCGCCGACGCCCTATCTGTTGGCGTTGGTCGCCGACTCGTATCTTCAGCCCTTGCATCGCGCCACCATCGAAAAATTCGGCGACGACTGGTCACGGCCGGAACACATGGTGTCGAACGGGCCCTTCGTGCTGAAGGAGTTCATCATCGGCGATCGCATCACACTCGACAAGAACCCCCGCTACTGGGGCGCCGCCGGCGTGCGTCCCGCCCGGGTGATCTACTACCCCCTCGACAGTGTGATTCAGATCAGCCGTTACCTGGCCGGCGACATCGAGATCTCGGATGTGTTTCAGACCGACCAATTTCAGTGGCTGAAATCCCACCTCGGCGACCAGGTGCATACCGGCCCGTACCTCGGGATTCAGCAGCTCGTCTTCAACATGATCGATGGGCCCTTTGCCCACAACCCGAACCTGCGTGAGGCGCTGTCCATGGCGGTGGATCGCCGCATACTGGCGAACAAGGTGCGCCTCGGCGTCCAGGAGCCGGCATTCTCCATCCTCCCACCCCTCGCCGGCTATCATCAGCCGGTACCGGCGTGGGCGAACTGGAACGATGCCCAGCGTCATGCGGAGGCGCGTCGGCTGTACGCCGCGGCCGGCTATTCAGCGCAAAACCCCCTGCGCGTTCAACTCCTTTATTCCACCGACCCCCAGAATCGCGATCTCTACGATGCAGTCGCGGCAATGTGGCGCACGACGCTCGGCGCCGACGTGCAACCTTACAACGAGGAATTCCGGGTGTACCTCCAGGACGCGGCGTTGCATAAGGCGGTGCTGATGCAGAACTTCTGGATCGGCGACTTCCCCGATCCATTCACCTTCCTGCAGCTCTTCCAGAGCGGTTTCGCACAGAATTTCGGCGGGCTTTCGGATCGACGCTTCGATGCCCTGCTCGCCGCGGCGGCCAACGAGCCCGACAATGAACGTCGCTACCGGCTATTCGAGCAGGCCGAGACCCGGCTCAATGACGAGGCCGACGCGGTCCCGCTCCTCTATTACACGTCGCGTCACCTCATCAAGCCGTATCTTAAAGGTTGGCATTTGAATCTCTTGGACCGCATGCCCTCGCGCTACCTCTATGTGCTGGAACATCAGGGCAACTGATGCTCAAGTTTCTCGTCCGCCGTCTCATGATCGCCATCCCGACGCTGCTGTTGATCGCCACGCTTGCCTTCGGCTTGCTGCATGCCACCCCGGGCGGTCCGTTCGACACCGGTAAACGCATGCCGGCCGCGATCCAGCGCAGCATCGAGGCGAAGTACCACTTGAATGAACCGCTGTGGCGGCAGTACCTGCGCTACCTGGGAGACCTGCTGCATGGCGACCTAGGGCCGTCCTTCCAATACCGCAATACCTCGGTGAACGAATTGATCCGGGTGGGACTGCCGGTGGATATCGAGATCGGCAGCCTCGCCTTAGGGGTGGCGGTCCTGTTCGGCGGCTCGTTGGGGATGATGGCGGCGATCCGGCGCAACACGGCATGGGACACGGTGGCCATGTTTCTTGCGGCGCTCGGCGTGTCGGTGCCGGTGTTCGTCGTCGCGCCACTGCTCATCCTGGTGTTCGCGGTTCAGCTCAACTGGCTGCCGAGCGGTGACTGGCGCTCCGGTGAATTCCGTTACCTGGTGCTGCCGGTGATCGCCCTGTGCCTGCCGTATGTGGCCTACATCGCGCGCATGACGCGGGGCTCGGCGCTCGAGGTGCTGAGCAGTTCCTATATCCGCACTGCGTCGGCCAAGGGACTGCCGCAGAGGAGCGTCATTCTGCGGCATGCGCTGCGGCCGGTGCTGATGCCCCTTGTCTCCTTCCTGGGACCGGCCTTCGCCGGCGTGCTCACCGGATCGATCATCGTCGAATCCGTATTCGGCCTGCCGGGAATCGGCCGGTACTTTCTCACCGGCGCGGTGAACCGGGATTACACCTTGGTGGTGGGCATCACCGTGCTGTACGGCGCCCTCATCATTGCCTTCAACCTGCTCGCGGACCTGTGCTATGCCTGGATCGATCCGCGCGTGCGGCTCGATTCATGAGCGCCGTCATCGATCCCGGCCCGGCGTCGCAGGGTCAGTGGCGGCAATCCTGGCAACGCTTGCAGCGCAGGCCGACCGCGGTGGTCGCGCTGGGGGTGCTCGTCGCGCTGGCTTTGCTGTCCGTGCTGGTGCCGCTCTGCTCAACCTTCGACTTTGCGACGCCCGACTGGGATGCGCTGTACCAGCCACCGAACGCCGCGCACTGGTTCGGCACCGATGGCCTGGGTCGTGATCTCCTGGTGCGCCTGATGTGGGGTTGCCGGATCTCGCTCGCCATCGGCATCACGGCCAGCGTGGTGAGCGTATTGATCGGAGTGTCATGGGGTGCCACCGCCGGCTATGCCGGCGGCACCATCGACGGGTTCATGATGCGCGCCGTGGATATCCTCTACACCGTGCCGTTCATCCCACTGGTGATCGTGCTGACCGTGTTATTCGGCCGTGACTTCCTGCTGGTTTTCATCGCCATCGGCGCCGTCTCCTGGCTCGACATTGCGCGCATCGTGCGCGGTCAAACGCTGTCGATCAAAAATCGCGAATTCATCGAGGCGGCACGCGTGCTCGGCCTCACCACCCCCACCATGCTGTGGCGGCATGTCGTTCCCAATTTGCTCGGCTTGGTCATCATTTACGCCACGCTCACGGTACCCACCGTCATTCTCTTCGAAGCCTTCTTGAGTTTTCTCGGCCTGGGCGTGCATGCGCCCTTGGCCTCGCTGGGCAGCCTGGTATCGGATGGCGCCAGCCACCTGAAGGCGCACCCCTATCTGTTGACGATTCCGGCGCTGTTCCTGACGCTCATCATCGTCTGCTTCAGCTTTCTGGGCGACGGCCTGCGCGATGCGCTCGATCCGCGCGAGGATCGTTGAATGAGTACGCCGCCGATGCTCGTTGCGCCCCTGCTCGAGATTCGCGATCTGAGTGTGACCTACCGCGGCGACGCCGGACCCTTCGATGTCGTCGCCGGCGTCACTCTCGATCTGGCGCCCGGCGAGTTCCTCGGCGTCGTCGGCGAATCGGGTTCGGGCAAGACGCAACTGTTGCTCGCCTTGTTGGGTCTGAATGCCGGCGCCGTATTGCGCGGCAGTATCCGTTACCGCGGCGCCGAGCTGGTCGGCGCCAGGGCCGCCACACTCAACCGCGTACGCGGCGCCAAGATCGCGATGATCTTCCAAGATCCGATGACCGCCTTGAATCCCTACCTCAGCATCGGCACTCAGCTCACCGAAGGTGTGCGTCATCATCAGGGCCTGAGCCGCGCGGCGGCACGCAGGCGTGCGCTCGAGATGCTCGATGCCGTGCACATCACGGAGCCGGAGCGACGCCTCGGGCAGCATCCACATGAGCTGTCGGGCGGCATGCGTCAGCGCGTGGTGATCGCCATGGCCCTCATCACTGAGCCCGACATCATTCTCGCCGACGAGCCCACCACCGCGCTCGACGTCACCGTGCAGGCACAGATACTGACGCTGCTGCGCGAGCTGCGGACCCGTACCGGCGTGGCCGTGATGCTGGTCACCCATGATCTCGGTGTGATCGCCGAAGTCGCGGATCGAGTCGCGGTCATGTACGCCGGACGAGTGGTCGAAACGGCCGATGTGCACACGCTCTTTGCCCACCCACGCCATCCCTACACGGATGCCTTGCGCCGCTCCGTCATACCCTTGTCGGGTGCGCTGCCGGCACGACTGCCGACGATCGGCGGGCTGCCGCCGAATGTCGCGATGTTGCCGCCCGGCTGCGCGTTCGCGCCGCGCTGTGCCTACGCGTTTGCTCGCTGCCCGACGGCACCGCCACCGCTTAGCGCAGTCGCGGCAGGCCACCGCAAGGCCTGTTACTTCGAAGGAACCATGGCGGGACGGCCATGACGGCCATGAGGAACACGGCGGGCATGGCGGACACGGCGGGCATGGCGCCCACGCTCGCAGCGCAGAATCTTTCCGTCCGCTTTGCGGTACCCGGCACGGCCCGCTGGCTGCGGGCGGTCGATGACGTCAGTTTCACCATCGGTCACGGCGAGACCTTGGGAGTGGTTGGTGAATCCGGCAGCGGCAAATCCACCATCGCCCGTGCCGTGCTGCGCCTGGGCCCGAAAGCGGCCGGCAGCGTGCATTTTCACGGCCGCGATTTGTTGACGCTCGAGGGGCAGGAGCTGCGCGCCATGCGCGAGCATTTGCAGATCATCTTCCAAGATCCGCTCGCCTCCCTCGATCCGCGCATGAGCGTCGGCGAGATCATCGCAGAGCCTCTGCGAGAGTTCCGACCCGCTCTGGATCCGGCTTCGAGGCGGACGCAGGTGCTCGCCATGATGGACCGGGTGGGTCTGTTGCCGCGCCATCTCAACCGCTATCCACACGAGTTCTCCGGCGGCCAGGCACAACGTATCGGCATCGCGCGTGCGCTGATGCTAAAGCCCGATCTTCTCGTCTGTGATGAACCGATGTCGGCCCTCGACGCCTCGATCAAGTCGCAGATTGCGAATCTGCTGAAGGATTTGCAGCAGGAGTTGCAGCTCTCGGTGCTGTTCATCGCCCACGATCTCGCCGCGGTGCGGTTCTCCTGCGAGCGCATTCTGGTGCTGTATCTGGGCCGGGTCATGGAGATCGGCTCGCGCGATACGTTGTTTGCCGCACCCCGCCATCCGTACACGCGGGCGCTGCTCGACGCCGTGCCGATTGCCGACCCGGTACTCGCCCGCGCGCAACGCGGCGAACCCCTGCGGGGCGAGATCCCCTCGCCGCTGACGCCGCCCTCGGGCTGCGTTTTCCGCACACGCTGCCCGCTCGCCGAAGCGCGCTGTGCCGCCGAAGTCCCCGAACTGCGCCGCATCGAGGGCAGTGAAGTCGCCTGCCATCGCGCTTAAATGCTATTTGCTGCGATGCAGCATCGCGCCTTCCCGGCGCCGTGTGCGATGGCTCACTCCCGCGGCGCAGCTGTTAGATTATGGTAGATGATTCGCAGTCGCCGCCGAGCGCAGCTGCGTCTTACCTGGAAACCGCTGCGACGCCATGAACAAGAAACGCTCCTCGAATCACATCCGTTTGACCTCACACCCGGAAGGCGGCAAACCGCTCAAATTTCCGCTCGACTGGGGAGCTTCCACGGCGCAAGCCCGCGGCCCCGTGATCGGCTCCACCACGGCCCGCGATGATCGCAATGTCATCGGCGCCCACGGCGGCGCCTACTCGGTCTACCGGGCACTGGCGGTGTCCTCCGGCACGCTCGATCCAAACGGTCGGCCGGATTTGAAGGACACCGGTCCGGTCATCGACATCGGTCCACACCCGCAGTGGTCGGCGGCGAACAAAATCGTCTCGCTCGATCCCTGGGGTCATCGCGTGACCGTGGATTTCGTGGCGGATATCGAGCAAGGACTCGATATCCGGCCGACGATCGCGATCACCAAGGCGCGCCTGATGTTGCCGGAGGTGCGCGAGGCGATCGAACGCGGTCGGCTCGAGGAGGACGGCGTCGTCGTGCATGCCGGCGGCGAGGTGGGCGTGACCAAAGCGGCGATCGATCCGGTGTGGTACCTGCCGGGCGTCGCCGAGCGCTTCAACGTCACCGAGGCGTCGTTGCGCCGGACGCTGTTCGAGCAGACCGCGGGCATGTACCCGGAATTGGTGACGCGCAGCGACCTGCACGTTTTTCTGCCGCCGATCGGCGGGACCACGTTGTATATCTTCGGCGACCCCGCGGCGCTGCATGATGCGAACAAGAAACTGACCTGCCGAATCCACGACGAGTGCAACGGCTCGGACGTCTTCGGCTCCGACATATGCACCTGCCGCCCCTACCTCACCCATGGCGTCGAGGAGTGCATCCGTGCCGCGCAGGCGGGTGGCGTGGGCTTGATCGTCTACAATCGCAAGGAAGGACGGGCGCTCGGCGAGGTGACGAAATTTCTGGTCTACAACGCCCGCAAGCGACAGCCGGGCGGCGATCAGTCCGCGACCTACTTCGCGCGCACCGAGTGCGTCGCCGGTGTCCAGGACGCGCGCTTCCAACAGCTCATGCCCGACGCCATCCACTGGCTCGGTATCAAGCGCATCGATCGCCTGGTGTCGATGTCGAATCTAAAATACGACGCCCTGGTAGGCAGCGACATCGCCATCGGCGAGCGGGTGCCGCTGCCGGCCGAGCTGGTCCCGCCGGACGCCATGGTCGAGATCGCGGCGAAAAAGGCGGCTGGCTATTTCAGCGGCTCGGACCGGTGACCACGGGATCGCCGGCCGCCGGCTCGGTCGCCGACCGGCTGCTGACGGCCGCCGCCGTGCGCGACAGCGCCGAACGCTTGTTGGCGATTGCCCTTGCCGATGATCTCGAGGATTGGACCGTCGATCTGACGCGTCTGGAGGCGACCGCCGACTTGGTCGCCGAGGTCATCCGGCAGCGCTACCCGCGCCTCGATGTGCCGGTGCATTCACGCTGGCGGCACTTCGTCTTCAACGGACATGATCTGTGGGCAAACATGGCCGCACGTGCCGCTTGGCGCACGCCCGAGGCCGCGGCGCGCGCCGCCTTCGATCTGGTGATCACCTCGGTGCTGCTCGATGCCGGCGCCGGGGTCGGCTGGCGCTTCGAGGATCAGGCCACGGGCCTGTCGGCGGCACGTTCGGAAGGACTCGCCCTGGCCAGTCTGCGTTGGTTCGAGAGCGGCGCTCTGTCCGCGGACTCGGCCGAGCCATGGCGGGTCGACGCGGCGATGCTCGGGCGGGTGGACGCCGTCACCCTGCAGCGCGCCTTTCAGTCTGACGCTGAGAATCCCCTGCTCGGCCTCGACGGTCGCGCGGCACTGCTCAATCGCTTGAGCGCCGCGCTCGAGTCGCGTCCCGAGCTCTTCGCGCGCGACGACTCGCCACGGCCCGGCGGCCTGTACGATGTGCTGCGCGCGCAGGCGGTCGCCGGCGAATTGCCGGCGGCGCAGATTTTGCAAACCTTGCTCGATGCGTTCGGCCCCATCTGGGAGGGCCGCCCGCAATTGCAGGGCGTGGCGCTCGGTGATTGCTGGCCGCATCCGGCGTTGACCGGTAACCGGCCGGAGGATGGTTACGCCGCCCTGCACAAGCTGTCACAATGGCTTGCGTATTCGCTGATCGAACCGCTCGAGACGGCCGGCATCCGGGTGCGAGATGTGGACGGATTGACCGGACTCGCGGAATATCGGAACGGCGGGTTATTCATCGACATGGGTGTGATCAATGCGCGCGAGCCGGCGAAATTGACGACGACACACCGCGTTGCCGACGCCTTCGTGGTGGGCTGGCGATCGCTGACGGTGGCGCTGCTCGATCGCCTCGCGCCCCTCATCCGCTCGCGCCTCGGCATCGACGCCGCGCGTTTTCCTCTGGCGCGTGTGCTCGAGGGAGGCACCTGGGCCGCGGGTCGCCGCACGGCGCGCGAAATGCGCGCGGACGGCGGTCCGCCTTTTCATATTTCCAGCGACGGGACGGTATTCTGATGCAAAACGTGACGACGGTGGCTCATCCGCTGGTTCAGCACAAGCTCACGCTCATGCGCGACAAGACCACGTCGACGAAAGGGTTTCGGCAACTGCTGCGCGAAATCGCGACGTTGCTGTGCTACGAGGTGACCCGCGACCTGGTCTTGGGAGAGACGCAGATCGAGACGCCGCTCACCACCATGCAGGCGCCGATCTTGGCCGGCAAGAAATTGGTTTTCGCGCCCATTCTGCGCGCCGGCATGGGTTTGATCGAGGGGATGCTCGATCTGGTCCCGTCGGCGCGGGTGGCGCACATCGGGCTCTATCGGGATCCCGACTCGTTGACGGCCGTCGAGTACTACTTCAAATCGCCGTCGAATCTTGCCGAGCGGCTGGTCATCGTCGTCGACCCGATGCTGGCGACCGGCAATACCGCCGTGGCGGCGGTCGACCGGTTGAAGGAACACGGCGCGGGCGATGTGCGCTTCGTGTGCCTGTTGGCAAGTCCGGTGGGTCTTGCGAATCTCCACGCCCACCATCCTGAGGTACCGGTGTGGACCGCGGCGATCGACCCCGAACTCAACGATCACGGTTACATCCTGCCGGGACTGGGAGACGCGGGCGACCGCCTCTACGGGACGCGCTGACGGACGCGCTGACGGACGCGCGGGCGGCCTCGAGCGGAAAGTCCCGCGCTACTTGGGGTGCAGCGGGTCTTGCAGCTGCGCGTCCGACCAGCCACCGCCCAAGTCACCGATCAGCGACACCGCATCGACCAAGCGACTCTCCTGCACGCTGAGGGCGCTCTGCTGATCGGCGAACTGCGTCTCCTGGGCGAGGGCAACCGTGGTGTAATCGACGGTGCCGGCGGCAAATTCGGCCAACGCAATGTCGGTGGCCCGCCGCGCATCGCGGACGGCAAGTTCCAGCTGCGCCGCCTGCTCGGCGAGAATCCGCAGATTAGAAAGATCGTTCTCCACCGCCTCGAAGGCGTTGAGCACGGTGCCGCGGTAGCTTGCGACTGCCCCTTCATAGGCCGCCCGGGCCGCCTCGACCTCGGCATGCCGCTCGCCGAAGTCGAAGACCGTCTCCGTGCCGGAGGCGCCGATCGACCACACATGATTCGCGGCGTGCAGCAAACCGGCGAGCGGTGACTGCGAAAAGCCCGCGGATGCCGACAGCGGCACCAAAGGGTAGTACGCCGCGACGGCGATGCCGATGGTCGCGTTCTGCGCCTTCATGGTGCGTTCGGCGGCGGCGATGTCCGGCCGCCGCTGCAGCAGGGTCGACGGCACGTCCACCGGCACGGCCGGCAGAGTGGGCATGAGACTGCCATGTGGAATCCTCAGCTCCTCGGGGTTCTTGCCCACCAGCACGCCAATCGCGTGTTCGTACTGCGCGCGGGCGACACCGAGACCGGTGAGCGAGGCCTGGGCGCTCTCCAAGGCGACCTGCGCTGTAAGGACCGCCGAGGGCGGGGTGGCGGTGATGCCCGCATTGCCTTGCGCCTGAGTCACGCTGAGCGCATCGCGATACGCAGCGACAGTCTGCTGCTCGAGATCGATGTCGGCATCGGTAAGCCGCAGCTCGATCAACGTGGTCGCGAGCAGGGTCTGCTCGGCCAGCGTTGCATTCGCCAGGATCGCTTGGTCGGCCTGCGCCGTCGCCGCATTCTCCTCGATCAACCGGCGCACCTGGCCCCACAGATCCGGCGTCCAGCCGGCAGTCCCCTCGAGAGTGGCCGCATTGACCGCCTTGTGACTGCCGGTGACGGTCGCCGCCGACGTGCGCGTCGCCGAACCGCTCAAGCCGATGCTGGGAAAGAGTTCGCTGCGCGCCACCTTCACCTCGGCCAGCGCCTGCTCGTAATTGGCCAGATCCTGCCGCACGGTTTGATTGGACACCGCGACCTGCGGCTCCAATTCATCGAGCAGCGGATCGTGGAAATCGGTCCACCAATCGCCTTTCGGTGCGCCATCCGCCGGCAGCGCCGCGGTCCAGCCGCTGCGCTCGTCATAGGCGGCCGGCACCGGCGCCGTCGGCCGGTGATAGTTGGGTCCCACCAGACACCCGGCCAACGCTGCCGAGAGGCCGATGACCATGCCCGCGCTGATGCTGCTCCGCCCGCTCATACCGTGTCCATGTCCTGCCACCTCGGGTCCGAGAAAGACTTGCGCAGCCGCATGCGCAAGCGATCGAGATACACATAGATGACCGGGGTCGTGTAGAGCGTCACCACCTGACTCAGGATCAGTCCGCCCATGACGGTGATGCCGAGCGGCTGGCGCAGCGACGCACCCTGGCCGATGCCGATCGCCAGTGGCAGCGCGCCTAACACCGCCGCCGCGGTGGTCATCATGATCGGCCGCAGGCGCACGACGGCGGCATCGTGAATCGCCGTCTTCGCATCCATTTGCAGCGTCCGCTGCGAATGGATCGCCACGTCGATCATCATGATGGCGTTTTTCTTGACGATGCCGATCAGCAGGATGATGCCGATCAGGGCGATGACGGAGAACGGTGTGCCGAACAGCAGCAGGGCCAGCGTCGCGCCGATTCCCGCCGATGGCAGGGTGGACAGAATGGTGATCGGATGCACGGTATTCTCATAGAGGACGCCCAGCACGATGTACACCGCGGCGAACGCGGCGAGAATCAACAGCGGCATGCTCGACATGGACTGCGCGTAGACCTGGCCCGCGCCCGCGAAGTTGCCGCGGATCGAGGCCGGCACCCGCAGATCCCGCATCGCCTGGGTGATCGCCGCCGACGCCTGACTCAACGAGCCGCCTGGCGGCAGGTTGAAGGACAGCGTCGCGGCCACCATGCCGTTCTGATGATTCACCTGGGTCGCCGTGTGGTTATTGAAATAGGTGGCAAGAGCGGGCAACGGCACCATGGTCTCCGATGCCGTGCTGTCGGCGCTGCCCGTTGAGCTGCCGCCCTTGCTGTTGGCGATGCTGTTGGTGACCGAATTGGCCTCGGCATCGGCGTTCAATGAGTTGGTGCTCGAGGCGCCGCTTGCTCCGGCGCCGACCGCCCTGGGCACCGACACCGGCGAAATGGTTGAACCCGGCGCCTGCGTGGTCTGCGTTCCGCTCGGGTTGCCGGCCGCGGTGCTGAAATAGGTCTGCTTCAGGCCGCTCGGCGATTGCCAATAGCGCGGCGCCACTTCCATCACCACGAAGTACTGATTGAACGGATTGAAAATGGTCGACACGGTGCGCTGGCCGAAGGCGTCATAGAGCACGTTGTCGATCTGGTTCACCTGGAAACCATAGCGGGCCGCGGTCTGGCGGGCGACGGTCACATAGGTCTGCAGCCCGTTCTGCTGCAGATCTGAATTCAGATCGACCAGCTCGCCGCGATGCTTCGACAATTCGTCGAGCAACTTCGGTGCCCACGTGGTGAGCGCCGCGGTATCGTCGCTGGTGAGGGTGAACTGATATTCAGCCGCGGACTGCCGCCCGCCGATGTGCAAATCCTGCACGGCCTGCAGGAACAGCCGCGCGCCCGAGACGCGATTCAACTTCGGCCGCAGACGTTGCACGACCTGGTCCGCCGACAAATGCCGCTGCGCCAGCGGCTTCAATCCCACATAGACATTGGCGTTGTTGAGCGACCGGTTGCCGGTGAAGCCAATCACCGTCGAGACGGCCGGGTCCTGCTGCACGATGTCCTGCAACTGCGCGAGCTTCTTTTCCATCGCCTGGAAGGAGATGCTTTGATCCGCGATGATCTGCCCCATCAAGAGTCCGTTGTCCTGCTCGGGGAAGAACGTCGAGGGTAGGAGCCTGAAGAGGAACACGTTCAATGCAATCAATCCGAGCAAGCCGAGACCGACCAGCAAGGCATGGTCGAGCACCGCGGTCAGCGACCGGGAGTACAGCTGCTTGAAGCGCTCGAAGCCCGCCTCGAACCAGCTTCCCCAGCGCGACTTCTGGTGCACCGCCCGGGGGCGGTCCAACAGATAGGCGCACATGGTCGGCGTCACCGTCAACGACATGAGCAAAGAGAACAGGATGGCGATGGAGAGCGTCACCGCGAACTCATGGAACAACAGCCCGACGATGCCCGGCATCAGGAGGATCGGAATGAACACGGCGATCAGCGACAGGCTCATCGAGATCACGGTGAAGCTGACCTCCGTGCTGCCGCGTAGCGCCGCCTGGCGGGGATCCATGCCGGATTCGATGTAACGGACGACGTTCTCCAGAACCACCACGGCGTCGTCGACCACGAACCCGGTGGCGATGGTGAGCGACATCAGCGACAGATTGTCGAGACTGTAGCCGAGCAGGTACATCGGCCCGAAGCTGCCGATGATGGACAGCGGCAGCACCACGGCCGGGATCAGCGTCGCCCGCCCCGATTGCAGGAAGACGAACACGACGCCGATCACCAGCAGCACCGCGATGAACAGGGTGCGCTCGGTGTCGCTCACCGCCGCGGTCACCGACTGCGAGCGGTCGAGCGCAATATGCATCTGAATGCTGGGCGGCAGGGTGGCCTGCACCGACGGCAGCACCTTCTTGATCTGCGCGACGGTCTGGATGATGTTCGCGCCCGGCAGCGGAAAAACCACCACGCCGACGGTGGGCAGCTTGTTGTAGAGGCCGGCATTGCGGATGTTCTCGTTCGAATCCACGACCGCGGCGACGTCGTGCAGCAGCACCGGTGATTGGTTGCGGTAGGCGATGACCAGATTCCGGTAATCGGCCGCCTTGCTCGCCTGATCGTTCGACGTCACCTCGAAACGTTGGTCGCCCTGATCGATGTAGCCCTTGGCGCTGTCGGCATTGGCCGCGGCGATCGCGGCGCGAACGTCCTCGAGGCCGATCCCGTAACTGGCGAGCTTGTCGGGCTCGAGTTCCACCCGGACCGCGGGCAGCGCGCTGCCCCCGAGCGTGATCTGCCCGACGCCGTTGATCTGCGCGAGCTGCTGCTGGATCACCGTCGCCGCCGAGTCGTAGAGCTGTGCCGTGGTCAGCGTCGGTGAGGTGAGCGCGAGGATGATGATGGGCGAATCGGCGGGATTGTATTCGCGATACGTGGGGTTGCTGCGCAGCGTCGTCGGCAGATCGGCGCGCGCGGCCTGAATCCCCGCCTCGACATCGCGGGCCGCGCCGTTGATGTCCCGGCTCAGCGCGAACTGGACCGTGACCATCGCGGATCCGACCGAATTCGTCGAGGTCAGCTCGGTGACACCGGCAATGGTCGCGAGCCGCCGTTCGAGCGGTTCGGCGACGGTGGCTGCCATGGTCTCCGGGCTCGCTCCCGCCATGGACGCCTGGACGACGATGACCGGGAAAGTCACATCCGGAAGCGGCGCCACCGGCAGATGAAAATACGCCAGCAGACCGGACAGGCCGACGGCGACCGCGAGGAGTGCGGTGGCCACGGGCCGATTGATGAACAGCTCAGGGATGCTCACACCGCACTCTCCGTCGCCGCTGCGGGTGGCTTGCGGCCGAATCGCTGCGCCATCCGGTCGAACAGCAGATAGATCACCGGGGTGGTGAAGAGCGTGAGGACCTGGCTCACCATCAAGCCACCGATGATGGCGACGCCCAAGGGCCTGCGTAGCTCCGCGCCCGTGCCGGTGCCCAGGATCAACGGCAACGCCCCCAGCATGGCGGCCAGCGTGGTCATCAGGATGGGACGGAAACGCAGCAGCGATGCCTGGAAGATGGCCTCGTACGCCGACTTGCCATGCTTGCGCTCGGCATCGAGCGCGAAGTCCACGATCATGATGCCGTTCTTCTTGACGATGCCGATCAACAGCACGATGCCGATGATGCCGATCACATCGAGGTCGCTGCCGGTCAGCATCAGGGCGAGCAGCGCGCCGATGCCGGCCGACGGCAGCGTGGAGAGAATGGTGACCGGATGGATGTAGCTCTCATAGAGCACACCGAGCACGATGTAGACCGTGGCCAGTGCCGCGATCAGCAGAAACACCTCGCTCGACAGCGAATCCTCGAAGGCTTGCGCGGCGCCCTGGAACTGGGTGGTGATCGACGGCGGCAGATGCACGGCCTTTTCAGCCTGTTGAATCTCCTCCACCGCCGCACTCAGCGACGCATTCTCGGCGAGATCGAAGGAAATGGTGACCGCCGGAAATTGCGCCAGATGGCTCACCACCAGGGGCGCCTTGGCGATTTTGATGTCGGCGATCCCGCTCAGGGGAACCTGGCCGCTGCTCGCGGTCTGGCTCGGCAGATACAGGTTACCGAGCGCCTTGAGGTTCGGCAGACTGTGCGGCTTGGCCACCAGAATGACGCGGTATTGACTCGATTGATTGAAGATCGTCGAGACGATGCGCTGACCCAGGGCGTCATACAGCGCATTGTCGATGGTGGCCGGCGTGATGCCATAGCGCGCGGCGAGCTGCCGATTGACCTCGACGTCGACCGACAGACCTTCGTTGTCCATGTCGCTGGTCACGTCGCTCAACGACTTGATGGCCCGCATACGCGTGAGCAATTCCGGCACGTACTGCTCGAAAGCTTGCTGACTGGGACCGCGCAGCACGAATTGATATTGATTCGGCGAGACCACCGTATCGAGGGTCAGATCCTGCTCGGGCTGCGGATACAAGCGGATGCCCGACACCCCGGCGACCTCGGTCTGCAGGCGCCTGGCAATCTGCGCGGCGGTGAACGACCGCTCGCCGTGCGCCTTCAAGTTGATGAGAAAGCGGCCGTTGTTGAGCGTGGTATTGGTGCCGTCGATGCCGATGTACGACGTCAGCGAGGTGACATCCGGATCCTTCAGGATCGCCTCGGCGAGCGTCATCTGGCGCGTCGCCATCGCCTTATAGGACACGGAGTTGTCCGCCACGCTGATCGCCTGAATCACGCCCACGTCTTGCACCGGAAAGAGGCCCTTCGGTATGGCAATGTAGAGGATGGCGGTCAGGGCGACGGTGACCAGCGCGACCACCAGTGTCAGCAGCTGATGTTCCAGGACCCAGCGGAGCCCGCGCTCGTAGCTCTTGAGGATACGATCGAACAACCCCTCGCTGATGCGCTCGAAGCGGCTGGGTTGACGCTCCGCCTTGCGCCGCAAGATTCGCGCGCACATCATGGGCACGAGGGTCAGCGAGACCAGTGCGGAAATCGAGATGGTGACCGCGAGCGTCACCGCGAATTCGCTGAAGAGGCGGCCGATGACGCCTCCCATGAACAGCAGCGGGATCAACACCGCGATCAGCGAGATGGTGAGCGACAAGATGGTGAAACCGATCTGCCCCGCCCCCTCGAGCGCCGCCTGCATCGGGGTTTTGCCCTCCTCCAGGTAACGCACGATATTCTCGATCATCACGATCGAATCGTCGACGACGAAGCCGGTGGCGATGATGAGCGCCATCAACGAAAGATTGTCGATGGAGTAGCCGAGCTCATACATGATCGCCAGCGTGCCGATCAGCGAGACCGGCACGGAAATGCTGGGGATGATGGTTGCCGGCACATTGCGCAGAAACACGAAGATCACCAGCACCACCAAGACGATCGACAAGGCGAGTTCGATCGCCGCGTCCTCCACCGACGCGCGGATCACCCCGGTGGAGTCGGCGACGATATCGACGTGCATGGCCTGCGGCAGACTGGCGAGCAGTTGCGGCAGTTGCTGTTTGATCTGGTCGACGGTCTTGATGACGTTCGCGCCCGGCTGGCGCTTGACGTTCAAGACGATGGCCGGCTTGTGGTTGAACCACGCACCCTGCTCGATGTCCTGCGCGGCCTGGGATACATCGGCAACGTCACGCAGAAACACCGGTGCGCCGCTCTGATAGGCGATCACCGTGTTCAGGTAATCATGCGGATCCTGGATTTGGTCATTGTCGTTGATGGTGTAGTCGAGTTCCGGCCCATCGAAATTACCCTTCGGTTGGCTGACGTTGATGTCGGCGAGCAAGGTGCGCAAATCATCGATGTTGAGTCCGTAGGCGGAGAGCTTCTGCGGATCGACTTCCACCCGGACGGCGGGCACATTGCCACCCGCCGTCGTGACCTGGCCGACACCCGATACCTCGGAGATCTTCGCGGCGAGCCGGTTGCCGGCGACGTCCTGCAACTGGGTGAGCGACATCGAATCGGAGGTCACCGCGAGGGTCAGAATCGGCTGGTCCGCCGGGTTCACCTTCGCATACACCGGCGGCGCGGGCAGGCCGCTCGGCAACAGGCTGTTCGCCGCGTTGATGGATTGCTGGACGTTTTGCTCGGCGACGTCCAGGTTGAGCGCCAGGCTGAACTGCAGGGTGATCACCGACGAACCGGCCGAGCTAGTGGAGGTCATTTGCGCGAGGCCGGGTATCTGACCGAGCTGCACCTCGAGGGGCGCCGTGACCGTCGTCGCCATGACCTGCGGGCTCGCCCCCGGATAAAACGTCTGCACTTGGATCGTCGGATAGTCGACGTCGGGCAGCGAGGAAATCGGCAGGAAACGCACCGCCACGAAACCCAAGAGCACGAGGGCGATCATCAGCAGCGACGTCGCCACCGGACGCAGTATGAACAGACGCGAAATGTTCATGGGTGACGCCGCGGGCGCGCGCGGCGGATCAGCCTGTCGACGGCGCGCGCGCGCCGCGGGCGGGCTTGGGCTTCGACGAGCCGGTGGGCGTCCCCGCCGCGCTTGCCGTGCCCGCCGCGCTCGGCGCCCCGGCAACGCTGATCTTGGCGCCCTCGGTGAGCCGGTCGGTACCGTCGGTAACCACGGTATCGCCCACGGCGAGCCCTGCGAGGATGGCCGTATTGATGCCGTCGCTGGGGCCGAGCTTGATCTTGCGGACCGTCACGGTCTGATCGGCTTGCACGAGGTACACATAGTCCCCGGGCGCGCCGCTCAGCACCGCGGCGGTCGGCACGAGCACCGCGTTGCGAAGCGTATCGACCAACATCTCGATGTTGACGAACTCGTTCGGGAACAGCGCCTCATCGGCATTGGTGAAGCTCGCGCGCAGCGTGACGGTGCCGGTGCTCGTGGTCATCTGGTTGCTGATCGCGTACAGCGTGCCCGTGGCGATCATGCGGGTATTGTCACTGGTATAGGCGGTGACCGGCAGCTTCGCGCCCGCATGAAAGCGCTGCACGACGGCGTCCAGATCGTTCTGCGCCACCGTGAACTCCACCGTCGTCGGCTGGGTGGTGGTGATGACCACGATGCCGGGTGAACTCGAGGCGGTGACGTAATTGCCGGGATCGACCAACCGCAATCCAACCCGGCCCGCCACCGGCGCGGTGATGTGGCAGTACACGAGATCGAGCTTATCCTGGGCGACGGCCGCCTCGTCGCTCTTGACCTGGGCAAGGTCCTGCTGCACGAGGAACCGCTGATCGCTGACGGTTTGCGGAGCGATGGCCTTTTGCGTCTGCAACTGCTCGTAGCGCGCAAGATCGGCACGGGCCTGTTCGAGGGCGGACTGATCTTTCGAGAGCGCCGCCTGCGCTTGCGCGAGGTCGATCTCATACTGCCGCGGATCGATCTGCGCGAGGAATTGCCCCTGTTTGACGTTCTGACCTTCCTGATAACCGACCGCGGTCAGATAACCGGAGAGTTGCGGCAGCACGGTTACCGTGGCGGTGGGAACCACGGTACCGAGTTCCTGAAGCGATTCAGGCATGTCGCCGGAAACCGCTTTGGCGACGGTCACGACCTGCGCCACGGCGCCGCGCTTCGGTTTTTGCTGCCCCAGCCATCGAACGATGGAAATCACCAACAATACAGCCACCACCGCGATCACGATCCAGCGCGTCAGGTGACTTCTGGACTGACCGGGCGGAGGGGCACCCCAAGTTTCGCTCATAACTACTCTCTAATCCCCCTGCCGGGGCACTCTGACCCCAATATCCACGGCTAGTGCGGTGCACATAGTTTTTCAACCACTGAGTGGACGCACTTCGGGCTCCAGCACCCCCGGGAGACCCCGGTAGCTCGCGATGGCGAGTCCACCCGCCACACTCGTGAACGGGTCATGCTCGGTGACCCGGCCCGGAAACAGACCCTCCAACATTTCCCGAACCGCGACGATCAGCGACGAACCGCCGGTACGCACCACCGAATCGATGTCCGCGGAACCGAGGGAGGCCTTGGCGAGCACGGACTGAACCAGCGCTTCGAGATGCGCGAGCATATCGACCAGGATCTCGTTGAGTTGCGCGCGGCTGAACGGCACCACGAGATTCAGCTCCGGGATGTCGATCGACGTCGACTCGGCGACCGATAACTCGGCCTTGGCCCGTTTGATGGCGCTGAACACCTGATGACTGTAGTTATAGTTGATGAGGTCCTTGAGGCGCGAAAACTTCATCGCTGCGTGGCCACCGCCGGCAATCGCCTCGGTGAGCTTGGTGAGATAGCGGTTTTGATTGAGGGTATGGGTGATCGCCCAATTCAACAGGCCGTCCGCGTATTCGTCGAAGGGAAACAGTGTCTCGATCACTTTTCCCTCGATCCGTCGCGACCACGTCTCACCCTCGCCCAACAGCGGGAAGAGCAGCTGCCGAAAAATCGCCTGGTCGATGCGGTCGCCACCGAGATCCGCGCCGGCGGTTGCCAGCACGGCGAAATCCATGCCGGAGTGACGAACCACGCAGAGGTCGAGCGTGCCGCCGCCGAAATCGACCGTCAGCACGGTCCCGGCCACGTGCGCGCTGCGTTGCCACAGATAACTCAACGTGGCGGCCAGGGGCTCGGGATAGAACGTCACGTCGCGAAAACCGGCATGCTCACAGGCCTCGCTGAGCCGCAGGACCGCAATGCCGTTGCGGCGCGGATCAGTACCCTCGAACTCCACCGGTCGGCCGACGTACGCGCGGCCGACGGCACCATGCATGTCCGACTCCAGCGTCTCACGCAGTCGCAGCAGCACCGGTGTGAGCAACGCGACCAGTCGATACGGACGTTTGAAGACCGCCAATCGCTCGATCGCCGGTGACCCGAGCAGTCGCTTCAGACCGAGAAACAACCGTCCCGGCAGGCCGGGATCGACCAGCGGTCCGAACACCACATCGCGAGCGGTCTCGAGTTCGCTTCGATGCGACTCGTCGGTTCTATCCTCGATGGATCCGGCGGATTGTCCGAGGATTTCGGGCACCAGGAAAACCCGCCGCGCCGCATTCTCTTGCACGTAGCGATCGATCGCCTCGCTGCCTGTGGTACCGACATAGTCGCGCGACAGATGCACGGCCGTCGGCAGGATGGGACTCGATCCCTCCAACCGCACCAAGCGCAATTCAGCGCCGTCGAACCACGCGATCGTCGAGTTCGATGTGCCAAAGTCCACCCCAACGCCAATCATTCCTGGGGAACTCGACACCTATTTGGCAAATAGCTGAGTGGGATCGGCGAACGCCTTGAATTCCAGTGCGTTGCCTGCGGGATCCAGGAAGAACATCGTCGATTGTTCGCCGATCTGCCCCTTGAAGCGCGTCTGCGGTTCGATGATGAAATGGACCTGCGCGGCCCGCAGGCGATCGGCCAGCCGCTGCCAGTGTTCCGGCGTCAACACCACCCCAAAATGCGGTACCGGCACCGCATGACCGTCGACCGCATTCGTCCCCGTGGCAGGGACAGCGTTCGTTTTTGGCTGATGATGGGCGACGATCTGGTGGCCGAAGAGATCGAAGTCGATCCACTCGGCGGCGCTGCGCCCCTCCGGCAACCCAAGCACGGTGCCATAGAAATGGCGCGCCGCGCCGAGATCATCGACTGGAAAAGCAAGATGAAACGGCGCCGGCATGGGGCGCTATGATACTCAATGGCGCGTGATACTCAATGGTGCGTCATGCTCGATGGCGGCGCAGCCTGCTCGAGGCGTCCAAGCGCCGCCAACACCCGCGACGGTGTTATCGACGCGAGGTCGGCCGACACCGCATCCTCATAGGCGTATGCAAAGTGGCCTTGGGCCGAGCGCCGTCGCTCGAACGCCTTGGGATACAGCGTCGACACGTTGGCAACACCGGCGGGCTCATAATCCGTGAAGCGATAATAATTGACCCCATTCGCAATGATGACCGTCGGGCGATTGAACGAGACACCCAGATGGGCGGCCATCGTGTCATTGGAGACAATGGCCCGTGCCCCGGCAATCAGTCGGGCCAGGTCAGGCAGTGAGACCCGGCCGGCGATGCTTCGCGCACCGGTGCGGCGCTCGATCGCCTGCGCCATTCGCACCTCGGTGCTGCTCTGGCCAGCCACCAAAATGCGCTGCGGATGATGCCGGGCATACAACCGGATGAACTCGATCCAGCGGCGCACCGGCCACCGTTTGCTGCGGGTGTTCGCGCCGATGAAGCACACCAGGTATGGCTCGCCGGTGGTCAGAGGCGCCGGCGCCTTGTCGTCGCTGACGGGACAGTCGGCGATCAGGCGCTCATCGATCACCGGACGCTCGGGGGTCGTGGGCCGCTCGGGGGTCGTGGGCCGCTCGGCGCCGTCGGCGATCGCACAACAACGGCGCGCGAATTCGGCGTTGCAATGAAACTCATGCATCCATTCACTCGCGCGGTCGATAAGTTCCGGGTAGAGCGCGTCCGATACCTGTCTCCACGCAGGATGGACCTGATCGTTGAAGCCGCCGATGGCATGGCGGGGCGCGGCCGCCAGCATGCACGCGTCATCGAGCAGCAGCGGCCGGGTGCGCGAGGGCGCGATCACCGTCTCGAAGCCGCCCTGTCGCAATTGACGCCAGACCGCCTGGCGATAGTCGCTGTCTTGCAAATAGTGAGCCTTGTTCACCCAGATCGTGTCATGGACGGTGCCGGCGTCGAACACCTCGAACAGAGACCGCCATGCAAGGTTTCCCAAGAGAGTGATGCGGTGATCCGCCCAGCGCGGCGCCGCCGCGTACCGCTCGAGTTGATTGCGGAACAAAAGGTAGTCGCCGATATCATCGAGACGAATCAGCAGCAGCCGCCGCGTCACCGGCAGCGGCGTCGGCAAGGCCGCGA
>Ga0116228_10000766_pt1 | contig 25180 bp, 24 predicted proteins | sample S1TSphfallax_2_FD_89694 | JGI IMG/M metagenome (GOLD analysis project Ga0116228, IMG submission 89694) | Host-associated microbial communities from peat moss isolated from Minnesota, USA - S1T2_Fc - Sphagnum fallax MG | ecosystem: Host-associated > Plants > Peat moss > Unclassified | place...
CAAAAAACTTTTGTCCGTTTGGTTCCGCGCTAGGTGAAGAATGTATGGCCACGTGGTGAAGGCGTGGGAGCAAAAGTTTTTGGTTCTTTTTTCAAAAAATAACACTGCCTTCTTCTGATTTGGACCCCGGCGCCAAACCTCCTATAGAGCGGCACCGCGCAGCCCCCACGGACCCATCTTGAGCGATACCGACGACCGCCCGCCCCCTCCTCCGCCCACCGACATGCAGCCGGTGACGCTCGAAGAGGAGATGCGGCGCTCCTACCTCGATTATGCCATGTCCGTCATCGTCAGCCGCGCGCTGCCGGACGCACGCGACGGCCTCAAACCGGTGCACCGGCGCGTGCTGTTCGGCATGTACGAAGCCGGCTACACGCCCGACAAGGCTTACAGAAAATCCGCCCGCGTGGTCGGCGACGTGATGGGCAAATACCACCCGCACGGCGACGCAAGCATCTACGACGCCACCGTCCGCATGGCCCAACCTTGGTCGATGCGCGTGCCGCTGATCGACGGCCAAGGCAATTTCGGCAGCGTGGACGGCGACTCGCCGGCAGCCATGCGCTACACCGAAGTGCGCCTGGCGCGCGCGGCGATGTTCCTGCTCGCCGATATCGACAAGGACACGGTCGATTTCGTCGCCAACTACGACGAATCGGAAAAGGAACCGCGGGTTCTGCCCGCCACCTACCCGAACCTGCTGATCAACGGCGCCGAAGGCATCGCCGTCGGCATGGCAACGCGCATTCCGCCGCATAATCCAGGCGAGATCATCGACGCCACGCTCGCGCTGATTGCCGAGCCCGATACGTCGCTGGAAGATCTGATGAAGATCGTGCCGGGGCCGGATTTCCCCACCGGCGGCATCATTCTAGGCCGCGGCGGCATCCGTAACGCGTTCGAAACAGGCCGCGGCAGCATCATCATCCGCTCCCGCACCGAGTTCGAGGAAATCCGCAAGGATCGCACCGCGATCATCATCACCGAACTGCCCTACCAGGTGAACAAGGCCAAGTTGCAGGAGCACATGGCCGAGCTGGTGCGCGAAAAAACGCTCGAAGGCATCAGCGATATCCGCGACGAATCCGATCGCGACGGCATGCGTGTCGTGATCGAGCTGAAGCGCGAGGCAACGCCCGAAGTCGTGCTGAACCAGCTGTTCCGCTTCACCAGCATGCAGGTGAGTTTCGGCATCAACATGCTGGCGCTCGATCTCGGCCGGCCGCGCAACATGGGGCTGAAGGACGCGCTAGGCTGCTTCATCACGTTCCGCGAGGACGTGATCCTGCGCCGCGCCCGGCATGACCTGGCGAAGGCGCGCGAACGCGCCCATTTGCTGGTCGGCTACACCATCGCGGTCGCAAACATCGATGAGGTGATCAGGCTGATCCGCGCCAGCCCGGATGCCGCCACCGCGCGGGCGGCACTGATGGATCGCGACTGGCCGGCCGCCGATATCGCCCCGTTGCTGGCGCTGATCGATGACGAAGGCAATGTCATCGTCAACGACCATGTGCGCCTCACCGAGGCGCAGGCGCGCGGCATTCTGGAACTGCGCCTGCAGCGCCTGACCGGCCTGGAACGCGAAAAAATCAGCGCCGAACTGACCGAAGTCGCAGAAAAGATCAAGGACCTCCTCGACATCATCGGCAGCCGCCCGCGCCGCATGGAGGTCATGCGCGAGGAATTGCTGAAGGTGCGCGAGGAAGTCGCCACCCCGCGGATGAGCGAAATCGCCGACAACGCCGCCGACCAGGACGACGAGCAGCTGATCGAGCCGGGGCAGATGGTGGTCACCATCACGCGCGACGGGTTCATCAAGCGCACGCCGCTGGAGACGTTCCGCGCGCAGAACCGCGGCGGCCGCGGCCGCACCGCCGCCGGCACGCGCGGCGACGATGTCGTGGCCCGCAGCTTCAATGCGCATACGCATCAGTTTGTTCTGTTTTTCTCCAGCGGCGGCAAAGCGTTCCGCGAAAAAGTCTGGCGCCTGCCGGAAGCGAGCCCGACCGCAAAGGGCCGCGCGCTGGTCAATCTGCTGCCCGAGCTTGGCGGCGATCAGATCACCGCGGTGCTGCCATTGCCGCAGGACGAGCAATTATGGGAGCAGCTGCACCTGGTGTTCGCGACATTGTCCGGCAATGTGCGGCGCAACAAGCTGTCGGATTTCGGCCGCGTGCGCAGCACCGGCCTGATCGCCATGAAGCTCGATGAGGGCGACCGGCTGATCGGTGTCGCCACCTGCCGCGACGGCGACGACGTGCTGCTGGCCACGCGGCTCGGCCGCTGTATCCGGTTCCAGATCACCGACGAGCAATTGCGCGTGTTCTCCGGCCGCGAATCGGCCGGCGTGCGCGGTATCAAACTCGCCGAGGGCGACGAGGTGAACAGCCTGTGCGTGCTGCGCCATGTCGATGCCGATACGGCCGAGCGCGCGGCCTATCTGCGCGTCGCGGCGGCAAGGCGGCGCACCGCCGAGGCGGAGGACGAAGCGGAGGCGCCGGCGGAGCCCGATGAGGAACCAACGGACGAACAAGTGACGCTGTCGGCGGAACGGATTGCCGAACTCGACGAAGCCGAGGAAATTCTGCTGACCGTGACCGATGGCGGCTTCGGCAAGAGATCGTCGGCCTATGATTACCGGACCGCCGGCCGTGGCGGCCAGGGCATCGCCAATATCGTGCTGTCGGCGCGGCGCAACGGCACCGCGGTGGTGGCCACGCTGCCGGTGCGCCGTGGCGACGACGTGATGCTGGTGACCGATGTCGGCCGCCTGATCCGCTGCCCGGCCGACCAGGTGCGGATCACCGCGCGGCAGTCGATGGGTGTCACGTTGTTCCGGCTGTCGGAAGGCGAACAGGTCACCAGCGTGTTCCCGGTGCTGGAAGATGCGAACGGCGAAGATGCGGCCGAGGCCGCGGCGCCGGATACGCCTGCACCGGACGCGCCGGGGCCGGACGTTCGGCAACCCGACAATGGCTGAGCGGATCGGCCTGTATCCGGGCACGTTCGACCCGGTGACCAACGGGCATCTGGATATTATCGGCCGCGCGGTGCGGCTGGTGGACCGGCTGGTGGTCGGCGTCGCGATCAATGTCGGCAAGGGGCCGCTGTTCGAGCTGGAGGACCGCGTGGCACTGGTGCGCGACGAATGCGCGCCGGTGGCCGCACGGACCGGCGCGCGCATCGATGTCGTGAGTTTCGATACGCTGCTAATCGATTTTGCCCGTGCCAGCGGCGCCTCGCTGATCATTCGCGGCCTGCGCGCGGTGTCGGATTTCGATTACGAGTTTCAGATGGCCGGCATGAATTACCGGCTGGACCCCGAGATCGAGACGGTGTTTTTGATGGCCAGCGAGCATCATCAATTTATTTCGTCGCGATTCGTTAAGGATATTGCCCAGTTCGGCGGCGACATATCAAGTTTCGTGCCGTCGCTGACGCTGGAGCGCACAAGGGCCCGGGTTCGGGCCAACAAGGGAGCATAACAATGCAACGACGTCATTTAATCGCGGCCGCGGCGGCCTTGTGTGTGGCCGGCCCGGCGTTTGCCGAGGAGCCGGTGCCGGCGGTCAAGCCCGACCCGGCGAACACGGTCTATCTCGATCTGACCTACGGCCGGGTGGTCATCCGGCTGCGGCCCGACCTGGCGCCCAAACATGTCGAGCGGATCAAGCTGCTCTGCCATGATCATTTCTATGACGGCACGCCGTGGCACCGCGTGATCGACGGGTTCATGGCGCAAGGCGGCGACCCCACCGGCACCGGCGAGGGCCACAGCAACTACCCCGATCTGCAGGCCGAGTTCAGCGATACGGCGCATTTTGTGCGCGGCACGGTCGGTGCCGCGCGCACGAGCGACCCGAACACGGCGAACAGCCAGTTCTTCATCATGTTCGCGGCCAATCCGAATCTGGATGGGCAATATACGATCTGGGGGAACGTGGTGTCCGGCATGGAGTTTGTCGACAAGATCAAGCGCGGCGAAGGCGGCAGCGGCATGGTCGATGGGCCGGACAAGATCGTGAAGATGCGCCTGGCAACCGATACGTAGAAAGCAAGGCTGGGTGGGGCTCGCATCGGCATATGCGCCACTGCGAGCCCCACGCAGTCCTGCCTTGATCAAAGACGGGACTGCTGAATTTGCCCATGCGGAAATTCGTCACCGCGCTCACGTTGCCGCAACAAGACGAGCCCGCCATCCTGCGCACGCTTGTCGCAGCGTTCCCCGAACTCACCTGGCGCGACGGCGAAGGCAATTTCGGCAAAATTTTCCTCGCCGGTCAGAGCCGGGAGACGAAGCCGCAGGTCAGCATCTCGCTGCTGTGCAAGGAACCGCCTGGTCCGTTCGTCCTTACCATCGCCCTCCGCAACGACACGACGGACGCGGACGCGCTCCGGGCCCGCGTGGCGGAGGCCCTGCATGCAACAGCCTCACGCGACCCGGTCTGACGCGCTCATGAGTCCGGCAGACGCCGCAGCCTATATTCGCGGCGCGGTTGCGGCGAGATCAGACGCGGCGGTTGAAAGATAGGATCGTTCCAGTCCGGCCGGCGCGGCTGCGGAAAACCTATGTCCAGAAATGGATCATAGCCTGGCTGCAAGAAACTGGTCGGATCAATGCCGGCGCCGCGTGGCGGCGTCATGTTACGTGGACGAACCGTATCCGGCGCTTGATCGACCGCTCGTGGCTGGCTCTGGCTGAGCTTGTTCGGATCGGGCAGAATTTCCGTCCATACGATATCTCCAGGCTTCAATTCCATGGGCGCCGGGAAACACATATGTCGGCCGGATAAAATTGCGGTTCTGAACCAATGGTGATGCGCCTTTCCCCCGTCCGCATATCGAACGATAACGGTGCCATCGGAGAACACAAAATTCAGCCACTGCTCCCGCTTATCGCCGCCCTGGCCGGCTGCGTCAATGATTTCACAAAGCGACACCTCTGACGCACATGTCAGTTTGCTCTTGGCACGAACCCAGCCAAAAACGCCGCCTGCTTTAATGACAAAATAGCTTCCGTCATAGGGATCCTGGGGCGGCGACGCGGTCATGACTTCCCACGCGCCAACGATCTCGGCAAGAATTGCGTTGCGCAGAATGTTCTCGTGCGGCTCTTGCCTCCACATGACTGCATAAGCCTTTCAATCTGGGTACGCCGCGCGTAACACAAAACGTCCCTTCATAGCTTGGTTGCCGACCGGGCAACCTGTGCCAGAACCATTTCACGTTCAGCTTGCAGCGCCGGCGAGAACGCGTAGTAGGCCGCAACGATCAGCGGGGCGCGCTGCGGCGGCCAGATGACGGCGATGTCGTTCACCGCGTTGTTGATAGCGGGGCCGGTGCCGGTCTTGTCGCCAACGCGCCACAGCTTGGGCACGCCGGCGCGCAGCCTTGCGTCGCCGGTGCTATTGGCCATGAGCCACGCAATGATGTGCCCCCGCGAGGCTGCCGACAGCGCATCGCCCAAAACGATTTTGCGCATATTTTCCAGCATGGCGTCCGGCGACGTCGTATCGCGGACATCCCCCGGACCCACCTCGTTCAGCCCGGGTTCGATACGATCCAGCCGGGTCACGCGGTCGCCCAGCGTGCGTGCATACGCGGTGACGCCGGCCGGCCCGCCCACGCTGCCCAACAGCAAGTTGGCGGCGGTATTATCGCTGTAGGTCATCACTGCTTCGCACAGTGTCTGCAATGTCATGCCCGGCACGCCGACATGCACCTGTGTCACCGGCGCGTGCGCGAGCAGGTCGTGCCTGGAAAAGATGATGCGCCGATCGAGCCGGTCGAGACCGCGATCGACGCGCGCCAGCACGCACGCCGTCAGCAGGAACTTGAACGTGCTGCACAGCGGAAAAATTTCGTCACCGCGATGCCCCATGCGGCGCCCGGTGCCTGTATCCAAAACGGCAACGCCCAACCGCCCGCCGTGCATGCGCTCCAGCGCCGCAAATGGCTCCGGCGTCTCCGCCCGCGCCTGTGTCACCGCCAGCAACGCCGTCAGCAAAGTTCGACGCAACATCATGCGGCCACGCTAAAGGGCAAAAGTTTTTTGCTTCTTTTTTTCAAAAAATAAGTCCTTCCTGCTCTTCGGAGCCGACTGGTCAGGCCCGCCCGCTGGGATCAACGTTTCCATGGCGGCACGGTATTTGGCGATCCGCTCTCTCGCCATCACGCTTGGTGACGGAGTCCAGCGCCATCAGCACGTCTTCGGAGAATCCCTCCCGGCGCAGGCGCGCGAAGTCCCACCCGGGGCAATCTTCGCAAACATCGTGCAAGACGGCGACGATCCGGGCGTCGGTCCCGGTCATCCGCAGCATGATGCGCAGCGGATGCAGGATATAGGGCGCGCCTGCCTTGTCGGCCTGGCCCGCATGGGCCTCCGCCGCAATGGCGATCGCCCGCTCAACTGTGCTCATGGCTTATGCCCCCGAAGGCCAGGAAAAGTGTGTTTTTGTTTGAAAAAAGGAAACAAAAAGATCATGTCGCGCCTGACAGCGCTTGGGAAGGCAGCGATACACTTTATCCGACAGGATTTGCAGGCTAGTCACTCGGCCAGGCAAGGCTGCGGCCGGGCGCGCGCCGCGATATGCGCAGCGCGTCTTCATCTAGCGGGGTCCCGGCCGCGCCCTGACCTGGCTGCAACTCAAGGAATTATTGATGTCCGAAAACACCCTCCACCTGGAACTCGAGTCCGGCCGCATCGTCATCGAGCTGCGCCCCGATCTCGCGCCGAAACATGTCGAGCGGGTGAAAACGCTCGCCGCCGACGGGTTCTACGACAACACGCCGTTCCATCGCGTCATCGAAGGCTTCATGGCGCAGGGTGGCGACCCGACCGGCACTGGCACCGGCGGCAGCTCTCACCCCGACCTCCCGGCAGAATTCACCAAGGCAGCGAAGTTCGTGCGCGGCACGGTCGGCGCCGCGCGCAGCGCCAGCCCGAACAGCGCCAACAGCCAGTTCTTCATCATGTTCGCCCCTGCCCCGCATTTGGACGGCCAATACACCATCTGGGGCCAGGTCACCGAAGGCATGGAACTGGTGGACAAGCTCAAGCGCGGCGACGGCTCGGGCGGCACCGTGCGCAACCCGGACCGCATCAAAACCCTCCGCCTCGCCTCCTGACGACCCGCGTCGGCGCGGCCGGGCTTGACCCGGCCCGCCGCATGCCCTTCTACAGCGCGCAAGTGAGCTCGTAGCTCAGTCGGTAGAGCACGTGACTTTTAATCATGGGGTCGTGGGTTCGATTCCCACCGAGCTCACCAAATAGCCCCGTCAACGCCATACCGGCCGGGGCCTGGTCAAACGGGGATCGTTCGCCATGGCGCTGCTGGATCGGCTGTCTCACGCGCTCATGGAGGTGCTGTGGACGATCGTCGCGATCGTCATGGCGGCGCTGGCGTGGATCGAGGGGGTGCTGGGCATGCCGATGCGGGCGGCCGGCTTGTCACCGGACCTGCAACTGGTGATCGGCGTGCTGGTGGCGATCGTGGTGGTCGTGGCCGCCGTGCGGCTGTTCGGCGGGGTGCTGCGGCTGGCGCTGGTGGTGCTGCTGGTCGTGCTGGTGCTGCACGCGGTCGGCAACCGCGCGTTCATGCCGCCGCACGGATCTGGGAAACCGCCGATCGCGCACGAATAAGAAAGTAAGTCTTCTTTTTTGAAAAAAAAGAAGCAAAAAACTTTTGCGCCTGCGCTCTCATCAGATGACGTGAACTTCGTCAGCTTGCGCGGGACAAAACAAACAAAAGTTTTTTGCTTCTTTTTTTCAAAAAAGAAGACTTCCTTCCTTCACGGCGTCAGCGCAAAAACCGATCCGGCCCCGTACGTCCCACCGGCATAGGTCGTCCCGAAGACCGCGCCGTCCAAACCCAGGATCACGCCCGATTCCGGGAACGACCCCTGCCCTGTCGCGTCGGGGAACGAGCGCAGCACGCTTTCGGTCCATTTGGTGTGGCCGGCTTGCGGCGGCGAAAGCCGGAACACCGTGGCGCCGTTGGAGGTGCCGCCCACGACGGTCGTGCCGTAGACATTGCCGGCTGCATCCAGCACCACGCCGGCAGCGGGGAACGAGCCCTCGCCGGTTGTGCCGGACTGGCCATGATAGACAAAGGTGCGCAGCACCGTTTCGACCCATTTGGTCTTGCCGGGCACCGGCGCCTCCAGCTTGAACACCGTGCCGCTGCCGTCCAGGCCACCCGTGTAGCTGGTGCCATACAGATTGCCGGCCAGGTCCAGCGTCACGCCGGCCATCGGGCGCGAACCACCCGCATCGGTCTGGCTGAAGGACCGGAGCACCCGCTCAACCCATTTGGTATGCCCGGCCGCCGGCGGCGCCAGCTTGAAGACGATGCCGTAATTATAGGCCCCGCCATCCTCGGTGGTGCCATACAGGTTGCCGGCGCTATCGAGCGCCAGGCCGCCCACCGGCTCGTGCCCGTCGGTGCCGCCGAACGCGTGCAGAACGGTCGCGGTCCAGGCGGTTTGTCCCGTCGCGGGAGGCGCGAGCTTGAACACCGTGCCGTCATTCGCGCGGCCGCCATTCGCGGCGGTGCCATACAGGTTGCCGGCCGCATCGAGCACGACACCGGCTTCGGGGCCCACCCCATCGCCGCCGCTGAAACCGTGCAAAACGGTCTCGGTCCATTCAGTGCGGCCCACGGCCGGCGGCGCCAGCCGGAACACCGTGCCGTCATCGGCCGCACCGCCCCACCCGGTGGTGCCGTACAAATTGCCCTTGGCGTCGAAGGCGAGACTGCCGGTCGGGAACGCGCCATCGCCGCCCTGCGCAGGGTCTCCGAACGAATGCAGGACGTGGCTGGACCAGTGCGTGCTGCCCAAAGCGGGCGGGCTGACCTCGTACACCGCGCCGTAGCCAAATTTGCCGCCTTGCTCGGTCGTTCCGTAAAGATGTCCCGCCGCATCGGCCACCAGCGCACCATTCGGGAACGCGCCGTCGCGCTGGTCAAAATCATGCAGAACCGTAACGTGCCAGGCAGCTTCAGCCGGCGCCAGGGGCGCCAACAGGAGTGCAGTGACCGCGGCGCTGGCGCGCCAATCCGACCTGCTCATATTCATCTCGCTTTTATGACAATGGCTGGGTCATACGCGGAACTTGCCGCGCGCCACAACGCATCTCGCAAAAATGTGACTTTGAAGGCTGAGGCGGCAATCCGGGTCGCCACACGGTTTCGTGATGGCCGTGGGACTGTGGCGACGTGCATTTCAGGTTTGCGCGCTTGACGTGTGGCGGCGATGTCGCGGCGTGCGCTGTAACGACCCGGCGCGGCAGAACCAGGGAGGTTACAGCGCGCAGCTTTTGGATATGGACGTGCTTAGCTCCGCGGCGAACGCGCTGCTGTCACGCAACCGACGCATGGGCGTGCGGGCAGGCAGATTGTTCTTCCTTAAAAAAGAACTGCCTACCCTAGCTCTCAACCAGAGTGCGCTGGCGCGACGTGGTGCGGCGGCGCGTCGGGGTGCAGGGCACCCAGCGAGTCGGCAAATCGCTGATGATGAGCAGCAGCTGGGCGGCCACGTGGCGGTCGCCGACATTACGGGCGTGGTCCACGGCGGCCCACAACGCCTCTTCGAGATCGGCCGGCGGTTTGGGGCCGGCGCCAGTCTCCGTCGTCATCCTGATCTCCCACCTATCTGGACGCGCGCCCCGCTTCCCTGCGGCATGACGCAACACCTGCGCTACGCAGGAATCAGGGATTTGGATGCGGACGCCCAATCATGACAAATGTCCGTGGCAATAGCTGAATCTGAGTCAGATTCACTTCCTTCTCGCGCACACACCTGCTATACCGACACGCGAAAAGCGCCGGAGCAACGCGTGGTGAAACGTCCGATCGCCAGTTGTGCCGTCCTGTGTGCGGTATTCGGCCTGGCCGGCTGCAAGCGCGCGCCGTCCGCGCGCGCGGAGCCGCCCGAGGTGGTCGCGGCGCGCGCGGCCAGCATGCTGCCGCACGACGCGCGCCTGGCCGGGCTCTATCGCGCGTCCTGCCAGAACTGCCATGGCAACCCACAGAGCGGCGCGCCGCCGGCGGGCTATCATGCCGCGTGGGATCCGCGCTGGTCGCAAGGCCTGCCTGTGCTGTTGAGCCACACGATTGGCGGCTATAACGGCATGCCGGCCGGCGGCCAATGTTTCGCCTGCACCCAAGACGATTACCGTGCCCTGATCCGTTTCATGGCGGGCGCGCCCGCCGACGCACACTGAAGGCAGGAAGATGCTGTCACGCCGCACGTTACTGCTCGCCGCCGGAACGGCGTCCGTCGCAACGGCGGCCGCAGCCGCCGGCGATGTCGCGGTCGAGCGCAGCCGCGATGTCGAACCGGCTGCGCCGCCGCAGACCGATGCGCGCGGCAATTTGCTGTGGCGCAACTGGTCCGGCATTCAAACCGCCTATCCGGCACAGCGCGCAGCACCGGAGAGCGAGGAAGCGCTCGCCGCCCTGGTGAAGGGCGCGCCGGCGCCGATCCGCGCCGTCGGCGCCGGCCATTCCTTCACCGGCCTGGTGCCGACGCCGGGCACGCTCGTTTCGCTGGATAATCTGGCCGGCATTACCAGCCACGATGATGGCGCGTTGCGGGCAACAGTGCGCACCGGCACCCGCCTTGGCGCACTGGGCGAAGCGCTGGCCGGTATCGGGCAGGAAATGTTCGCGCAGCCGGACATCAACAAGCAGTCGCTCGGCGGCGCGCTGGGCACCGGCACGCACGGCACCGGCGCCATGCAGCCGGCGCTGCATGGCGGCGTGATATCATTCCGGCTCGTCACCGCGAACGGCGATATCGTCACCGCCTCGGCGGACCAGAACGCGGATATTTTTCATGCCGCCCGCGTGGGCCTGGGCGCGTTCGGCATCATCACCGAGGTCACGCTGCAGAACCGGAAACTGTCGCGCATCCGCAAGCAACTGGTGCTGCGGCCAACGCAGGATGTGCTGGACGACTGGCCGGCGCTGAAGGCCGCACATCGCACCGCGGAAATCTACATCATTCCGTTCACCGGCACGAGCGCCGTCATCACGTCCGACCCCAGCAGCGACCCGGTGCAGCCGCGCGGGCCCGATGCGGAAAATCAGGCGGTGCTGGACCTGAAATATCTGCGTGACGTGCTGGGGCCGATCCCCGCCCTGCGGCGCATTGCGGCGAAACTGGCGCTGGCAACCAACCCGCCGCAGATCGCCGTGGATGACGGCTGGAAACTGCTCTCCAACGAGCGGCCGCTACGTTTCAACGAAATGGAATATCATCTGCCGGCCGAGACGCAGATCGAAGCCGCGCGGGAGATTCTCGCCGTCGTCGAGGCGAAGCGCCCGGACGTGTTTTTTCCATTTGAATTGCGCTGCATCGCGGCGGACGAGAGCTGGCTGTCGCCGTTCTACCAGCGCGCCAGCGGGTCGGTGGCGGTGCACGCCTATTACCAGAACGATTACGGATTCCTGTTCGAGCTGGTGGAGCCGATCCTGCGGCGACATGGCGGGCGGCCGCACTGGGGCAAGCTGAACAGCCTGCGCGCGGCGGATTTCGCGGCGTTATATCCGCGCTTTCGGGATGCGATGCAGGTGCGGCAGCAGTTGGATCCGGGGCAGAAATTTCTGAACGCGTATTTGAAGGAAGTGGTTCTTTCTTGAGCAAAGCAAGCTGCTCCGGTAGGTTTCAAGCCCGTTATATCCGCGGCGGGGCGGCAAAAATTTTACCACAAAGAACACGGAGAACACGAAGCTATAGGCACAAAGCAGAGCGCGCAGAATGAGCACGTTGCGTTGACTTTGATACACCCAAGCGCCACGGCTGCGTCGTACGTGATTGCGAGCCTTGGCGAAGCAATTCAGGATGACACGCGAGATCTCACCTGTGCTCCTGCGTTGCTTCGAAGAGACGCGCAATCACAGGGAGCGTTGGCACACGCGGCCCATTTCGAATTGGACCATGTATGCCAAAGGGCAAGAGTTTTTTGCTTCTTTTTTTCAAAAAAGAAGACCTTCCTTCTTTTTCAGGTGAGCAATGACGCCTAAAATGGCAAGACGCACGCTCATAGGAGCCGGGGGTACCGTGATGGCACTCGCACTGCTCAAGCCACGCGACCACGCTGAAGGCGGCCACGATCCGTATTTCACCAGGCTCGCCGCGGCGCTGCGCCAGGCCGGCATCGCGGCGCCGACGCTCGTGATCGATCGCGCGCGGCTCGCGGCAAACATCGCGGCGGTGAAAAGCGCCATCACGCCGGACCGTCATGCGACGCGTATCGTTGCCAAGTCGCTGCCATCGCCGCAATTGCTGCAAGCGGTGATGGACGGCGTCGGCACCAACCGCGCCATGGTCTTCAATGGTGCCACGCTGGAGCAGGTTGGTGCCACGCGGCCGGAGGCGGATTTGCTGCTCGGCAAACCGCTGCCAACGGCCGAGGTCGCGGCATTTCTGCGGCGTCATCGTGGTGATACCCGCGCGGCTGCACAGCCGCAATTCCTGGTCGATAGCAGCGCGCGGCTGGCGCAGTTGATCGAACTCGCCACCGCGCTGGACACGCGGATACGGGTGAATTTCGAAATCGATGTCGGGCTGCATCGCGGCGGTTTCACGGGTGATCAGGATCTGGCCGCCGCGCTGGATCTCGCCCGCGGCGCGGCTGGCAGGATCACGCCCGGCGGGCTGATGGGGTACGATCCGCAGGTGGCCAAAGTGCCGTTTCCCGGCAGCGCATTGGCCGCGGTGAAGGCGCGTTACGCGCGTGCGCGCGCCGTGCTGCATGAAAAGCTGCAGGCCGATCCACGCTCGATGACCTACAACACCGCCGGCAGCCCGACATATCGCCTGCACCTGGACGACACGAACGCCAACGAGCTCGCGCTGGGATCGGCGTTCGTCAAACCGGGGGATTTCGAAATCCCTACATTGTCGACGCATGTCGCGGCGGCCTTCATTGCAACACCGGTGATCAAGGCAGTGGGCCAGACCCGCATTCCCGGCCTGGAATTCGCCGCACCTCTGCTCAATCTATGGAATCCGAACAGCGCGCGCGCATTCTTTATTTATGGCGGCCATTGGCTGGCCAAGCCGGTGTCCCCGCCGGGGCTGGCCTATAACAGCATCTTCGGCCGCTCGAGCAACCAGGAAATGCTGACCGGCTCGACACGCGTGCAGCTGCAGCCGGATGATTTCGTGTTTCTGCAGCCCGATCAGAGCGAGGCGGTCTTTCTGCAATTCGGCGACCTGGCGGTCTACGATAACGGCAAGATCACAGAACGCTGGCCGACCTTTCCGGTATCTGCCTAAGCCGCCGAACCGAACGCTGCCGTACCGCGTATGTCATTGCGAGCCGCGGCGAAGCAATGATGGGGCTCGTCGGTGTCAGCCTCTCTTGCGCATAACCCGGCAGATTATGCCGGCCCAGCCACGCCACCTTGCGATATCTGCCGGGTCGCCGACCGCCGGACATAGCGCCTTTTCCGGCACTTGCCGTTGGCAACCTGATTGCACCACGCACCGCACGCGGAATCGACCGCAGCCCGGAGCACACGCACATGTCCGTCAGCCTCACCGCCGCGCACACCTGGAACCCATGGGCCGCGGCCGCCGCCAGCACGCAAGCCGCTGGCGCCGCCTCCGTCACCGCAACGCAGGCGGTCGCGCCAGCCACCGCCGCCAGTAGCAACGCGCCGGGGGCCACCGGCAGCGCGGACCTGTTTCAGAATTTCGCGTCAAATATTCAGGCGCTGATCCTGCAACAGCAGGCGGCCGGCGCCGGCAGCACCGGCGCGACCACACCGGCCGGGGCGGCAAGCCAGGCCACGAACATCACCTCGGCGCCGGGTGGCTCCGAGCCGACCGGCACGAACCAGACCAGCACCGCCGGCACGGCCACCGCACACCACCATCATCACCACCATGGCGGCGGCGGCGGCGGAAATCTCAACGCGCTGGAGTCGGTCGATTCCGACGATGGGAGCGTTACCAGCACTACCACAGCCGGAACGCTCAGCCTGTCCGGCACTGCCGCCACGGCAAGCGCGAACGCCCCCGCGCAGGCACTGTCTGCCGCGATCGAGCAAGCGCTGCAGGGTTATGGCAGCAACGAAGCCGCCGGCGCGCTGCCGCCGCTGACATTGTCGTATCAGTGAGCATTGACTCCGAACTCTCGCCGTCATTGCGAGTCCTTGCGAAGCAAACCAGGGTCACACGCGAGATTTCGCGCTTCCCCCTGGATTGCTTCGCCGCGGCTCGTAATGACGGGGAGAGTTCGGAGTCACCGAAAATCGTCTCAGCCGACCAAACCCGATAACGCTCTGGCAGCCAGCACATCCGCCGCGGTCTCCTGCGACGCGGTCAATGGACAGAGCAAATGCAACGCCGCCGAAAGGGACGAAAATACGGCCAGCTCGCGCCGCACGCCCTGCGCATCCTGTCCATAAAGAATCATGCGCCCATCGAGCGTCGCCGCGACCACAAAGCGAGGACCGGCCAGCGCATTCGCCAGCGGGCTTGGCGGAATGATCCAGACCTCGTCATCGCCGCTGGCGTCGGCACCCGCATCCTCGCCGAAATGGGCCACGATACGCCAGCCGCCAAACCCGGGGGCAAGCTTGGCCCAGCCGGACATCGCCCAATGCACTTCGTCGGGCGTGAAGCGGCCGCCGGTAATTGGCGATTCAGCGTACTGAAAATTGTCGTCTCGCATCGGCGACTCCTCCCTGAAATACTGCAACACGGCGTGCATATAAATGGCGCGGCACACGCGTCATGTGTGCCACCTCAATCTCAATAAGGAACGATAGCCTGCATCGCCGTGCCAAGATGGGACAGCAATGTCAGCGGCCCGCTGATCATCCAGTACAATGACGCAATGATAACCGCCATGGTCGACGCCGATCGCAGCGACATGGCCAATTGGCCCACGACAACGCAGGCAACAATGCCTGCCAACAGATTTGAAATGATACCCCCCAGCCGATCCCCTGATGCCCTAACCCCGGCACGCTGCCGGGTGGCTTACTCTACCGGCATACGAGCCGCTGCCCATTTTGGATGCAGGGGAAATGGTGCAGTGCACAAAAATGTGAACGGCAGATAGCTATGCTACCAAACGGGAGACACGCGGCCTAATCTCTGCCGCAAAACGGTGCATTTCAGCCTCAAAAGGCTGGAACTGCAGCATGAACAACTCCACGCCGGCACGGTAAAACGCGCAAATCCGCGCCGCCACATCGTCGTACGACCCGACCAGGCCGGCCGCGGTGCCGCCGTTGGTGCCCACCTGCGGCGCCTCACCCGTGCCGAGCGGCTTGAACATGACATTCGCCGGGTCGGCCGCCGCCAGCGTGCGGGCAAGCAGCGGCGCGTCCTGTCGCGCCAGGTCCAGCGCCGCCGCGTGGGCGGCGGCGGCGTCCGCGTCGGTGTCGCGGGCGATGACGAAGGCGGACATGCCGAAGCGCAAGGCCGCGCCGCTGCGTGGCCGTGCCCGCGCATCGGCGATCAGCGCCGCGATCCGGTCCAGGCTCTGGCCGTTCAGAAACCACACATCCGCGAGTTCCGCTGCCAGCGCGCGCGCCGGTTCGGATTCGCCGCCGGCGTAAATCAGCGGCCGCGGCCGATGGCGGCCGGCCGGGCGCAATTTCATGCCGTCCAGCGTGAAATGCCGGCCGGCAAAACGCACCGTGTCGCCCGCGGTCAGCGCGCGGACGACCCGCAGCCACTCGGCGCCGTAGGCGTAGCGCTGGTCATGTTCGGCGAACGGAATGCCGGCGCGTTCGAACTCCGGCTTGAACCAGGCATTGACGAAATTGATGGCAAAGCGGCCGCGGCTGATCTCCTCGATCTGCGTCGCCATCTTGGCGAGCACGGCGGGATGGAACAAAGCCGGCTTGATGGCGGCGATGATTTCGATCCGCTCGGTGATCGCAGCCAGCGCCGCACACGCCGTCCAGGTTTCCAGTTGGTCGCGCTCGTCATCACGTACATGGAACAGATGCTGCGCCACCAGCGTGCTGTCGAACCCCAGCGCCTCGGCCTGCGTCACCAGGCGCCGGTTGCGCTCCCAGCTCGCATCGGGCGGGTCGTCCGGGTGGAACAGCGAGCCGGTGGCGCCCGACACGAGCGCCCAGATGCCGAACCGCGGGCCTGGCATGGGGTCAACCTTTCAGAGAAAGGAAGCAAGGACTTCTTTTTTGAAAAAAAGAAGCAAAAAACTTTCGCGCTTTCGCTTACGCGGTCCACTTCGACATGCGCCGCGTAAGCCGAGTAGCAAAAGTTTTTTGGTTCTTTTTTTCAAAAAAGAACATAATTTCTTCCTAAAACAACCCGACGACCTCTCCCTCCGCCCCAAACCCAATGCTATTCGCCGCCGGCACCCGCGGCAGCCCCGGCATCGTCATCACATCGCCGCACAACGCCACCACGAACCCCGCGCCGGCGGACAGGCGCACATCGCGTATCGGCAGCGTAAACCCCTCCGGCGCACCGAGATTTTTCGGATCGGCGGTAAAACTATATTGCGTCTTGGCCATGCATACCGGCAGCGCACCGAATCCCTGCGCCTCGAAACCGGCGAGCTTCTTCAGAACACCCTTTTCGAACGCCACGTCCGCGGCGCGATAAATGCGCCGCGCCACCGTGCGGATCTTTTCCGCAAGACCCAGTTCCGGCGCGTAGAGGGGGTGGAACGATGCCCCCTCGCCCAGCTTGCGCAGCACCGCCTGCGCCAGATCGGCGGCGCCGGCCGCACCGTCCGCCCAGTGACGGCACGCAATGACCTCGGCGCCGATCGGCGCCAGCGCGTCCCGCACGGCCTCGAACTCGGCGGCGCTGTCGCCAGTGAAATGATTCAGCGCCACCACGACCGGCAAACCGAAGCCGCGCATGTTTTCGACATGCCGCACCAGGTTGGCCACGCCGCGCCGCACCGCGGTGACATCCTCGGCGCCCAACGCGGCTTTGGCGACGCCGCCTTGCATTTTCAGCGCCCGGATGGTGGCGACAACGACGCTGACGCTCGGCGCGATGCCGGCCGACGGGCATTTGATGTCGCAGAATTTCTCGCCGCCGAGATCGGCGCCGAAGCCGGCTTCGGTCACCACGATATCGGCCAGACGCAGGCCAAGCGTGGTCGCGATGACGCTGTTGCACCCGTGCGCGATGTTGGCGAACGGGCCGCCATGCACCAACGCGGGCGAGCCCTCCAGCGTCTGCACCAGGTTCGGCCGCAGCGCGTCGCGCAACAGCACCGCCATGGCGCCATCGGCCTGCAAATCGGCGGCGGTCACGGCACTGCCGTCGCGCCGATAGGCGACGATCATCCGGCCGAGCCGGACGCGCAGATCGGCGAGGTCGCGCGCCAGGCAGAACACGGCCATCACTTCGCTCGCGACGGTGATGTCGAATTTCTGTTCGCGCGCCGCGCCATTGGCGCCGTCACCCAGCGACGCGACAACCTGCCGCAAGGCGCGGTCATTCACGTCCAGGCAGCGGCGCCAGAGCACGCGCCGCGAATCGATGCCGAGTGCGTTGCCCCAATAGATATGGTTGTCGAGCAGCGCCGCGAGCAGGTTGTTCGCCGCCGTGATGGCGTGGAAGTCGCCGGTGAAATGGAGGTTGATGTCCTCCATCGGCGCCACTTGCGCGCGGCCGCCGCCGGTCGCACCCCCCTTGACGCCGAAACAGGGCCCCAGTGACGGCTCGCGCAGGCAGATCATGGTGCGTGCGCCGGCCGCATTCAGCGCGTCGCCAAGGCCGATCGTGGTGGTGGTCTTGCCCTCGCCAGCCGGCGTCGGGTTGATGCCGGACACGAGCACGAGCCTGCCGCCGCGGTCCGGCACCGAGGCTTCCAGCCCGGCGCCGAGCTTGGCCTTGAAGCGGCCATAGGGCTCGATGAACGCGTCCGGAATGCCGGCGCGGGCGGCGATGTCGGCGATCGGGCGTAAGGTTACGCCGCGCGCTATTTCCAGGTCCGTCGACATTGCCGCCCGTGGGTTTCTGTGTGGGGCGGGCTAGCAAGGCGGAGGGGCTGAGGCAACAAAGGAAGGAAGTGTTCTTTTTTGAAAAAAAGAACCAAAAAACTTTTGCCCTTTGGCGTACGCGGCGGATGTCGACGTGGGTCGCGTACGCCAAGGAGCAAAAGTTTTTTGGTTCTTTTTTTCAAAAAAGAACACTTCCTTCCCACACTTGCCTTGCCCGCGACCGCCCGATACGGCCTGCCCGCATGCCACAAAAACCCGTTATCCTCGTCGTCGACCCAGCCCATTTCGACGTCACCTACGTCATCAACCCCTGGATGAACCCCGCGGCCTGGGCCGCGGACCCAGCCGCACAGCGCGCCGCGGCGCGCGGCAGCTTCGACGCCCTCTGCGCCGCATTGCGCGACGCCGGCGCCGAGGTCCGCGTCATCCAAGGGGTGCCGGGCCAGCCGGACATGGTGTTTCCCGCCAACGCGGCGGTGGTGCTGGACGGGCGGGCGATCGTGGCGCGTTTCGCCTGCGCGGAGCGTCGCGGCGAGGAGCAACCCTATCTGCGCGCGCTGCGCTCGGACGCCGCCGCGGATTTGCTGCGCGAGGTGGCGATTTTCCCAGAGGATTGTTTTCAGGAGGGTGCCGGCGACGCGATCTGGGACGCGACGCGCGGGCATTTCTGGGCCGGGCACGGCCAGCGCTCGGTGCGCGCGGCGATCGCCGAGCTCACGCGGTTTTTCGGCCGCCCGGTCGTGCCGCTGGAGCTCGCCACGCCGCAATTCTATCATCTGGATACGTGCTTCTGTCCGCTGAGCGGCGGCGAGGTGCTGTTCTATCCGCCCGCGTTCACGCCCGAGTCGCTGGCCTGCATCCACGCGCACGTCGCCCCCGAGCAGCGACTGCAAGCCAGTGCGGAGGACGCGGCCGCCTTTTGCGTCAATGCGGTGTGCATCGATCGGACCGTGGTGATGGCGCGCGCGCCCGCGCATGTGCGCGGTCTGCTCGAGGGGCGCGCCTACCGTGTCCTGGATATAGACCTCGACCCGTTCATCCTGTCCGGCGGCGGCGCCTATTGCATGACGTTACGGTTGGATCGCGCATAGCGCGGCACGGCAAGCGGACGTCATTGCGACCGCTCGCGACGCAACCCGGGGTCGCGCGCGCGCTCGGTTGCTGGAACCAACGCGGCAAGCAAGGCGTTCCGAGCCAATGCCGGACTCAACCAACCTGTCGGTCCAAATCGCCCCGCGGAAGCGGCGCCACATCGGCGCAATAATTCTTGGCGCGATCGTGCTCGCACTGATCGCTTTGGTGCTGCTATGGAACTGGGACTGGTTCATCCCGCTCGTCGATGCGCGCGCCTCCGCCGCCATCGGCCGGCGCGTTACGATCACGCATCTTCATGTCCATCTCGGCCGCACCACGCGCGTCACTGCCGACGATGTAACGATCGCCAATCCGGCGGATTTTCCGGCGGCACACCCCTTTGTCCATGCCGACCATCTGACCGTCGCCGCCGATGTGATGGAATATTACCACACGCGCGACATCGTGCTGCCGTTGATCGCGATCGACCATCCGGCTATCGACGCGCTGGCATTGGCGGACGGGCGCAATAATTTCGTGCTTACGATGCCCAGGCCGGCGGCGAACCAGGCGCCCTCGGCAGCGCCGCGCATCGGCGACCTGCGCATCACCGATGGCGTCGCACACGTCGTCGATCCGAAATTCCGCAGCAACTTCACGCTGGCCATACGCACGCGCGACGCAGCTTCCGGCGCGCCGGCCGCCCTCGTCATGCAGGCGCACGGCACCTATGCCGGGCAGCCGATCACCGGCGCGTTCGTCGGCGGCGCGTTGCTGACCCTGCGGGACGCGCAACACCCCTATCCGATCGACCTGACGCTGGCGAATGGGCCGACGCGCGTGGCGCTGAACGGCACGGTGCAGAACCCGCTGAATTTCGCCGGCGCGCGCGTGCGGCTGAAACTTTCCGGGCCGGACATGAGCCTGCTATTCCCGCTGACCGGCGTGCCCATTCCGCCATCGCCGCCATTTTCGCTGACCGGCAACCTGGATTATGTGCGCCCGCGTATTCACTTCACCGATTTTACCGGCCGCGTCGGCTCGTCGGACCTGAACGGCGATATCAGCGAAGATCCCGGCATCGGCGGCAAGCCGGACGTCATCATGAATCTCTGGTCGCATAATGTCGACCTGACCGATCTGGGCGGCCTGATCGGCACCCCGCCGGGCAAGAAATCCACGCCCGGCGAAACACCGGCGCAGGAAAAAGCGCTAGCGCGTGAAGCGGCGAAAAAAACGCTGCTGCCGGACACGCAGATCAATTTGCCGAAGCTGCGCGCCGCCAATATCCATTTACATTACCGCGGCGATCATATCGAAAACCGCTATACACCGTTCGATAACATAACGCTCCATCTGGATATGGTGGATGGACGGATCACGGTGCACCCGCTCGACGTCGCGGTCGGCACCGGGCATATCGCAAGCAATATCGACCTCGCACCCGGTCCGCGAGACGTGATCTCCGCGCGCGCCGATATTCGTTTCCAGCATATCAATCTGTCGCGCGTGCTGCAGGCCACGCATACGTTCAAGGGCCAGGGCATCATCGGCGGCGAGGCGCGCATCGACACGAACGGCAATTCGCTCGCCAGCATGATGGGCCAGGGCAATGGCGAGGCGAAACTGATCCTGCTCGGCGGCGGCAATTTGTCGGCGCTGCTGGTGGATATATCCGGCCTGCAATTCGGCAACGCGCTGCTCTCGTCGCTGGGCGTGCCGGACCGCGCCGACATACAATGTTTCGTCACCGACATGCCGCTGCAGCATGGTGTGGCCAGCACCCGCGCGCTGCTGCTCGATACCAGCGAGGGGCGGATCACCGGCCAGGGCGACATTAATTTCCGCGATCAGACGCTGGATTATACGCTCACCACCAGGTCGAAACATTTCTCCATCGGGTCGTTACCCGGCCCGGTCAATATCACCGGCCCGCTGGGCGACCCGTCGATCAGGCCCGGCACCGAAACGGTCGCCCGCGCCGGCGCCGCCGTGGGCCTCGGTGTGCTGCTCACGCCGCTGGGCGCGCTGCTGCCGACGATCCAGTTCGGCGTCGGCGACGACAACGCCTGCACCCGCGCCACGGCGGCCGAAAAAGCGCCGCTGCATGTCGCGCCGCCCCGTGCACGCCGCGTGCATAAGTAAAAAGGAAGAACTTATTTTTTGAAAAAAAGAAGCAAAAACTTTTTCTGCTACGCCCTCAACAGCTGTTCATCTTCCACGCCACCAAACGGGCAAAAGTTTTTTGATTCCTTTGTTCAAAAAGAACATACTTCCTTACGGCACGTCCACTGGCACGGCACTGACACTATTGTATGGCGAGCCCTCCGGCGTCAGCGCCTGGGTGGACCACACCAGATAGATCACCACGTGCTTGTCCTTGTCATACATGCGGGACACGCGGATTTCCTTGAACAGCCAATTCGCGCTCGCACCGAACACCACCTCGGTATCCGGCAGCGTACCGTTGATCGTGACCTTCCCGGTGGCGCGGCACGCGATCGAGAAGCGGCTCGGGTCGGTCGCCAGGCCCAGGCTGCCCTTGATGCCGCCGGTCTCAGCGCGCGACATGTAGCAGGACACGCCGTCCACCTTCGGGTCGTCGTAGCGATCCACCACGATGCGGTCGTTGCGGCCAAGCAATTTGAATGTCGTATCGACATGGCCGATATGGGTCGGCCCGCCGGCGGCGAACGCGCCCGGCGCTGCCAGCAGGAACGCGGTAGCGAGGCCGGCGCGAAGGCCGCTCATGCGGCATGCCGGGCGGCAAAATTTTCCTGCCATATCATTGCTCCCTTCCGACGGATGTGTGTGGCCTGCGTCGTTGCCGCGAACATGGCGACCCGATGGCACAGAAGCCAGGGGTGCCGATCCGCGGCGCGCAGTGAAGCTGGCATGAAAAAAGGCCGCCACCCGGTGGGTAGCGGCCCTTTCGACGCAATATCCGGTTGGATCAGGACACGCGAATCGACGCGGCTTCCGGACCTTTCTGGCCTTGGGCGACCTGGATCGTGACGCGCTGGCCTTCGGCCAACTCGGTCAGGCCGGCGCGGCGCAGCGCCGAGGCGTGCACGAACACGTCCTTGCCGCCGTCGGACGGCGCGATGAAGCCGAAGCCCTTGGCGGTGTTATACCATTTGACCGTGCCCTGCTGCTCCGGGCCGCTGGCGGCCGGGGCATCGAAGCTGCGGCGGGGAGCGCCGAAACCACCGCCACCGCCGCCGGGACCACGGTCCGGACGGTCGAACCCGCCGGGACGCGGGCCACGCGGCGCGCCGCCAGGTCCACCGGCAGGTGCGGCACCTGCGGTGCTCTCATCCACTTCGAGCACTTCGGTCACCTGCGGACCCTTCTGGCCCTGGCCGACGCGCACCTTCAGCGTGGCGCCGGGATTGACGCTGGTGGCGCCGAGGCGCGCGAGCACGCTGGCATGCAGGAACACGTCGCCCGCACCTTCGCCGAGCTCCACGAAGCCGAAGCCTTTTTCGGCATTGAACCATTTGACCACCGCGGTCGTCTCCGGCCCGCCGGGGGCGGTGGGCGCTGCCGGCCGCCTGGCAAAGGAAGGTGCCGGGGTGGTTGGTTCCGGAAAGGGCGGGAAATCATCAAAACCCCGTTCGCGTCGCCCGCGCCGCTGCCAGTTGTCCGTCTTGCCCATACTACGTATCGTCCGCCATCAATGAAATTGCATGCGCTCTGACCAGCCAATACGGCAGACCGCCACTGCAAGGAGCCCGATCATACACCGGCTGAACGCCGATGGAACCCCCGGATTGCCGTCCGGCGGTCAATACGCGCCTCAAAATGATCAGGCATGGAGCGGCGCGCTATGTCTGCAGGTAACTCAGGATAGAATTCATCGCGATGTCATTTTTCTAGCGTGACCGCCCGAGTCCCGCAAGGTGATGGCCCTGCGCGTTTGCGCGCACGTCATACGCTGATGCCGCATCGGGGGAATGAAGATCAGACCGTTGCTGCGCGCACCGCCGGATACGCCAGCGCGAATGGCCCGCTGCGGGCGAACTTGCGAAAGCCGCCTTCCGCCTGCGCCAGACGATCCGCGACCGCCCAGATCACCGCCGGGTTCACGCCGAGGCCGAGATGGCTGGCGCCGAACACCTCGATATTCTCCGCCTCCGCCGCCTCGCGCATCAGGCTCGTGCGCCAATGCACCACGCCGTCGGTGCGTGAATAGATCGAGGTCGCCGGCACCGTCAGGTCGCCGGCCAGCGCCGCCACATCCGCCGCCTGCGCATCATCCACCCGCTCGCCGGAAACCACGTCGTACAGCCGGCCGACATTGTTCGCGCGCAGATCGCCGGCGAACGGACTGCCCAGCGTGACGATGCCGCGAATCATCTCCGGCACGCTCAGCGCCAGGTCGCGCGCATAGACCCCGCCCAAGCTCCAGCCGACCAGGCTGATCCGGCCGCCGGCGGCGTCCCGCAGCGCCGCCACCTTGTCGCGCAATTTCTGCCGCATGCCATACAGCCCGCCCAGATTGCGCCCCAGTTCCCACCCGACCGCATTGAAACCGAGCCGGCGCAGCGTGCCGCGCAAAAACTCCGTCGAGCTATCCGATGTCAGAAACCCAGGCAGCACCAGCACCGTGTGCCCATCGCCCTTCGGCGCCGCCGCCAGCGCGGGCAGTGCCGCGACCCCCAGCGCGAACTCGCCCAGCGCCCGCACTTCGGCGAGCAGCAGCAGCTTGCTGGGCGGCTTCAGGCGCGGCGAGGCGGCGTGCGGCATGGGTCCGAATCTCCTTGCTCAGGCGGACTCCCAACGTCGCGCCGCTGGGACAGAGTTTCAAGGAAGGAAAGTCTTCTTTTTTGAAAAAAAGAAGCAAAAAGAGTATGTCGAGCCTGGCGGCACGTAAGGAGGTGACGGCGCATGGCGCCCCGTTCCGTTTTGCGTCTTAAGCGCCGCCAGGCTCGACATCATCTTTTTGCTTCTTTTTCTCAAAAATAAGGCCTTCCTTGGCTTTAATCCTCATGCTACCGGACGGTTGCCATGAAGCACGATTTCCCAAAGACCGTCCCGATCGAAGGCGGCAGCATCGACCTTCGGCTGATGCGCGCCGCCGACGAAGCGAGCGTGCTGGCGTTCGCGCAGTCATTGCCGACGCATGATCTGCTGTTCCTGCCGCGCGACATTACGCAGCCGAAGGTGTTGGCCGCCTGGGTGCGCGCGATCGAGGCCGGCCACATGACCACGCTGCTGGCGTGGGAGGACGACAAGGTGGTCGGCTGCGCCGCGATCTTCAGGGACCCGCATTCCTGGTCGCCGCATGTGGGCGAGCTGCGCGTGGTCACCTCGCCCGCGGTGCGCGGCCGCGGCGCCGGCCGCGCGCTGATCCAAAGCTGTTTCGCCATCATGTTGCAAAGCGGCGTGGAGAAAATCCAGGCCCACATGACGCTCGACCAGCAAGGCGCGATCGGCGTGTTCGAAAGCCTCGGCTTCCGCAGCGAGGGCCTGCTCCGCGAACACGTGCAGGACCGCGACGGCAAGCGCCACGACATCGTGATTCTCAGCCACGACGTCGGCAAAGTGCTCGGCCAGATGTCCGCCTACGGCGTCGCGCGCGCATTCTAGAGCAGCCTCGGGCTGACCGGAAAACCGGCTCGGCCGCGAGGCCGCGCGCGCTTCATGGAGGGGGTGCGCGGCTTCAGCCGACCCAGCCTTCTTGATGCTCATGGATGAACGCAGCGGTCTGCCGCACCGCCTCGGCCAGGCCGGTGCGGATCACGTGCACGCCCGGCGGAAACGCGGACATCAGGCGCGTCGGCATCCGCCGGTCGAGCAGCACGAACACGCCGCGGTCGGTCGCGGTGCGGATCAGGCGGCCGAACGCCTGACGCAGGCGCAGGCGCGCGATGCGGTCGTCATAGCCGGTGGTGTCGCCGCCGGAGAGATGGATGCGGCGTTCGCGGTGCAGAATGTCGGGGCGCGGCCAAGGCACGCGTTCGAACACCACCAGGCGCAGCGCGCGGCCCGGCACGTCCACACCGTCCCGCATTGCGTCGGTGCCGAGCAGGCAGGAATTTTCCTCGGTGCGGAAAATGTCGACCAGCGTGGCATTATCCATCGGGTCGATATGCTGGGCCAGCAACTGGATGCCGGCTTCCTCCAGTGCCGGGGCG
>Ga0116228_10000767_pt1 | contig 25162 bp, 17 predicted proteins | sample S1TSphfallax_2_FD_89694 | JGI IMG/M metagenome (GOLD analysis project Ga0116228, IMG submission 89694) | Host-associated microbial communities from peat moss isolated from Minnesota, USA - S1T2_Fc - Sphagnum fallax MG | ecosystem: Host-associated > Plants > Peat moss > Unclassified | place...
AGAGAACCTCTGATCCTGCTTTGACATTTAAAACTTTATGTGAAGGTTCTTAGGGTATGGATTTGAGCCAGGTTCTTCTAAAATTTGAATCCTTTGGTTCCAGTTCTATCACATTTTTTCAAGCTCAAGAATTTTTGAACTGGGTCCAGTTGAAAACATTAAACAGGCCAAAGGAAATGCATTTCCTTTGGCCTGTTTAATATTTTCCAGTTTTTAAGTTTTTAAAAACGTCAACTTCTTTACATAACTATTTTTCACTGTTCCTATTCTGATTCCAGACCTAGCAAAACATTTTCTCCATGCTGCAGTTCTTGTGTTGGTGCCAACAAAATGCTAGGGTCTGGGTCACAAGAGACTGACCCTGAGCCCCGGGGTTTTACCCTCCAAACTGGATACCCTTGCAACACGGGTTTACACAAAAAAGGCCAACACAGAAGCCTTATCCATCAATTATGCAAGGTCTTGTGTGAAACAAAAATTAGCGTTTTTGGCAACACTTTACACTAAAAAGGGTAAGCATTGTTTACAATACTTTTTATTAACAAGGGTCAGCATTTTTGACAACACTTTATATTAAAATAGGTCAGCATTTTTGACAACACTCTACATTAACAAGGGTCAGCATTTTTGACAACACTTTACATTAAAATAGGTCAGCATTTTTGACAACACTTTACATTAACGAGGGTCAGCATTTTTGACAACACTTTACATTAAAATGGGTCAGCATTTTTTACAACACTTTACATTAACAAGGGTCAGCATTTTTGACAACAGTTTACATTAAAAAGGGTCAGCATTTTTGACAATGCTTTAAAATACGGACTACTGTAGACGTGCTCTCCACCATTCAGTGGCTGGTGTCCAAATAGTCAGTGATAGTTTGCCAGTGGCATCTTTGCTGTTTAAGGGCGAGAGTGAACCAGCCCCCATGACTGCACCAGTTGGCCATTCTGTCCATAGGATGAGCTGGATGATTCGCCTCTTTTTCATTCACCTCTTTACCTTATGCTAACCAACAGTCTACGGCTATGAAGGGAAAGGAGGTTATTTTGGGTCCTAAATCGGACACGCTTGAAAAGCATGCAAGAAAGACAAAAGTAGTTTGAGATATGCCACATTTGCGTAAAAAGGAAAAGGAGTTCTATGTGAACAAGAAAAGCACCCATGCGAGGAATAAGGTAATTTATTCTCAACAAAGTTGTATTTCCATTGTTGAACAAGTGATTTATGGAGATTTGAAGGGGGAAATAGGAAGAAAAAGGCAACAATTTGCCACCATTTTGGATCTATATAACAAGGTTGTCCTATGTTGAAATTTGATGCCATGAAACCATTGTTTTCTTTTCTCAATGTTCCCATAAACCCTAAACATCACTGGAGTGATTATTCTAGTTGGATAATGGTTGAATGTTTACACAAGTAGGTTTTTAACAAAATTCGTAAGATTGTTGCAAGTTCAAGGTATCTTGCTATTTCTTGTGATGAAATCACCACGATTAATAACCAATCATGGATTTCAATTCATTGCTACATTGTTCAAAATTGGTGTCATTTACTTGTACATCGATTTTTCTAGAGCAAATCACTAAAGGAGGAGGCTTTGATAATCTAACTAAAATGCTTATGGATGTTCTAAAAAAACATGTAGGTGTTTTTAATATAGATGTTGTTGCAAAATTATTGTCATTTGGCATTGACGGTGTAAATGTGTTCTAAGGGGTGAGAAATGGTGTTACTTGCCAACTACAAGATAAATATGTTCCCCACATGGAAAACATTCATTGCATGGCATATCAATCTTTTTTGGATGTTGACCTTTGACCATTTTTTTTTTCATTGCCAATTTTTTCCTAGCTACTATACTAACCTAAATCTTAGCCCTGCCTATTAACAAATAATTAATCTTTTACTTACCTTGGCAAAACTCTTATCTCTTCTTGGCTAAACCTATATTTCTTCTTGGCTAAACTTATAGTTTTTCTTTGCTAAACGTTTATCTCTTGGAAAGGAATAAAATGGAAGTTGCATCCCCAATGCTTCAATTTTAACAACCATTTTGGCCATTCATAATTACAACCATTTTTTCTACACCTATTGTTTACATCACATGCCATAATCCAAGACACCTTCCAAACCTAAAGTCAATTTACATATTGGTTAGTGGCCTATGGTTCCCTTTAACCATGGTGGTATCCAACAAACAACTCATTATGTGATGCCTATGTTCTTTATGGCACTTGTTCAAACTAAGAGTTCTTATTTGATGAAAAACTTTCATATAAATGCATGAATCTCTATAGAATATGCCCATCCATCAAAAGCACATAATATTCCAAATGTCATTAACACAAATTGAACCAAAATTTTATGCCCAAATCCTATGCCAATATGTAGTTTTTTTCTCTACATGTCCTACGTTTAAATTCTTTTTTTTTAAACATTGGTTTTTATTTTGGTTGTGTTTTGCATGGGAATGTGTTAAAGATAAGTATTATGTAGTTTTGTTTTATGAAGTGTGTATTTTGGTTTGATTTTGAATTTGCAATATGTAAAAATTCAAATTGAAAGGTGCTTTTGGTCTACTTTGCCTTTCATTGGGTTGTTTTCAATTCAAGAAATATTTGGGAATTGAACTCAAATAAGGCTTGGGTACCCTAGAATTGGAATGAAAAAAAATCAAGAAAAAAAGGAGGCCCTACCATTAAAAGCCCTAATCCCCTCTCTCTTTCTTTTTCTCTCCTCCCTCTTTCTCTTTCTATGATGTTAGTGCTAAAGAGCACAAGTGCAAGGGACAAAAGTGGCGACAACAAAAGTTGTCACCATGACCACTACCATTGCTAGTTAATTAATTAATTAATCTTTAGCACCAAAAATGCAAGTAGGAGTGTTTCACCTTCTCATTAGGTGGTTGTTGTAGTTGGTGTTGTCAAAATGCAAGAGTGACAATAAAAGCACACCACCACAAGTTGCATCACTTGTCTCAAAGCTTGGTTAGGCTTATATTATTCAGTCATAACAACTATAAAATCAATGTTGCAACATCAATCATAACTCCAAGAAGAAAAAAATAAAAAGGGGGGGGGGGCGGGGGGGGGGAGGGGTTTCGTTTGTTGTTGCTAATAATGTTGCCACACCAATAAGGAGGCAATGCAAAAGGGAATGTGAAAAGGGTGAAAGCAAAAAATGGTAGGAGTCAAACTCCATCACCATTGTTGTTTGTATTGAATTCATTTGAACCTATGCCATACCTACCACACTATAAGAAAATGTGACTTTTTCGACTAGAAAAACTGCCCAAAAAGTATCCCAATTGTCACCATGTCGAACTTAACCAAAATGTTATTTAAGACAAGTCAATTTGGACCTTGCCATTTTGATTGGGTCCTTTTGGTTGGTTTTTTTAACTGAATTTTTTTACTAAGTTTTTAACTAGTCAACATATTTTCAAAATGACTATATATATGATTTAAAATATTTTAATATTAATTATAATAAATCAGTATTATTTTATTTTATTTTTGTTTAAATACCCACATGGCTTAATAACTAGCATAAAAATAAATAATAATAAAATTATTTACTTACCTACCTACCTACCTTATTTAGTTTGGGCCCCTTAGGCTAAACAACCAATTTTAGCCCACCTTGCCTAGGTGGTTTAGGCTACCTATCTAAGCCATCTAAGGCCAAGGTGGTTTAAGTAGCCAAGGTTGCATTATTGCAAGTGTGAGGACTTTAAATCCTCCCTCCATTTTGAGAAATCGGTTCCTTACCATTGTACTACCATTTCAAAAGATGAAATATTTTGTCAAGATATTGGAATGAATTTCATTGGTTTTTTTTTTTTTGATGTACATGTTGTAATTTTAATCAATGAATTCCAATGTTTTTACATTACTTCTTTAGGTAATAGGTTATGCCATGTACCTAGGTACCTACTAATAAATACCATGTATGTACCTAGATAGCATGTAGGTACACACATGTTACTAGCTTAATTTTAAAATTTAAATCATTTTTAATCATTATACATTATTGATTATATAATATTAATTAATTATATAATATTTAATATTAAGTATTAAGTATTATTTATTTATTATTTATTATTACTTATTGGTTATTTACTATTAACTAACATTTTATCATAAGTAATTTATAATTAAAACAATAATATTGAATTATCATGTGTTAACTATTCATTATTAAATATTATTGAATAATGTATTAAACCTAGGTACTTACATGTGGCTAAAGGTGACATGCAAATAACCTATTAAGCCTTATAGGAACATATTAGGTGTAATATGCCTAACATAACCTAATTATGAATTTAGGTTAAATATATACCCTAAGCCAAACAAACTTATAAATTAAGTAGCCAAATTAGTATGGTTGAGTTGGTTAAATGTAAAATCAAAATGACTAATTAAACTAAGCCTTAGCCATTGAGTATGGTTGATTTGACTAGGCTTTGGTCAACTTGACAAACCTCTGTTCTTTTTAATTAGATGTTTAGTTTGTCATGTGGTAAAAAATATCATTCTAGTCAATTTTTTAGTCAAAAGTAACTTGTGTTTTTCATGCTCCAAGCGTGTAGTCAAAACAACCATCCCCCTTGGTCAATGTGGACATTTTATTCAAGTTGGACCTTTTAAAACATCACATTTTCTTGTAATGTAGGTTTGATGGGTTTTTGGGTTTTTCAAAGCTTGGGAAAACTTTAAGATAAAGAGGTCTAAGAGGTTCAATTTTGACCTTTTTTACTTTTTAATTTTTTTCAAATTTTTGAACCTAAGGTTTAGGAAGGACCAATGATGCAAAGACAAGAAAAAAAAACATTTTTTGGGGATTTCTTTGGAAATTCACCACTATCACATATAATCATATTGGTTTGGTGTGATTTTTATGCCTTTGGGTTCTTAAAGAGAAGATTTACATGTGTGGGGAGTTTTAATCAATTCAAAATAAGAAAAATAGAAGGTTTTTCATAGATATGGAAAAGGGGTGTGTGCAAACCCAATTTCCATCAAAATTTTGGCATCTCAATGATTGTGTTGATAAACACTTATTCTCATAAACATAAGTGGCGGATTGTCACACCATCAACACATATGGACTACACCATTAACTTTTGATTTTCTATTGTAATTTATGAATGCAAATGATAAAAATAGGAATTCATGTTGGATGAAATGTTCATTCTGACTTTTGTGTGGTTTGGGGTTATACCTATGATTCATTCTTGGTATTGGAATATTATTTAGAAACCATTGTAAGGAAACAATTGTGAAGAAATGTGTGATTTGACTGATAATCCAATGGGGTGTACAACTTGTGGATTGATCATTGCCCACAATTGTGCATATTGTAATGTAGGATCCTTGGGTGAAAATTTACATGCCTTCTTTCGCTTAAGTAGTTAGTCTCAAAGGTTATAACCAGTTTAGTTAACAATTAGGAAAGTTAATGTCTAGTTCGTTCTTACACTATATTTCTATTTGATCTAATAAACATAAATTCCAATAAAAAGTTGGAACATGTAATTTAATGGTATGTTTGGTTGTGCTAATGAATTTAGGTTGATGACTAATAAGTATAGTTATTATGTTCAAAATGAGCCCTATAAATTTTTTTGGTGGGTGCATGTGCCCTAAATTAACATTAGGTTTAGCCCATACATTCAACATCCTTTAAAAATTAAGGTTTGGAACCTAGGTTTAAATATAAAAAATAATATGGAAATGTTAAAGGATTCATAAATAGGGAACACTTTAGGCACATGTGGTAATGGTGGGTTTACAATGTGAGGGGTTTGATTTTAACCATTAATACACCATCATCATCATTATTAAGAGGAGAATCTTTCAATTTATATTTGGATTCAATTATTAGGTAATTACATATTGTTCCACCATTGTTGTTGGACATGGATGAACTTTATGGAACCTCCAGGGGCCTTGTTGGTATTCGAAGTAATTGGCATTACTAAATTCAATGATTTCATCCAAGAATTTGATATCTAGTGTAATATATAACATATGCGTAATCCATCGATGCTCACACCTTCATAACATTGAATGTATTATATTTCAACATTTGAAATGGCCATCAATGGATGATTATCATGAGTTTAGATGTGCCCATACAATTCAAATGAAAAAGTGGTTAGTGTATTAATCAATTATGTTTCCATTATTGTAGATACCGTAACCTCAAATGTTGTTATGACTATTATTGTAATTATAACAATTCCCAATAGTAATTGAGCTAGTGAAAGTGAAATGGTAGTGATACATCCACCAAAAGTGGTGCTGTCAACCTTTTCATTAATGGACAAGGCCTTTTGCTAGCATTCAACCCTCTTGTTGAATTTTTTAAAAAGAAATTAACAAGGGGTTCAAACAAAAAACTATGGCGCTTGTAAGGATTTTTAACATAAGTGACACGAAAGCTTACAAAAGTTATACACATGAATGAAAAGGCTAATCATTGTGACACAATGAATCATAAAAACATGGGTTGTCCAATTTTGGTATGGGATTTTGAACAAAGAGCTTAGGCAACAAGTGTGGGATGTTATATTACTTCAATTCACATAATTCACATTAACAAATGTGCTTCAATTGTCAAAACACATCAAATTAAACATGGTGGAGGAAGATATGGTGACTTTTGGATTTAATAAAACTAACTTGAGGAAATTTGAACCTCATTGGTTCAAAAGTCACATGGTCAACCAAATAGATTCATGCCATAAAAGTCCAAGGGGATAAACCAAAACAAAGCAGTGCATCCCCATCATATTTTGTTAAGTAAAGAGGAAAGGAAAAATGTTGGAGATGTGGTGGGCTTTGTTGAAAAAACGATTGCCCTAATCCACCTCAAATCACCACCTCCAACTCTAACCTTAGTCAATTATGTTCCCATTCTAAAGTTTATGGGCATGATGTGAATCATTGTTCACCTTGCTTTCAAAACTATAACAAAGTTAATTGCATATGACCAATGTTGGGAAAAATCAAGGTTTTAGAAAAGGCGAATTATAATACAATGGTAACTTGTACTATCCATGATAAATAATCGTGCCTTGTAAAAAAAATTCAAATTTAAATTATGTAACCAATAACTAACCAATAATTATCTAATTAATAAATGATTAGTATATTATAGTAAATAAGTAAAAAGTATGTGATTAATGATTAATTCTAACTATACTAATCCACATCTAAAGTTTTTTAAAAATGAGTTAATAGTTATGTGGACATTATGGCATAAAAAGGTTGTAGTTAACTTTTGGAAGGTAAAAATTAATGCACAAATGGACCAAAGTTGTCCATTTTATGGTCCAAGTTCAAATGGAATTAAGATACACAAGTTTTAAAATGTGATCAGTTGCAAAGAATCTAGACGTGAGCAATCAACATTCTATATATGTTTGTTTGATGTAAAAAATTTAATAAAACCCACACTTACCACTTTGGGTAAGTGTTTTTTGAAATATTCTTGGAATATTTTGAAAAATGAAAAAAAAATTATGACCTAAAAAAATGTTACATTATATTTAATTGTAAATATATGTTTCAAGAATCTCCCCCAAAATATGCCACGTTCAAATAATATTCCCAAAAATAAAATCCTTATAGTGTTGAATGACATGCATTACAATATTTAACAATGTTTTTGAGTATTTTATAAACATTAAATTTAATTCAAATCATACCACATGTTTCCATATTATATTAACAACATATTTGTGTAAAGAATTTACCATTTTCCATGTTCAAATTAATTTTTGACCTAAAAATGTGAAACACAAACCGCTTATTACACTTATAGTGATTTTTATTACTTGTTTGCACCTTATTACCCAACCTTCTATGAATGGCCCATGGCAAAAGATCACAATGCATATTTGGCAAGAATAGTCACAAGCCTATTAGGAGGTATTTATTTTAAAATTTATCATTGCTCATGAAGTCTAACATTTTGAATTATATAGATTGAATTTAATGACGAGGTTTTCAAACAATTCATATGGTTAGAAGATAAATTCAAAGAGGTAGTTTGGTTTCATTTTATCAAAATTATTTATATTAGTTTGGAATAAAATAATTAAATTAATTAAACACATCATGAGAGATGTGAAAGGAGGTTGGTTACTTCGTTATATGCATGCTAATGGGGCAAGTATGTTTTTTATTGTGGTTTATCTTCATATTTTTCGTGGTTTGTATTATGGAAGTTATTGCTTAGACTTCAAGCAGTTTAGCCTTAACCATTTTCGAAGTATTCCCTAATCATCTATTCAAAAACTAAACCTTTATTTATTTTCATTTGTGAACAAACGAATCTTTCTTAATTGAGATTTTATCATCCCAAGTAAGTGCAATGCTTTTACTTTCTGGGGTAGAAAATTTGTGCCTTCTTTTAGTTTCCATTTTGGCATATCTTGAAATAAACCAAGATGCCAAGAAACAAGCAACGTAAAACAAAATTGACTAGAAATATGTTGTTTGCCGATAAAGCTAAGCCAAAGAGCATACTTAAGTAAAATAGTGATAAAATCAAATTTATAAAACCTATTTTTATTAAAATGATTACTAAATTGATAAACCTTCATGTTTTTTACTTTTATTTTTACCTACATTTTAGATACACTTATAAAATCTCCCTTTTAAAGTGAAGTTAAATATAATATTTCAAATAAAATGATTAAAAATAATAAAACTGATCATAATATATTTTTATAAAAATGTAATGATCATAAAAGTATAATTTAAAGATTAATTTAACTTTATTTTTACCTTTAAAAGATTTTAATTTTTAAAAAATAAATAAATATTAATTCAAAATAATAATGCAGTTGGATTTTTTCCTTAAATGGTCAAAAATTAAAGACTCTAGTAGAGTTTTTTAAGAATGTTATTGCTAGTGTGAAATTATAACACATTAAAACAAAATAAATAAATAATTGATATATTTTTATTGAATGAATAAAATATATACAAGGAAGATTTATATAATATTCAAATTTTACTAATAACTTATATTAGTAATTGATAAACCTTCACATTCTTTACCTTTATTTTTACCTCTATCTCACATACAATTAGAAAAACTCCTTTTTAAAAAAAAATGAATCTAAATATAATATTTTATATAAAATGATTTAAAATATAAATATATATAATATATATAAATAATTGATCATACAATCAAAATATAAAACTTAATTTGACTTTATATTTATCTTCAAATGATTTTTATTATATATTTCAAAAATTCATTATAAAATATTTATTTTAAATTAAAAAGAAATAATTTTCACCTTTATATTATTAGTTTTTTCATGTAAGATGACTTTAAATATTACATTGCATTCTTTGCCAATTTAAATGTTTGAAAATAGTTTTTTTTTTTTAATTTTAAAAATATTTTTACAAGGTACAAATCATAGGTATAAATAATGAAAGTAAGAGCTAATGCACATAGAATAATAGTATCTGGATATTCTAAGAAAAATATGAATTATATTTAATTAAATACTTTTTGAATTGACATTATATAACCTTGTATTAATCCAATGGGTTTTCCTTAGCCATGGAATTTTAGTTGGAAAATAAATCATGGGTTTAATTTGTTTGTGGCATTGACATTAATATAAATTTCACTAAACTTTATGAAAGCCATCAATTAAATGATAACTTGTCATGTATATTTGTAAAATTTTGATGAAAGTTGGCTTAAATCCATAGACGTTAACCCTAGACACACCTATTCAACCTTTATTCAAAGCCCTAAATGGAAATCCAGTCTAATTACTTGTCCATGAATGGGATTATAAAATCAATCGTTGGATTGAAATTTTAAAAATATTCACAAATCTTAATATATTTTTTAATTAACATCAATTAAAGGGCATGGTGAGATAACAAAGGTAGATTGAATTGATCTTGGATTTAAAAAGTGCTATTACATGTTGGATGTAGAAAAATTCACCAACAAAAGGATTTTTGACTTGACACAAAACATGCAATTTCATGTGGCACTTTTAGTGACAAAATTAATTATTCATAAATTAAATTCAAATGAAAAATTTGGGTTTTCAAGTTGGAATGGAACCTTGCAATTTCAAAATGTGAATTTGATAAATTATTAAAATGGGCAACAACTATATAGGAATTAATGCTATAATTTTTGGGGGATGTTTTTTTTATATTGGTGAAATTTTTCCAAATTGGCAAAAATCTAGTGCTTTTAAAAAAAAAAAAATCACCAAATTTCAAAATAATACAAATAAAAAATCATTAGATTCTATGTTAACTTATATTAAGTAGCCAAAAATATAAAAGGATGTTACATTTTTTTAAAACTGATATTTTTTATTGCCAAATTGAACTAAATCACTCTTACGGATGATTGCCATTTGTCCACATCACAAAATTGTAAGAAAAAAACCTTGCTCTTGAGTGAACTCATAATGGATTTCCAAATATAGTTCTCCCTTGTTACCTTCTTGCAATCTCCACCATCCTCAATGAAACATTTGAATGTGGGTCTACCTTTATACTTGTTATTCATAAAATGATATTTTATTGATTTTTAGGAATTAAGAAGAACTCATTGAAAACTTTCATGGAATGAAAGCCAACGATGGATTTTAGTAGGGCTAAACTAAAGAATAGTTAGAGTTTGAGAGCTTGTTCATGGAATGTTCAAATTTGCTTATTCTTTTAGTATTTGCAAATCCTGTTCATAAGATTTGAATGGTTTTGTTGGTATAACACTTTTTGAAACCATAAGCATGTACATGTGGAATTGATTGCCAAGTAATTTTTTCATGTAAAAATATATTATTAGTGTTTCTTAGGCCCCTTAACCAAGGCAACTTCAAATCCATCATTGTTTTTGGAATTGAATCATCTAAAATTGTGGATGATTTTGTGTTTCGACAAAAAAATTCTGATTTTAGGAAGTTATATCTTTGAATTTGAAGTCTATGATGAATTTTAGTTCAACGTGTTGAAGGTTCTTATAGTTTCTTAAGATGCAAGAATTAAACAAGTTGATGATAAACACTTCATGTATTAAAAAGGTAAATTTTTTTGGACATTCTTTTATTGCCTTTGCGTTCAATGAGGTTTGAAAATTGTCAATTTGTGCACTCATAGCTATGAAGATCACTCAAAAAGGATAGGAAATGAAAAGATATAGGGTCTTGAAGACAAGATAGGACGATTAATGTTGAATTATCATCTTATTAAAAATAATTTGTGATTTGGAATTTAAAATGCTTGGACATTGTTAGGTTGCTTTTGAAGTTTAACAAGGTTTTGTAAAGTTAAAATTGGTGTGCACTCATAACTTTTCAAATTACTCAAAATAGACACAAAATGAAAAAAATATGAAATCTAAAAATAGGTTAAGTGCTATTTTTTCTAACATTTTGTGATTCGGACAAGTTGTCCTCTTCATGCTTCTTCCTTATTGATCCTTTGTCTCCATAAGTTTAGTGTTTTTTTCTTCTAACATTTTGTGATTTGGACAACTTGTTTTGTGCCTTTTCAAAACAATAAAATTTTGCTATTTGGACAGCTAGTCTTCTTCATGCTTCTTGTTCGTTGATCCTTTGCTTCTAGAAGTTTAGTGTTTTTTTTTTAAACATTTTGTGATTTGCACAGTTTGTGCTCTTCATTGATCCTTTCCCTTTAGAGTTCAAAGATATATTAAAGTTGTATGTAGAGTCACCCACTCTTTCACCCTTATCCCATCTTTCAATGGTATCTGCAAAGTAAGGAAATTTTAATAAATTTGGGTATGAAATGCTGAAACTTGCTTTCAAAGAAGGTAAGGCGAGGGTAAAAACAAAACAAAACCAAAACCAAAACGGTCTAAATTAGGATATAGTTTGCAACACTTACATTACTACCTTTCCAAACTTGATACATTTGTTTCATTGTTATTCTGAGATCTTGATTAAGGCTTGCCTTAGTCCAGCGACAGGACAACGAACCCTCTCCTGTTTTTCCATTCTCACATCCTGGTATTATTCTTCTTCTGTTGCGTCTCCTACTCTTCTTCTTTAATTGATTCAACACGTCAAACCCTAAGAAGAGACAAAGAACAAACAAAACCCAAAAAGGCCTACACACACCACACATTTTCTACTTTCACCCCCCTTCTATGTTCTTGCCCCCGTCCTCCCCCACCTTACTGTTTGTGTTTACATCCTTGAAATTGCTAGACTTTAGAAGAGATACATCATTTTCTTCTCCTTCATGCATTTGTCATCTCCTCTCTATTGTTGATCCCTCCCCGCCCCCAAGATGCAAATGAAGTGCAAAAAGGTCCAATAGCTCCACAAAGAAGAAGACACCTATGGAATACCAAAAAGGCCAATTGAATTACATAAAAAGCCTTGAGGAATTGTGGAGCAAATCATGTGCTTCTGCAACTTTTTTCCCATACAATCATTATTGGGCTAGGCACTTGTAAGAGGCATACTTCGTATTGGAAATGAAAGAAACTACTCCAAGGGATTTTAGTAGTTCAACCTATAGAATTGTAAATCCAGAATATCCAAGTTTAATGCATACTAACAAGGATAGGATGATTATGCGCTATAACCTTAAGAAGCCTCAGAAAGGAGGTATTGGAAAGATACATGCATACATGGTGTTGTTTTGCAAGAGTAGTGTGTTTCACATTTCAAATTCTAAATACAATCAAAATAATTTTAATGTTTGCATCAAAATAAAAGATGGCTTTCCACCAAACTCCACACAAACCTGTTCGCAATGCAGTATTTAGCCTAACCCCTATCTTGTAGTGATTTTGCTATAAACATTAAATCACATACCCATGTCATCTAACATAAGGAAGGTTTACATTCATAAGTTTATTGTTGTCAAAACCTTGTGAGTATACAAATCTAGTTTAAGCGGTGGAAAAAAAGTTGGAGAATAAGTGGGTTGAACAGGCGAAGGGTGGAGGAGATAAGAGGGATGTTGTGAAATTGGCAAGGTGGCAGAATAGAGGCCAATTACTTTCATGCATGTTCAATGCACTAGTGGAACTTATCTTGATACAAATGGTTTGTTCCAAAGTTCATGGTTTCATATACAAACCTTTAAATATATGCAAAACTCTTTTAAAAACTTAACAATTAGCATTTTAGCACAGTAGCAGCAACAGCACAGAGATAGAATTAGGACTCAAAATTTCACCTATACACTGTAGAGACATTTGCCTCTTGAGCAATCAACAATTCAACCACCTGCACATTTCTAACCTTTGTAAGTCACAATTTTGTTAGAGGCTTACAACTTTGATGTTTGTTTAAAGTGGTCTTGCAGGTCTTGATCTCAACAAGAAGAGTGAATAAGAAATTTTTGGTTTTTTTGAACTAACTAGCATTCCCCCTAGTGTAAGAAAAATATTATCACATCACATGCCCAACCTCTATATTGCTACAAATGAAAAAGTATCAAAAGAAACAAAAGAACAAACGAGCAAACAAAAGAACTGTTATCTGACTTGCAATTTTGTCAATTATTAAGCAGTGGCACAATGTAGGTCAAAGTAACATTTAGTATGATTTGGCATTAACTTACATGGTTTGGCTGCAATATAGTAGATGACCAATTAGGATTCATTTGCTAAAACTACTAGGTCCCTCTCATGACAGGGCTTGGTCTTGGAAAATTTGCCAAAATAAAAAAATAGGTCATGAGTTGCTTAATGTCAAGGTGGGAAATGTTAGCACGTTGTTAAGGTCTTCACAAGATTGTTATTGGCTTCTTTGTACTCAAAATTGATGTGTTACACAGTTCGTAAAAAAAAACAGTAGTGAATAAAAACATCTCCATTCATCTTTGATATCTTCACTTTTGCAATTGCAAGTGAGGAAGTTGGTGCACCTTGAGGGAGTTGAAGGTGTATCATGAGCTTTGAAGCAAAGCTACAAAATTGCTTTCCATTTTGTGGTGCACTCCATCTAGCATCATACATCTTTTTTGATGCTTATGAGTTATGTTCCATCCAAGTAGATCTTAATGGAGAAGATCATGGGAGTGTTGATGCTTACAGAAACTCTGCCATCTAAAATCAAAGGTCTACTCTTGGTTACCAAAAAGGCTTAACGCAAAATTTGAACATGGGGAGGGAGGAAAGAAAAATGCACACCTTGAAACATTTTTCAAAGTTTCATTGAGTGTGGATGGCTTATGTTGTTGACAACAATTCAATCTGTCAAGCATATGCAGGCTTCATCCTTTCTTCCTCCTAATTGATTTTTTTTTCTGCAATTCATACAAGGCATATGATCAGCATAATCAATCATGGAAATAAATAAAATAGGAAATCTGGCAATTAGGATTGCATGAAATGCAATGAATGTCCATAACATACATGCTCACCACGTTGTTGTGACCTGCACATGCAATGTTTGCAATAGGAAACTATGGTCAAATTTTTTCAACAATAAGAAAGTACATGGCTGTTAGAAAGTTGATGAGACATATTGATGCTAAAATCTTAAAATTTGTTCATGAAGTGCAATGAAGCTCTATAACATGCATGCTCATCATGTTGTTAGTGACTTGAACATGCAATATTTGCAACTATAAACTATGACCTATTTTTTTTCTATAATAAAAAGGTACATGGTTGTGAAAGCTAATGAGACATAATGTGATGAAATCCTAGAATCTATTCACAAATTTGTGAGATCAATCGCATATGGTGATTGTGAATTGCATTGAAAAAAACCCAAAATAATCTTATGATAAAGTTGCGTCATATTAATAAAGAGGCTTAATTACCAAAAGTAGTTTTGACAACGCAAGTAATCCATTAATTGTGCAATTTGATGCACAAATTTTCACCAATGGAACTAACTATTCAAAGAGGCACAAATAATCTACTCCCTTTCCTTCTCTCACAAAAAAATGAAATTCAAGAAGTCATAGTGAATGTGTCATGTCATAATACATATGTTGAGAATTCAAGCTCAACTAATTAGGTTTCATTAGTTATTAGAATAGGAAAGTAATTAAGTTACTTTCACAAGGTTGAATTAATTTCTTTACTTATATTAGTTTGGTTTTTATGGTTTGGTCTTTTAGTTAAATACCTTGGTTTTTATGGTTTGGTTCTTTTTTCTTCATTGCAAAAGTTTATGTATTTCATGTGACAAAAACCTTAAGGAGTTCTTGATGTTATGTTTCATGTTGTGAGCATCATGTTTTAGTTTCCTTTCAATAAATATTTATGTTTGCATTTGAGTAGATCTCCTATTTATTAACATGGTATCAGAGCTTAGGTTGTTTGATGAGAAAATTGAAAGAGATTTAGAACTAGAAAATTTCTAGAATTAGAGCTTGAGAGTCTCTAGTAATATCATAGGAGTTTGTCAAATGCAAAAGAGAAACGAGGAAAGGAAATAATGTGAAGAGAAATAAAAGAAAAGAAAAAAGTGAAAGGAGATCAACATATCAAGGGTTATGGAAGTTAGATCTTTAAATCTAGATCTAGATCTATTGTGAAAAGATCTCTGCAATGAAACGTTGAGAGATTATAGAAGACTATAAGAAGCTTTTATTCTCAAATTTTCAAAAGAAAAGGATATGTTTTGTGAGAGTTATGAGCTTTTGAAGATTCTGTGCTAGATCTGGTTTTTTGGTCATATCTCCTTTGTTTGAGTTTTTTTGGATTTGTAGCTTTAGAATCTTATAGATCATAAAGGAATATATATGTGGGAGAAATTTCATTTCATTTGGATACGTATTGAGAGAGATCCAAGTATCTAAAGTTTCAGCCTCAATTTTGGAGTTAGTTTCTTTTGAAAGTGATAACTTTTTACAGTCATCATCAATAGAGCTGAAATTTTGAGTAGATATAGAAGACATATATGTTATGTGTCTTTTCCAAAATTTCAAAGAGTTTAAAGTTATTGAGAGCGAGTTGTAAGTCATTTTGTGTTCAGGTCCCAGTTTGAGATGATTTCAAGGAAGTAGCAAGATCTCTCATTTTATGAAGTTAAATGAGTGAATTTTAAAAGAAGGTAGTAAACATAGTTTTTCATGTTTCACCAAAATTTCAAATCAATACAAGGTCATATGTTAATGGTGTAGCTTTGCAAAATTGTTATGATAGAAATTTACATTAAGAATACATCAAAACAAACTTTTGAAGTGAAGCAAATACAACTTGGGAGAACATGAAGGAAAGAGTTTGAAGATTAGGAAATGCAAATACATTATCAAGACCTTCATACAAAAGTTTGGTATGTAATGATGTATTTAATACCATACAAAATATTATACGAAATACATACATATACATAAAACCTATGTATAATATAAAATTTCATATAATACTCAAGACATACATACATATGCAAGGTCCATCTTATTCAACCTTAACCCTAACATTAATCCTAGAAACCTAAAGAAGGAAAACCCTAATCCTAATCCTAAAAACCCAAGGAAGAAATTAAAATCATTTGTGAAACCCCAAGAGACATTGAGTGTTGCCTTAAAAGATGGCGGATGGTCTTTTTCAAATTGTAATTGAAAAAATAGACAAAAATAATTTCTAAGTGTGGAAATTTAGGATTATGAATTTCTTGATGGGGAAAGGCTATTGGGAGTTCATAATTGGTGATGAGAAAAAACCTCATTTCCCAAAAAACCCCACATAACAATAAATTCAAGCTAATAAAACTTAGCATGAAACTTGGATTAGCTTTCTATGAGTGTGTCTGATTCCATGATTGTGCATATTCAAGATGCAAAATCACCCAAGCAAGCTTCAAATACATTGGTGAAGATGTATAACACTAGTACACAAGTTTGCAAAATGCAGTTCAAGTAAGAGTTGCATAATTTGCATAAAAAAAAGATGAACATTAGTGATTATTCTACAAAGGTGAAAAACCTTGTAAATGTTTTTGCATTTATAAGAGCCCATGTAGATGATGAAAATCTAGTGGCCATGACCTTGAATGGATTGGAAAAGACTATAGCCAATTTGTACTTCAATTATAGTTCGAGAAACATTTCCTGATTTCCAAGACTTAATAACCCTACTTATAAGTCAAAAGATGAGAATTGTTAGTACCTCATCCAATGGAGGATCACAAGAAAGTGCTTTTTATTCAAATTCTAATAGAGGTAGAGGTAAAGGTGGTAAAACCTCATTTCAAAGTCGACACGGAAGCTTGCATGGTGGACATTATCAACATGAAGGTTAGTCTCATGGAGGTGGATGAGGAATCTTTAAAGGAAGAGGAAGTTGTGGAGGTCATGGTGGAAGTCATCGAGGTCAACAACCAAATAACAATTCAAATTACTACTACTATGGAAAACTTGGGCACATGGCAAATAATTGTTATCAAAGGGAACATGGTGCACGAAATGAAAATTTACAAGGCAATTATGCATCAATTAGCAATCAAGGTGATGAACAACTGTTTATGATGCAACACATGGCAAATTCAATGATAGGAGGTGTGTTAGATAACAATGTTTGGTATGTGGATTCTAGAGCTTTAAAGCACATGATTAGTCATGGAGAATGGTTTAGAGACACAAGGGATTTGAAAACATTAAGGTTTGTGGAAACTGATGATGACATTACACATCCCATCACACAAATTGGTAAGGTGCCATTGTCCATGCATGATGGGCAAACAAAGTACTTCTAATCATAACAAAAAAATTGGTTTCCGTAGGCAAATGCAGATGGATTTGTGAGTAAATAGAAAGCAAGCTTGGTTGCCAAAGGTTATGCCCAAACTTATGACACAGACTATGAGGAGACCTATAGTCCATTTGCCAAAATGACAACTGTAAGAGCAATCATTGCTATGGCAACAACAAAAGGATGGTCTTTACATCAAATGGATGTAAAAAATGTTTTTCTTCATGGAGATTTTTCTTCATAAAGCTAATAACCAATTACAAGTACATGGATACACAAATGTTGATTAGGTTGGCAATGTTTTAGATAGAAGATCAACTAGTGGTTTCATGTTTTCTTTTGGAAGTCGCGATGTTAGTTGGAGTAGTAAGAAACAACCAACAGTTGCACTATCAAGCATGGAGGCCAAATACAAAGGTGAAATAATTGTTGCACGTGAAGTAGTTTGGTTACAAAAACTACTTTCAAATTTGGAACAGTTAGTGGATGCTCTTGTTGTCATTTATTGTGATAACATCAGTAGCATACTACTTACTAACAACCCGGTTTTTCATGCTAGGACAAAGCATATTGAGGTGCACTACCATTTTATTAGAGAAAAAATTCTAGCAAAAGAAATTGACTTTATTCATGTCAATACTGAAAATCAAATTGTTGACATTTTCACAAAGGCTTTAGGTATAGACAAGCTAAAGAAGTTTAGAAAAATAGTTGGTGTACTAGAAATGGTTTGAGCTTGAGGGGGAGTGTTGAGAATGCAAGCTCAACTAATTAAGTTTCATTAATATTGGAATGGAAAGTAACTAGGTTACTTTCACAAGGTTGAATTACTTTCTTTACTTATATTAATTTAGTTGTTTGTGGTTTGGTCTTTTAGTTAAATACCTTGGTTTTGATGGTTTGGATTTTTTTTTTTCATTGCACAAGTTTGTGTATTTCACGTAACAAGAACCTTGAGGAGTTCTTGATGTTATGTTTCATGTTTAGAGCATCATGTTTTAGTTTCTTTTCAATAAAGAAATGTTTGCATTTGAGTAGATCTCCTATTTGTTAACATTATACCTATTATTTCCATATATCTATATATGTATATTTGGAACAAGCCAGTTAAATGATGACCCATAGTTGTACAACAATAAATATATATACAATATTAAGTTGAACAATTATTTAAATTGCTTTGATTATGCTTCACACAATCTTCACGTTCATCAACCCGGACTTTGCAATCACTCTTGTAAAAGCCCTACTGCTATTCAAGTCGGTTTCGATGACGTTTGTTATAAGCAATCGTTTCTTGAACTCACACAACATTCTAAACTCTTCATCTTCAGGGCCTTCTATTGGAACATGGCCCTGAGTTAGAACCACTGCACAAGATGTGGGATTTAACACCTTTGGAAATTCCAGTAACAATATAACATTGCAGGAATAAGAAGTGGCATATCCAGCTTCAATGGCATCAGGCCCCAACCATTGATCTATGACTGTATAAAATCGTTGTGTCGTTAAGTCATGAATGCACCATCCATCTTCACCATTGATGACTGTCTCAGGGAAACATATAGCATAGTACTCTGCCATGAGGCCGGTGGATGTGCAAAGCGCCTTGTATTCACCAAAACCCAATCTACCATTTTGCATTAGTGTTTTAGGTGCCCAACGAAACCCTTCTTTGTTCAATTTCACACCAGGTAGGAAGATGATATCATTGTGCAAGTTTTGGATGTGGAGGAGGAAAGTTTGCATGCGTTGATCTGGTGGAAGGTTAGCTAGTTCAAAGGCATCGAGGTTGAATAGCCCAGAGATTGCAAGTGTCTCATCGCTTTCTTTGCTTGTAGTCCGCCAACGGAGAGCGTGTGCCACATCACTAATGTTAAGGCTACCAGGCCTAAGTTGGTGTTTTGTAAGCCGAAATAACTCCCCTCCAAGGTAAGCAAGCAAAGGGTTAAATATTTCTTCTTTTGTTAGCAAAAGCTCTTCCAAGGCTACCAACCCATCTGAAAACTCGAAAACAAGCTTCCGAGCCAAAATCGCTTCTTGGAGAGTCCAAAGCCGTTGCATCCATCCTGAAGACAACACATATAACAATTTCTCCTCACGTGGTGCGGAAACTGAAATTGTTCGGATGCCGGAATCAATCACCAGCACAACTTTTGCTTCATTGTAGGTCTTGGCCATTAACCCTATTGCTCGTTTCCTCATATCTTTGACAACAGGGATGCAAAGTGCATCAATCCAAAATGCCCCATTCGGTGTCAATTGCTTGGTCAATGTCACAAGCCGCTTGATTTGGCATGCTGGGAGTCCTTCCTCAGTTGTGCTGCCTAATCCATCAGCCCACACATGGGATATTGCCACATAAGGCATCTTTACGGAGTCAATGGAAAGTAGCTCCTCATGGGGCAAAGGGCATTGGATCACTGGTATCTTACCAACTGACAGGGAACTAATGACATTCTCTAATGATGGCTTATACTTGTCGCAATTGCAAGTTCCTATGACATGTTTTGGCACATAATTGGTAGTATCAATCATATTCATCACACATGATTGTGTGGTGCATTTCCCATGTGCCTGAGAGGATTCTCTGATATGGGGATGTTTGCAAGTGCGTGCGTATCCCAACATGCTTACACTTCCTGACAAAATCTGAACTATGAATGGACACCATCCATTTGCAACCATGTCTGTTGTGTGTTGTAGGTATGGCCTAGTGAGTATGAACGACCATGAACCAAACCCACGACGTACAAAATTTTGTGGAAAAATTGCTCTTGAGGACACCAAAGCTTCAACAATAGACCCTATCTGGAAGAGGATATCTAACAGTTCATGCGACTGCAACCCTGCATTGTAAAAGAATCCATTTGATGCATCCATCCTGAGCAGTGCATGTGCCTGATAGAGTGTAGTCTCAATGCGTTTTGCCCATTGCTGACATGGCTCCCCATTTCCAAGTTGTAGGACACGGTTCCGCCAATCCTTTAATAGTGCTGGGAAATTTTTGCTTGTCATGAACACCTTGTTCCTGTCACCACCAATATTACAGTTGTTGTCAACACCTTGTTGCAGTAGCGTGCTTTCAAGGATCTTAACTTCCATTACTGCTTCCAACAGGCCGAATGTCAACACACATTGCAATTGTGCCGCACGCTCACGACTTGAAAGAGTAAAGGTCATGGGATGTGCTGTTCTGTAATCTTCGAATGACAACAAAGGATATCCATCATGCTTTCCACCCAACCATGGAGCATCTTTGAAGATGAAAAAATTGTCCAAAGATGGCAAAGGTGGCTTGTGTAACCATGGAGCATCTTTGAAGATGAAAGAATTGTCCAAAGGTGGCTTGTGTAGAGGTACCATGTTGGAAAATAACAAGTGTATTAGATAGATGTAAGAATAAATTCAAGTTGTGGTTGTTGGATATGAGTTTTGTTTCCTTTTGGTGATTTCACTCTCTTATTTTACAGCAACCTTATTCTTGCACTGGCTGATTCTGAGTTCTGTCCCATTCCTTGGTTGGACCTGTAACACACACAAACAAATTAAAAGGCTAGTTAGAAGATCCTAACCCTTATAAAATCTTAAAAAATCCATGCTGATTGAAAATCTCTTTGAAGGCGCAAATGTGGTAATGTTAGAATAGGAATGTCTCAGATATTTCATTTCCAACAACAGGTGGTACGTTCTTAGACTCAATTCCATTTCTTGATGACACAAAACCAAATTTCAGTGAAGTTGAGGTCCACTAGAATACAAGGAGGGTTTTAAAATATACAAGAGCTCTAGACATACACCCCCCTCACTAGCTACCTGATCATTTAGTTAAGTATCACAACCTTTCACCCTGAGGTGAGAAAGAAAGACCTTTCAATCATAGACAATTCAAAACTCTCCTCCAAAACTAGAGTTTTGAATAATCAACGATTCAATAATCAATCGAATCATATGCAATTACCAAGTGGACATAATCAATTATTGCACCAAGAGAATTCAACCTTGAACCTCCCTAATGATTCAATAATCAATAGAATCATATGCAACCAAGTGGACACTTCAAAAAACCAACGATTCAGATAATTCATTATTGCACAAAGATAATGAAACCTTGAACCCCCCTAATATTCTACAAGATAGATACACATTCTACTCACAGAAAAATGAATGGGATTACCTGATCTCATGGCCTGGTCAGGAATTGTGTCCAGCCAGCTAACGGAACTAGATCCCCCAATCCACGGCAGCGTTCAGCTGAAGGTCATATCTTCACGGGGAAGTACAGATTTGTAGTGCCGACATGGGAAGCACGCAGACAAGGTCGAATACACATGAGCACCGAGTTCTTGTAGACACTGATCTCCAAAGGGTCACCTGGAAGGAGGAAGCTTCAAACCCCAAACCCCAAACCTCGCTATGCGCAGACACAAAGGCCGGTAATTTCGAAGGGATGCGGAGGTCTTCCCCGACTCACGCTACAGGAGAAAGGGCCTACCCCCATCCCTTGTTCTTGGAACTTCCCTCCCAGCTCTACTGAATCATCAACGCGTTTCCTGTATGTTCCTGCTCACAGCTGTGCGACTTCCACTCTTTCCCCAGCTACTCCTACCCTTCCCTTTCCTCCGACCATCTTTCCCCTCATCACCTTCTCTTTTCCTGCATCTCTTTCTTCGCTACGCTCAGCTAGACCAAAAATCCCTTCTCTTACGGCCCAGCTTCTCGCTCACGATGAAGAATATCGACAGTCGCAGCTGTCCTTTTGACTCATTCTACACGTGGTTCATCGTTACTTATTCGCGTTTTTTTTGTGCGAAATTTCGCCAAGATGGCGAAATCTGAAAATGCTGTGCGGACCTCTCAAAGGGTTCTTTTTTTGGAAAATTTCCAAAAAAATTCGCCAGAAAAGTAGGGGAAAAAGGTTGAGTTCACCAGGTTTGACTATCTGGGTTTAGGGTACATCAAAAAAAAAAGAAGAGTTATAAAAAAACACTGTTGCTTATGTGTTATTAAAATTGTTATGTTTTTGGTACTCTCTTTAAAATATTGAATATATATTTTTGCCCATTTTGTGAAAAAAAATTAGTGTCCAGCAACATGGTCCAAAGGACTTTTGAAAAAAAATTGCATAAAATTTGCCACATTTCTAGCTACAAACCTATGATGAATTTGTCATTTGACAAAAAGGATTTGGACATATTTTTAGCTTTCTTCTTTTAAAAAAATCCCCACATTCAGATAGTAAGTTTTAGTAAGTGACCAAGAAATAGTAAGATTCTTAATTTTTTTCTCTTTGTCTTATAGTCACATTTAGTTAAATCATCTTATGGCTTATTGTCAATTTGGGTATGACATGAGAAAACTGGGGAAAAAGAAAAAAAACATTGTTTATTGTTAAGGTTTATATTTTAGTTCATTTTTAATCCATTTTCATATGTGTTAGATTATACTTAAATTGGGTTAGAATTTAGCTTTCACCTTTGAGCAATTGTTTTGGTGAGGTTGATGACCTCTTTTCAATAAGTGGGGCTCTTTTAATTATTTCTCATTAATATGACCCATTTATATTATTTTTGTTGATATTACGTGTTGAAAATTCACCCTTTCTAATAGTTATTTGTGAAACTTGGAAATCTTTTACATTTTCTTTACTCTAGAGCAGTGATTTTTTTTTTGGTGGCAATTTTTTGTCATATTGCCAAAAACTTTAGGGCCTAGCAACATGGTCCAAAGGGTTTTTGGAAAATGTCCCATAAAATTTACCACATTTCTAGCTACAAACTTATGAGTTCGCCACTTTTTTGAAAGAATTGGACCGATTTTTAGCATTCTTCCAACAAATCGCCACATTTCAATTATAAATTCTAGTAGGTCGCCAACATAAAGCAGGATGCTTTTTACCGACGCTTTGTTGCATTTCCTGTCTAATGCACACTTTCCCTGTTCCACTGCTACAGTGTTTTGAAATTGGGTTGGTGGCAGTTTTTACTTTTGGCAACTTTGTGATGTAGCCAAAGTGGCGATGATCCAGGGGAAGTTTTAGCCAGATTTACCTACAAGCTAAATATGAAAGTAAAATATTTTGAACATGCTTCTACCAGGGTTTTCTTCCCAAATTTTGTATTCTTGAAACTTTTGCGAATTTTCACAAAAAAAAAAACAGAGTGTTCCAAAATTTTCCAATTTTTGTTTTGTTTGCACAGTGCGAAAATTCGCCAAAAAAAAAAACACTCCATGCATTTCTGGCCAACTACTTGAACAATGTTTAGAAATCTGGCGATTTTCTTAAATTTGGGTCTACTTCTAGCTATTGAATATCTCAAAAAACACTTTTAATTTTTAATATAGCATGTGGGCTAGGGTGGATCGTAGGTCGGCAAAGGTCGAATTGAGAAAATCGGCATTCTCTTGGAGTCCTCTTGTTGATGTAGCCAGTAAGCACAGCGCTCATTCCTGGTATTCTGATCAGTGTGTTTTCTTCAAAGGAATTTAAGGATGTAGCCAAAGTGGCAAACATCCACAAGAAAACTTAGTGAACCTGGCTATGATTATTAGGAGAATTTAGCAAAAGCTGGCGATAAATCAAATATAAAGCAAAAATATTTAATCTTCCTTCTATATTTCTGACCAAATGTCGAAATCTGGTGAGTTTTTACTAATTTTCTTTCACTTCTGGCTACTGAAACCTGAAAAGAAAACTTCATGGCCATGTGGCTTGATGGGAAATTTAGAATCCGGGTCATGGGTAGAAAGCATTGCTGGCCGCAAAGGCAACAGAGACTGAACAGTGGAGCAACTTTTGATGGATTGTGTGTGGTGTCCAAAATTTGCTAAGGGTAAGGAGCATTGTAAGAACACAACAGAGAATTTTCAACAACTGCAACAGCAAATGCACAACAGTTTCAGTTTCGGTCAAGATCCCAATTGAATAGCTAAAGATTATGACTCCTTGAAGAGCGTGAATGCATCCATGTACACAGATCATATGAATTAGCTTTTGAGTCACACATGCATGTTGGGGTCATAGCCTTTTTCATATGTAAACCAAATTGTGGGAGCATTCGAGGATTGTTCAAAAGGATTCCCACATGCAATGTGATTCTTGTGGGGGATGCCATGATTTCAGGACAATCCAAGAAAGGGCAGAAGGCCTTAGCAGTATCACAAGAAACCCAACAGGAAGAGGTGAGCCAAAACACTCATTTGTGCGGGATTTTTGTATGCATGTGCATTGTTGCACTGTCTGACGTTGGTAGGTGTGTTCATGAACTGAAATTTTCATAGATCATTACTGTTCGTTTGAGTTGAATGTGTATTTGAGTAATAACAGCCTAATTTACGAGTATGCCAACTGTTGGAGTATGGGAGATACTTGGAAAGTGTTCAACAGCATACCTGCACATGATGTGATTACTGGAGTGCCATGAACTTAGGGACATGTGAAACATGAGCAAAG
>Ga0116228_10000768_pt1 | contig 25150 bp, 20 predicted proteins | sample S1TSphfallax_2_FD_89694 | JGI IMG/M metagenome (GOLD analysis project Ga0116228, IMG submission 89694) | Host-associated microbial communities from peat moss isolated from Minnesota, USA - S1T2_Fc - Sphagnum fallax MG | ecosystem: Host-associated > Plants > Peat moss > Unclassified | place...
ATGGATTAGTAAGAAGCCTTATGAAGATGGAGGGGATTAGTTGGGTCATTAAGTGTATAGAGCTTGACCGAAAAAGATAGTTAGTACCCTACTTAGTATGTGATTAGTGGTGCAAAACCTCATGGTAGGGAATGGATGGATGAATTATAGTGGATGGATTAGTAAGAAGCGTTATTATGAGGAGGGATGGGATTTGTCAGGTCATTAAAGGTGTGTTTACACTTGGTGTTAGGGGCTTCAACATTAAGTTATCGCCTATTTAACATTGCATGCCACCTAGGATGCCACCTAGACTTTTATTTAACACTGACTTATTTAACATCCGAGTGTGAATGCACCTGAAGTGGAAAGATGGAGAGAAAATATGCAGATAATGTAGTAGTGCCCTAATGAGTGCATGTGATTAGTGGCGCCCATCTCGACCAACGGTCATGGATGGATGGTTGAATGAAAGCGGATGGATTAGTTGAGAAGCGTTATGAGTGGGTTAGTCGAGTCAGTTTGAGGTTTACAGAAAAAGATAATTAGTACTCTAATTAGTATGTAATTAGTGACCCAAATCTGAGCGGTCGTGGATGGATAGTTGAATTATAGTGGATGGATTAGTAAGATGCATTATGAGGAGGAGGGGGAGGATTAGTTTGTTGATTAAGTCGAGAACTTTACATAAATAGATAATTAGTAAGTAGAATTAGCATTAAACGCGTCGTTTGTGTTTGCGTGTGTTTTTGTGAGAGTGTGGGCCGCGCGCAGTTGGAGAAAATTGCGTCGCCGTGGCGTTGCTATTTCTATTGTCGTCGTCGTTGGTGTTTCTGTTTTTGGGGGGTGAGAGTGTCTTGTTGCGCAAGCATTTGTCTCTCTTGTGAAAACTCCTGTTTCATAGGTACAAGGGGGAGGAGCAGCAATAGCGCAGATTAGCAATGGCCTCTAACAGAACTGGAGATGGCTCTAAAGCTGTGCGATTCTCGGAGACGGAAGCCAGGGGGGTTGATGAAGAAAGGGGAGGAGGAGGAGGAGGAGGAGGAGGAGGAGGAAAAAGAGAGGGGCAAGAAAGATACGAGCCTCTTCCGGTTATGGGTGGGATCAAGGAGAAGGGGTTCTCCTCTGGTTCCGTATCATCCGCTCCGGTTTCCCTCCCAAATCCCAGTGTCACCGCATTTCCTGTGGCTCGCCACCGATCCCAAGGGCCGGTAAAGCTTCTTCTTCATTTGTATGTGTTTCTGTAATCTTCTGTTATTGATGGGATGTTGCTTCTGGCCCCTCCTCCCTCCCACGCTCCTTAATTAGAAATGTATTTTGGGGTAAAGCATGGAATGTTTCTCAGTGGATTGTAGAGAGAGAGAGAGAGAGAGAGTACCTATTCTCGCAGGGTTTATGGTTGCTTCAGTTTTCTCGCTTGGATTAGGGTTTTAGTAGTCGTCAATTGCTGAGTCCCCGAGGTTTATGACTTTTGCAGCAGTGGTTACCTGTCAAGAAAGATGAGCCTGTGGTGATGTCCAAAAGCGATGGGGAAGAATTGGGGACAGAAGCACTTTCTGCTTTGGCACAGCCCCTGGTGGGAAAGAAGAAAGCGGTGTTCTCAGCAAGTAGGTGGAAGATGAAGAAGAGCTCTGATTCTGCCCAAGAGATGATTAACGGAGTTCCAAATGCAGGTGGCACCTTGGACAAGCTACATGAAGTGGTTCCAATTGACACTGAGGCACCTTTGGATTATTATGCAGGTGCAGCAGCAGCTCAGGCAAGAAATAATGTAGCTGCCAGTCCAAATGAGATTGGTCAAAGTCAGGCAGTCCTATCAGGTGGAAAATCTGATGATGCAGAGGCAATTGATGCAGAGAATAGGGCTGCCATTGCTGCCATGTCTGCTGCCGAGGTGGTGGAGGCACAAACAGAATTAATGCAGCGCTTGAAACCAGAAGTGTTGGAAATGCTGAGAAGGAGGGGGCTGAAGAAACTGAGCAACTCGCATGCAGAACATAGCAGAAGTGACCAGTTCTCATTGACTGGAAAAAAACTGGGACATAGTGATGATGCCCAGCCTGTAGAGTCAGTGAAGACTGGAAGCAATGAAACATCTGCCCAGCCTATAGAGTCAGTGAAGACTGGAAGCAATGAAACATCTGTCCTCTCACAGGAGCTTCCCGTAGTAGAACAAAATGTGGGAAGCATTGTAGCAGGCAAGTATTGGACAGAGAGAGTGGAGGCTGTGAGGCTTCATAAGTTTGATCTGGAAGGCAATCTTTTGGGTATTGATCATGCAGGTACACAGATGTCACACAGTAATCTACTCATATCTTGGTTTTCTTTCCATTCCTTCTGGTTTTCGATGCTTGTCAGTAGACCAATTGAACCAATCTTTTTCTGCTTCTTTATATCTTGCACAACCTCTGATTTTTGTTTGATAACTGTAAGCAGATGACACTTCCTCTGCTGTAACATTGAGTGAGCAAAGCATTGCTGAGCGTGATTATTTGCGATCAGAAGGAAATCCTGCTGCAATAGGCTATAGTCTGAAGGAGGCAACAGACCTTATTCGGAGCACAGTATGTGAGCCCTTGTCATATGTTCGGCTGTGTTATTGTCTTCCTTGCCATCTATCACTAGAATTGCATTAATCCCTAACTGATAGGGTCCAATTGTTGTGTGTTTTGCAGTTTCCAGGGCACCGAGTGTTTGCCCTACGGCTGATTGCAGCTGTGCTGAACAAGGCCATCATGGGAATTCAAACCCCAAACCTGAACCCTTCTTCCAGAACACCAACTGTAGGAGAACCCAAAGAAGTGGATTGGCAGGCTGTGTGGGCTTATGCCCTTGGTCCAGAGCCACAGCTAGTCTTAACACTCAGGCATGATCTGCTTCTCACACACTATCAAGGTTGCTGGGTATGTATTTGCTGGATGATGATACTGTTTGCTAACTTGGTCCAAGTGCCTTGTGGGTGCAGACTTGCATTGGATGACAAGCATACCACTGTGGTTGTAGCTTGTTCCAAGGCTCTACAGGCAATCCTGAGCTACTCTGCTAATGAGGCCATATCTGATCTCCATGAGGTTCTCACCATTCCATGGTGTGATTCTGGATCACTAATACATTTCATAGACAAACAATTTTTTTGCATTTTGAGAACTTCAACTGGGATATTAAAGAATGAATTGCTAAAAGTCTGCATTCACTTTTGGTGAGTTTGACAGGCATTTTGGCCTGGCAATACATCAGCATTTACAGCACCCATCTTTCGAAGACACACAAAGCCCAGTGAGGGTTTTCTTGGAGGGGGTCATTGGAAGTACAATGTCAAAACACATGAGATGTTTCCATTCTCAGAAAGGGCCAGTTCCAAAGCAGATGATGATGATGATGATGGGAAAGATACAGTTGGAGATGATGGTACAGTTGCAAGCAAAGATGTTGCTGCTGGTTTTATACGTATGGGCATCCTGCCCAGGATTCGGTTCATTCTTGAGGTCTTTTATTTCCTGCCTTTCTAGTGTTTTAGCAAGTTTCAAAGTAAACAAAATCACTGCTGCATATCATTTGCTCTAGGAATGTCATAGCCTTGTTGCAATAATGAACATGTCACTGTTTCAATTTTTCTGAGTACTGCTTGAAGAATTTGATGCAGGTGGAGAAGATTGCAGGAGCTAATGAGCCACTGCTGAGTGTGGTGATAGCACTTGCATGCCATTCCCCTGCAGCTGCTAATGCGGTCGTGAAGTGCCCCAGGCTGATGGATTCCATCATCCAGCAATTCTTTCTTATGGATGATGACTTGGATTCTGAGGTTGGTCCTTTGCGTCCTGCCCATACCAAGGCCATCCAACTTCTCAAGGTCTGGTTTTTCTCCCTCAGGGTTTACAAAATTTTGTGGACAGTAAAAAGACACTTTTTGGAGACTTAAACTGTGCATAGGTTTGGAGTCCTTGTTCTGTTTTTGACAAGGTCATGACTGACGGAATGTGCAGGTATTGCTACAGGCAAGTCGGATGAATTGCATTCAGTTTGCAGAGTCAGGAGCTCTGCAAGTGGCACAATGTGAACTTTACAAACAGGGATACCCGATGCAGTTGCATCGGTTGCATCCAAGGCCTGGTGAGGAATCTTTTGAAGGAGTTCGCTCAACAATAATCGAGTCACTCCGTCTATGGCGAGTTTGCATACACTATCGGATGGGCATTTCCTTATTTTCAGACATTTATCCTGCCTTGTGTTTCTGGCTTGCCCCCCTATCAGCAGAAGAGATTGCCAGCAACAACAAAGAGGATGCATTGTACCTGGCCCAGGAGTCATACATGTTGCTTGAAAGCCTGGCCCAAACTCTTCCAAGGCTGCACTTTCAGGAGGCAGGCATGTCTGATAATGAAATGGAGGAAAGCATTTGTCTCAACTGGACATGGCAGGTAGCTATCCCCTTGGTTGGGACAGCAATCAGGTGGTTGTCAACTGACCGCATATCTGCTGTGACTGAACAACTAGTTAGTGCTGCATATGGAGATGAACAATTGTTGACCAGAGAAGATGGCAGTAGGACAAAACTGGTTGGAATGCTGGCATCATTGTTTCATTTTCTTGCCACGGTCAGTGAAAAGATTCTTGGGAATGATGACAAAGAAGGGAGCATTACTAATTCTCCCACACCATGGTTGCCCACCTTCATCCCTCAACTTGGACTCCTTTTAGCATCAAATCAGATCCTTAATTACAGAAGCTGGGATTCAGAAGCTGCACAATTTGGCAGTGAGAAGAGTACCCTCTTTGCAAGTTTGTGTGCTATCAGACGTAGGGGAGATTATGAAATGTCTTTGGCTGCAACTAGCTGCCTGCATGGTCTGGTGCGACTACTGAACATACTGGACCGAGTAATTGGAAGTTCAAAACCAGAGAGTGCTCTACAAACAAATGTGGGTGACAGCTCTGAAGACCAACAAATTTTGTTTCATGGTTTAGTGGCCTCAGGTGCTGTTGAGTTGAGAGGCTTGCTTGCCCTTGTGGGTAAGGAAGTGATGATGAATGGTCATATCTTACAATCTTGTGAGGAAAATGGGAGGGGAGGTCCAGCCCCTGGCCTGGGATTGGGCTGGGGTTCTGTTGGAGGAGGAGCTTGGTCCAAAGAGGTTCTTGTTGCCCAGGCTAGTGCCAGGCTTGTGGCAGAGTTACTGGAGGTTTTACCCCCAAGTAGTGGAAGTATTTCTCAGGCTTTTGATCATGAAATGAGAAGAGAGAATTCCTTGACTTCAGACTTGATGTGGAGAATCAGCTGTGGCTTCGGAATTGCTGCAATTTCTGATCCTAAGAATGGTGATTTGGTAGAGAAATCGTACTCAAAATTCCTGCTGCACCCCAATGTGCTGGAGTGCTTGTTCCAAAACATGGAATTCATATTGAAGGGCAGGGACATAGCCAAGGTCAGCAGCAGTTGGATGAAGAACTTAGATTTGAGCTCCAAATTAGACCCTAAACTGGTGCAAAAGCTTCTGTTGAAGAACTTCAGGGAGACGTGGACTTCACCAAAGCTGCCGAAATCCTCCAAAAGAAAAGATGATGGAAATCCAAAATTGTCCAAACAGCAAAAATCAGGTCGTGCGCCTTCTAGACTTGCAACAGTGTGTGAGGAGGAAGGGAGTGATTCTTGTTATGTAACAAACTCTTTGATGAGAGAGTGGGCAAGGCAGAGGTTGCCATTGCCAACGCATTGGCTTCTCAGCCCCATGGCAACCAACATATCTCAGATTCTTGATGGTTCTGAAGGAGATGTCTTGGCAGGTGGGAAAGTTTCAGTTGTTGTGCAAGAAAAGCTCGAGATGGAACAGGTTGTGAAAGCTGGTATTTTATGGCTTTTGAGCTTGGAAGCTCTAAATCAGACAAGGGAGAACGGTGAAAGTACCTTCATTGCAACAGTACCATTGATAAGAAAACTGCATGCATTATCAACTGTGTTTGTTCTGGGGGGTGATGTGTTTTTGCATGAAGATGTACAGGAAATGGTGGGAACTTTGCAAGAGTTCTATGGGCATCAGCTTGATAGCTGGCAAACAAATAAACACACAAAATCAGATGAGTGGAGATCAGATATGGGAAGCATGCCTCTGGATTTTGACCACATTGATGGCACCTATTCCACATTTGCAGAAACTTTGTCAGAGCAGTTTGGTGCCTCTTCATATGGTGATTTAGTCTTTGCTTGCCAGGTAGCTATCTATTTGAGGCAGGGTGTGCCTGACTCTGTGCGACTTGCTATATGGCGTGGATTGGCAGATGCACATGTTCTCAAGTTACTTCCTCCTCTGATTCAGTGCTGTGGACTGCAATGGGGTTACCTGTACCCCTTTGAGGTAAATTCACATATCACTTTCAAAGTGAGTGTATGTTGTATGTGGAAGGTTGATTCTCAGAAATCTGACAGTCAAGTAGCAAAGTTATTTTGGGCTGTTGAGTCGCTCATAAAATTGTTGGCTTTGTCATCTCCCATTGCAGAGAAACAACCAGATGGTTGAGGTGTATGTGTCTGCATGGACATCAGGAGCGTATGATGCTGCAATTGCACAACACTCCATGTCATTTGCATTGGCATTGCATCACATTTTTGGGTATATCTTTGTACAAGGAAATATTGTAAAGGAAAAACTTGCAGTTGATAAGGTGATCAGAACTCTGGTTCGAAGCTCAACACGAAAGTCGCAGCAGCAGGTAATTATTTGTTGGGAGAATGTCAAGAGGTTATTCTCCTTTCCTTAGGTTGTCTTTGGTTCCTTCTGTAGAAAGAGCTTACTCTTGTGACATATTTTTTCATTGGTGCAGAGTATGTTGAAGCAGCTTCTAGAGTATCAACCTCCATCACCAACAAAGGAAATATCAGAATTGAGCAGTGAAGAGCTTGATAAAAGAGTAAGGTTACTGTCAACAGCCTGTAAAGGTGATCTCTCACTTGTGGCTCAAGTAGAACGCTTGCGGCGTATGACAACTACAGCAAGATAACAATGCAGAACCACTTGTACTATACCTTTGTCTGATGTGTGTGACCTATGCTGACTGTAAAAGTATCATCTCTTATTCCCATCCAGATGCAGGGCAGCATTGATACCGCTGCACCACAAAGGGACATAGTGAACAGTTAGAAAGGCAGGTGATAAAACATGAATGCAGCTCGCTGTGACTATGCACTTGACAGGTCAGAAGTTGCATTTCAAGGATATGGTTAGAAGTTAAGGTACTCAGCACCTGCAGAGAAGTTTTCAATCACTGTTGATATAGCAGCACCTGGTGTCAGAGACTATGTTATTGTGCCATGTGGTCATGGCAGCAAAATCTTCACCATCTTGGTGCTGCCAAGGCTCTGTCCTGCTTCCCAGAAGTACACCATGTCTGTACAATCCATGTCCAGAAATCTATGTGCAGGAAATGCAGTGGGTGGTCCTTGAAGAAAGGAGGATGGACTTCAAAAAGTTCTTCAAAACAGAAACAGCTGAGCTTGCAGAGTTTGGAATAATTGTTGCTCCTATTCCATCTCATGTCTCTTCCAGGTTCACAGAGGTTATGGGTACCTTATGTGCAAATTCTGAGACTAATTTCCTTTTTCATGGTGATAGATATCTCACATTTATCAAGCTGAAAACCATTGCAGCTTGAATCCAACCATGTCTACTTCCCAGCTGTGACTGCACACAAAGAGAAGTTAGACATTTGCTTCAGATTCAGCAATGAATGGTACACACTTGCAATTCAAGTTCATAAAAGTTTCATTCTCTGTGCCTCAAGATTGCCTCCAAGCTTAACATTTTTTTCCCTTGTGGTTTCCTTTGCACCTACCTATCTGTTGAAGTACCTGAGGAAGGTTAGTCAGGCACGTGAAATTGTTGTGGCACAAAGCTCCATCTACTTGCAAGCGTTCTGGGATGGTGTGTTTGATGGTGCTTGAGCTTCATGGCCACTTCAATTAAAGCTTTGCAAGAGGATTTCATTCAGTGTCTTTTGCTGCCACTCTGTCTCTGATTGTTCCTCTCTTGCCATTTGTTTAAGAGAAACCAAAACCCGGACTCTGGCGATGTCCTGATACAAAAACTTCATGTCTCACATCGTGTTTGCGAAGTCAACGCGAGCGTCTTTCGGGCTGGGGGTGACGAGAAATTCGATCAGCATGTGTCGTGAGTTTGTGAGAACTGAAAGAACGTGCAGAAGAAGACTCTGCAGACTCCTGTAGGCTCTCCAGAGAAAGAGTTGGTTTTGTTTCCATAGTCTTTCTTTTGATTTCATGGCGAGTGAGACGGTAGCTTGGATGTCTCTCTGCCACGCATTTGTACTCGCGGTAAAATGTTTGAAAACCCCTCACCAAGTGCAAAGCTTCTTCTACAGAAGAACGTCTTCCTGTCTCTCTGCGAAAGTGCCATCTTCAAAAGTAGAGCGGTTTCCATTTTGCCTCAAAAAATAATGCGAAGTCCTCCTCGATCACAAAAATGCCTACCTATAACTGGATGTGATCCATCATTGCATCTGTAGACACTTTCAGCCAAGCTATGGCTGTTAGCAACGACCTGCAGAGAGGCGTCATATAGCAACAAGGCTTGTGGATTTTCATGAGCTTTTATCACCTTCTTTGTTACCATTGCAATTCTTTGCTTGAAGAACTCTCGCACTTGTGCAGGTCTTTGCGGTTGCTGTATGGGGTTGGATCTTTGTGAATCGCTCATTGCATGAACTTGATGTGGGAGTAAGGTATGATTGATTTTCTCTTTCAATTTTATGACCCGACATCACTAGAACTGCTGCTCGCATTCTTGCTATCTGCTAGCATGCATGTTGGCAGCTAGATCTGATTTTCTTCTTCCAAGACCCTTGTTATACCACTGCCTTTTTTGGTGGAAAAACATTCCTTCTTTGCTGAACTTCCACTTCTGCAGAAATGCAGGTGTGTGCCCTCTTTTGGAGGACCCGACAGTCATACCACAAGAATGGGTAGGATTGTGCATCCTTCCAACTCTCTTTCTGTTTTGACAAAAAAATGCATTCTTGTGGGCAATAATATATGCAGCTCAAATGAGAATTCATTTCCCCCTCTGCTGTTGTCTGTTTCTCAAGTTTGTCATCTTGTGTTGAATTATGCTCTCAAATGCAGATTTCAATAATTTTCACTATGTTTGCAGGTTGAATTCCCGTCAGTGTTTGAACCTCCAGGAAAGTATATCACATTAATATTGCCGGCATTCAATGAGAAGACCAGAATCCGTGTTACTTTGGATGACATGTTAAGGTATGTTTCTGCTCCTGGAATGCTGAAATTTTGACCTCCAGTAGTAGCTCACTATCTCCTGCAAACTGAAATTCTTCTGCTCAATGATTTTGCACATTAATGATATTGTGGCTTAGGGTGAATAACCAAGTCAATGCAAACCATACAACTGAGATCTGAATGCTTCGATCGATAGCTTTAGTCTTTGGTTAGGGCAGAATTAAAACTTCTGATGGTCTGATGGAACATTTCTGAATGCAGTTATCTTCAGGAGAGAGCCCAAAAAGATGCATCCTTCACTTTTGAGGTGCCTACTTTCTACATGAGATGTATTGGTTTGCAAGGACTAGCATCAAGTTTGCTGCTACTCCAAGGATCATGGTTGAAAGTTTTGAGTTGCCTTAGTAACAACACACTGATGATGTGTTGTGAGGTGAATCGATTTGTGATAGTAGTTCAGATTAATAGTACTTCCAACACACTTGAAGAAACAATTATTGAATGTGTTTGTGTGGGTGGGTGAAGATTATAATTGTGGATGATGGCAGTACAGACAACACAGTGAAGGTTGCAAATGAGTATGTGAGCAAATATGGTGTGGAGGTGATACGGGTGCTTAAACTGGGTACTAATCAAGGCAAAGGAGCTGCTGTGCGTAAGGTACACATTGGATATGAAGCTGTGCACCACAAGTTGTGTTTCTGGCAAGGAAGCATGTTTGTGTCCCAAAAGCTGGAAGCTTGTCACAAAAATTTCACACTGACTTCTTCTGTATTGTGTGATGTGTCAAGGGAGGGGAGATAAACTTCTTTCAGGTTCAAAGAACTTGGCTGTCTGTCTAAAGGTCATCACAGGCAGTGTTCAATGCTCAGATGTAAGGCCTCCTGCTTGTTCCAGACCATTCATCTATTACTGACATGAGAAGGTATGGATGCAGGGGATGCTGTGCTCCCGGGGTCAGCTACTCTTGATGCTAGACTCTGATGGAGCAACCAAATTTTCTGACCTTGAAAAGCTTGAATATCAGGTGTGCAACCTAAATTCTCTGTGTTCTGCACAAAAGAACTCTTGAACTTTCCAAGATTTCACAATGTAAGTGAAATTTCCTGTAAAATATTGCAATACAGAATCCAAAGCCCTATCAATTCCTGACCATGAAAGAAGAGGGAGATCATTTGCAAGGTTTGACCATTAGAAGAGAGCTTGCCATGATCAAGGTTGCAACCTTGAATCATGCATGTGTGATGCTTGGTGGATGGGTGGCACAGATGCAAAGGAGCATGATAGAGAAAATGGCATCTGTGGTTGATACCCCAATGGCTGTGTGGGGTTCTCGAGCTCATCTAGAGAAGCAAGCCCTAGCCACAGTATGTTTCTCTCAGCATCTATATCTCTTTTAGGTCCATGTAGCTTCGTGTTCATGAAGGTTACAAGGAAAGCTACATTGGATGAGCCATTCCTCCATCACAATTGCATCCTTGATGCTTTGTGAAGTGTAGATGATCTCATCCTCAATAGAAGATGAGACAGACTGACAATGTCGCTGAACGTTTGGATTTGTATGGTGCAGCGCAAGTGGTATCGTAACCTATTGATGAAGGGTTTTCACCTCTTTGTGTGTATGGTTGCTGGTGGGGGTATTCGAGATACTCAGGTCTGACTTACCCACACTTCTCCATGATGATGAATTCTGATGAGATGCATTTTGTCAATGGATTGCATCAGTGCTGATCTCTGTAGAGTGGCAGAGTTCTTAAGAACTGACATCATCACTGATATAGAGAGATTGTCATGCTTTTAATGGCTGATGGACAGTGTGGCTTTAAAATGTTTACCCGTGCTGCTGCCCAGAAACTCTTTCAAAACATGCGACTTACAAGGTAGGCTTCCTGCTCAAGAGTCCAGAGGTGGAGACTTTGAATGGACAAACTCTAATCAGCATATCGCATGTTGCATTTGCTGTATTACAAGGGAAGTAATGTCCAAGAAACAAGATGGGACATGCACACTGAACCATCATCCTTAATTGTGTGTGGCCAGCTTGCCTGCCAGTCTCTTCCTTTGAGAAGTGGCCTCCTACAGCTATTTCTTTTGACAGTGAAGGGATGGATTGGGTGCTCTACCTGCAGGTGGTGCTTTGATGTGGAGCTGCTTTATCTATGTAACAGGTTACACTTCCCAGTGCATGAAGTGGCTGTGACATGGACAGAAATCCCGGGCTCTAAAATAAATCTCCTGAGCATTGCTCCCATGCTTTTGGAGCTTCTTTTTGTCCACTTAGGCTATGGTCTCCACATTTGGGAAGTTCACACCAGTCTTGTGCAAGCTTGATGGCAAAACAGAGTTCCAGTACCAGCTGCAAGCAGGAACTTTTCAACATAACAAGTCAGTGGACAAGTCAGTGGGCAGATCAACACACATTTTACATCTCTCAAAAACCCATTAACACAAATTGGGTTAAACTTTTGAAGTACTATCCTTGCATTGAGTTTGCATGAGATTTCTCTGTTCACCTACACTGCAAATTGCAAGTCTGTATAGGTGGTCATCTCTATTTGAATTATTTAAACCTCTATAGAGAACTCTGGTCCTCCATCCCTTCATACTCTTGCATCCCTTCATACATAAGTTGCAATTTCAATGCTATCTGGTAGACACTAATTGGAACTGACATGGCTCTCTGAAACTACAGATTGGCCAGCTGGTTTCTAGCATGTTTCAATGACAACACATGACAAATAATAATGAGGTGATAAAACTATCACAACAGAATCTATTTACTCTGATTACCCTGCAAATTGGAACATGTTTGTTGTGACACCAAGAAAAAACACATACATCTAAAAGCAATAGGATATAAACCAAGTCCAACAATTCAAACTGTTGTCAAAAAACTTTGTACCTTATAGATTTGATGTCATCTTACATAATATGAACTGAACAAACACTATGGTGGCATCACCATGTCAATGCAATTAGTGAGCATTTCAGACCAGTACTAAGCACTTGTCTGTTTATTGCTCTTGCTACTGCAAGCTTGCTTAATTATCAAAACTGTAAGGAACTAGCTGATTACAGGTAAGTGTAATCAGAGTTGCCAATTCTGAAAGCAAGTGATCAATCTATGTTTCTGCAATTAGGGTAACATAAAGGTGTGCCCAGGTTGAGCAACAGCTTTGAACAGCTTTCATTTAATCACATACTATCATGAAATCATCTGTACAACAGTTTTTACTCCTCATTGGTTGTAAAAGCGAGCACATCAGCAAACATTGAGCTCCAGGGCTGAGCATTAAACAAAGTTCCCAAGTCTCATATTCCCTTGTTGATACATCTTACTTGCACAGCTTGGCACAGACTACCTTAGCAATCGCCAGGCAAGCTGTCAAACCTGGAGACTCAATTCCATACAACTGCACCAGGCCTGGAACTCCATGGCTATCTTCTCCCTTGACATTCCACAATTAAAACACACCACAAAGCACAATCAAAATGTCAACAACCCACTGGATTTTTGCTCCATACCTAGAAAATCCTGAACATCCCTGTGCATCAAGAACTAAAATATTTTGTACTTTGATAGGGTACCTTTCCAAAACCCAGTAAGTCCTATGTGGGCAGGACATGCATGTGTACCTTGGAACATACTTTTCACTACTTTTGTACTGGGAAGTAAGAATGACCTGTATCAGAAAGTCAGCCGTCAGTTCACCAGAACCAGACAGTTTTGGACGAATTCCTGCATAATCAGGTTGCAACGCACTATCAGGCAATGATGGATAATACTTGCGAATCTCAGAATAAAATTTTTCCATTCTTCGAGGCTCCACTGTATAGTCAAACCTGCATATACAAGCAGATGTCATTCAATGAAAATAATTTGTCATCCCCCTCCCTCCCTCCCTTCTCATAAACATACAAATCACTGTTTTTTCCTTCCTTCATTTCTCAGGTATGCTAAACCCACTGTACCAGACACATTTTGGGCTAGTAACAACTGGCAAACATGCCTCAAAACAGCTATCTTCCTCTCATTATCCCACTCTTCTACTGATTCAATGGCCATAAAGCAACAGCAATCACAGTCCTATGAGTAGACTCTTTCTCTCTCTTCTACTTGCTTTGTACCAAATCCACACAGGGCAGACACCACAGAGGCTCTTATCCTTCTCCTCTTGATCTAATACTCCACTTTCAGAGGCATAAAATCTTTGTGCAAATAGTGCTGATGTAGCCTTAATATGCTAATTTGATCCAGAGAAGGAAGACATAATAGAAACAAGTAGAGAGATCAGCTTACTGTGTCATGATGGTGACATTGTCCCCAAGGTTTGGGAGCCACTCCACATCAGGACCAAACTTGATCTGGCCACTAAGATCCATAGTCACATGGCAGCCTAGCCCTCCATCCTCAGGGACTGGGTAAATCAAGTGTGAAAAAGGAGATTTCACTCCTGATAAGCTGAAGTAACAACCCCGTGCATAGTGACTCTTAGGAATTGTGCTTGCAGACAAGCCCTTCAAACTTCTTGCAACTGACTGGGCATGAAGCCCTGTTGAATTTATGACCATATTTGCACACAATACCACTTGTGTGGTTTCTCCTGCACAAAGCATCCAATAGTTCCAAATGTTTGGACTTCTGAATTTTGAATCAGGAAAAGGTCAACAGACATACAATTCAATTCACAAGACTGGTGATCATTTCCTTGAAGCATGAGAAAAGAGAAAATTGATACATATAATTCTAGCCTGAACTCTTCACTTCCAATTCTCTTGTGCTATGACTCTTACTAGCCTTCCACATACAACAGGTTACAATGTGTAATGTATGAACCACTTTAAAAAAAAGAAAACAATCATCATGCACATAGAGCTTCAGGGGCTAGTCTTTTTGCAACATTACAAGGGTGGACCTGTGCTTGAAACAAATTTAGATATTATGCAAAACAGCTTCTTGTATTTGGTTCTTTAGGTTTGCATTGATAGGGGCAACAAACCAGCTGTAAGATCTGCTGTACTGCCAGCATAAATCTCAATGTTCCGGTTGCTGATGGCACCACCAATCATTGAAGTATTAAAAGCAAAACTGGCTCCATGCTCTTCTGCATCTGCCTGCCAAACCAGCAATTCCCTGTATCTGTCAATAAGCAAACCTCAAAACAAAAGAAAGTGGATCCTACCCATTGTTCTTAGATTGCAAGCACCAGAAAATAATCTCACGAGTATTGAGAAATCTCCATACTGGTGATTAAAGGTGATCAGAACCAGGTGAAAATTCCACTTAATTCAAAAAGAAACTCCAGATAAGGACTAAGAAACAGGGAAGAAGAAAAACATTGAAGGAAAGGACTAGTTTGAAATGAACTATAGAACTAGCAGTATACACAGCAGTGGCACTCTCCTACTTGTTCATTGACCATAAACAGTACAATGCTGTGATAGCAACTTTTCTATCACAACTTGCCCAATAACTTCATCAGTTCTCTACAGTGGGTATTGGCCCATGTAACCACTAGCCTGTACACTGAGTTTCTGTCACAAATCCAGAAGTAACCAGAAAGATGAAGCCATGATACTGGCTAGCACCCTGTTCGAAGGGAAAGACAGAAGGAACTGTCTTGGGCTTAAAACAAAGACAAATTGGGCTTAAAAACACTCTTCACTTTACAAGACTCTGTACAAAATCATTTGAAAAACTCTGAGGACTGAAATTCCAAAAATATATATCCCTTTTATTGAGCAAACCTCTGGTCCTCTTTCAGACAATATTAAGAGGGTAGCCTTTATTCTTCTGAAGGACAATGGGGCTGACCATCTGAGAACTGAAGAAAACCTTAGAACTACAAAGCCTCGAGAACCTATAGAACTCACTATTCATAATGCTTAGCAGTAATAGAGGTATTGGAAATGAACATGAGGCATACATATCATGTCCACCTGCATACTCTGGTTGAGTACTTTCATCAAAAATATCACATGAAAGACCCCTAGGACTTTGGTACTTGGCTTCTAAATCCAAGAAATTACAAGAGAGAAGTTTTATCAGCTCCCAATCCCAAAAGATTTAGAAGTTTGATCACATTCACTGCTCCTATAGAGGCATTGAGAATCCAACTACTATTTCAAAAGGAACATGAGCCTTTCAGATCTTTCACTCCCAAAGGTCATTAACTACAGGTAGTATAGCTTTTGTAGAAAGAACCAAGCCACTTTGACACATCAGTGAGAAAAGTTGAACTGGCTGCACAGATAAAGCTTGGTTTAAGTGGGTTCTTATGGAACTTTAAAACAGCACAAAGAAAAGGAAGACATATGCCACACTTTTCACCACTAAAATAATGAGCCTTATTAAAAGAAAGACAAAGTTGTAGGATCTCTGACTCTGCTAGATTTGAAACCTCATGCTAGCTACTGGAGAATGAAGCTCAAAGAAAACTGACAAAATGTAGTGCTTCTTACAGACAAAAAAATTAAATTGTTACTATACATATCCAAGCACCAAAAAAACCAAGAGGAGACTGAGAATATTTGAGAGAGGGAGAGGGAGAGGGAGAGAAAATTGGTAATCACCTGCAGAGCAAGCATAAAAGAATGACTGTCCAATATCCCAGAGGAAGGAGACCACAAAGCTTTCACACACTGCAATTGAGGTTCCATCTCCTGAGCTTCAGATGCTTCTATTAGGCACAAATCTGTTACACCATTGTCTTTTCCAACTTTAGCCAGCTTTTCCAAGACAGGAACCTGCTGAGATTGAGTTGCCACAATCAACTTGCCAGCTCTCTTGTATGGAACCCCATGTGCCTCACAGTAACTGTACATGGCTTGTCTCCCTTCCACACACAACTTTGCCTGCAGAAATCCATCACTGCATGTCGATAACTATGTGCTCTGAAAAGAAATTCAGATAAAGCATCTCATGCAACTCAGGTTCCTTCACAAATTGACGTCAGCTACTCCCTTGTGTTCTGAAAAGGGTGTGTAACAGTAAGCAAGCAAGAAATTGCAGACAAAGAAGGAACTGGCACCTGAATGGCTGCATCCCAACCTTAAGAGAACCTGGAGGGTAATAAATCCCAGCATGTATGACTTCACTGTTGCGAGAGCTGATTCCAGTCCCAATGTCAGTGTCAGCTTCTATTACCCATACTTCTCTTCCCACCATTGCCAACTCCCTAGCAATAGCAAGCCCCACAACTCCTGCACCTATAACCACACACTCCACTCTCTCCCTGCTCACTGTTGGAGCCTTAGTTGATTGAAATCTCCTGAACCTCTGAACATCTGTTGTGCTTGATTGACTGAGCTTCTGAAGACACCCACACCCGACATGTGACAGTTTACCAAATCTGTAAATAGGAAGAGGATCAATAGCCCAGTTTGTGAAATCTCTTGGAACTCCTCCACCACCACTAGAGTGTTATCATGCCAAGAGAGAGATTTGTAGGTTTCAGTTTCCATGTCCCCAAGAGACTCAGGAATATCTTGTAACTGCAGTCATGATTTCACTCAAGGAAGCATGCATACACCACTACAACGCCTGTGTGTTTGATCACCACCTATGTCAAGCAACAGATTGTCCCCTCTTGGCCATTTCTTCACAGCAACTCAGGGAAGAGTTTTCTCAAGACCATGATGGAAATTGATCAAAACTGTTTGATACTAGGACAATCAAAGAGAGAGATGTATGGTTCCAGAACCACAAGATTGCTGCCCAGAATATAACAGTTTCGTGACTAAAATATATTCAATGTGCTGGAAAAACTCCCAGACATTGAAAACACCATAGGAGCTACTGCACATTTTTTTGTCACAAGCTGAAGAATCATGAAGCAATTGCAAGCAGAGGAGAGGTGCTTGAGAGATTCAAAATTCTAAGCAATAAATTGATGGCATTGTGAACCTGTCACCACCATGTCATGGTATTTTTTTGTTTTCCTGACCTGCTTTTTGTTGCAACACGCTTCATCTCTCAAAGCTTGTTGTAGCAAAGAAGTCCGACTTCCAAAAGCCGGCGCACGAATTCGGAACGATTCTGGCTTGCTCGCAGTCATCAAGTGGGAGTAGCTCGCTAAGCTTGTGGTACTCGTATTAGGGACGGTCCCATATGGTGAAGGTCGAGAACTAGTGCACATGCTCGGCCCTGAACTCTGCATTGTTTTGTTAGTGGTCGAGCCTGCTGATGCTCCTTGTACTGCGATTCCATGTAATCGCCGCACCTTCAAGAAGTCCCATGAAGACCTCCTCCCCTTCCTCAACAACCCACCAAATCCCATCGCGATCTTCCGACCTTCAAACTTCAAGACTAGAGCGCCGCACACAGTTTATAGCAGCAAAAACAGCGCCACGTTCAGAAGACGCGTACCTATCTGCTCGTAAAATTGGGAGTTTTATGGTGCCTCCTACATTTCAGAGTTTCTTCTGTGATGCTCTTGGTCTGTCGTCATCGTGCAGACTGGGATCTCTCTTCTGCTGTCTTCCACCATCGTCGAGATCGTCTTCCCCGGAGTGGCTCCTTCCTTCGACATCAACCTCTATATGGAACCGTCTTCCAGTCGTCGTTTTCATCCGCTGAAGGCGACCAAGTGCGAGAAGAAAAGAAATAGGGACTTTGTCGAGCACTTTCTTCCTCTGTCGCGCTTTCTTGATTAGTTTTCAATGCCGATGAAGAAGATGGCGGAATCATCAGTCGGAAGACCCTTGGAGATGATGTCAAAGCATTTGCTTTTGTGCTTCTGTCGCTTATTCTAGGACCTGTCAAAGCATTCCCTTCTTCTTCTCCTTCTTCTTCGTGGCACCATTCTCGCGTTGGCTCAAGGGTCTTAGTCGAGACCTTGATAGAAAGATGCGAAAGGAAGAGCTGGAAGATGCTAGGGCTTTGTCTAGGATCTGAGCGTGTAACATGATAGTCACAGCGCTGAAATTGGTCAATAGAGCGTGAAGGGAGAGGGAGACGTGACAGTTTTGAAATGATCCATACGACGACCAAGCAAGTGAGGCATGAGAGGAGGAGGGACTTTTGGAGAGAGATACAGAGTCTCTGTGTGTGTGCATTTGAAGATGAAGCTGACTTGAGGTATGCGCAGGCTGTGGAATTTGTGCGATAAAAAGTGCAGAGTCTTGGAATTTTGTACGTGTGCTCAGCAGCAGCAAAGCACTTATCAGGAACTGTGCAGAATTTGGACAGGTAAGAAGGATGTTTGACAGAAATTATTGATCCATCGAACCCAGCTCTTTGCCCTCAGCTGTTCATGTCAATTTTCTTCTCGCATGAATGTCTGTATATGACATTGCTTCTTGCATCCACAATTTCTCTCCAGCCCCAGATCAATCCCTGTTTCCCATGTTCAATTCAGAAATTCAGCTTTCTCTGCACTTCAAGAAAGGACTGCTTGTCTTGATGCATTCCTCACAGTTTGGAGGTATGTACACATGCTATCTTAGATTCAAAGGCACTATTTTAGAGGGTTTCAAGTTATTCTGAACTCTGGCTATTCTGATTAGAGTTGCAAGCAATAGTCTTTGCAATTGGCTAAAGAGTGGGGATTACTAGTTTTCACATTTTTCTTTTTCCTACACCAGTAAATAACACACATCTACAGTCAGCATATCCTCACAAGATACTCTTCTATGTCTTTCATGTGCCTTGATTTTCTTGAACTTAGATCTTGTTTTCAATTGCCTTGTGAACAGACCAAATAATTGATGGAGACATCTAGCATGGATGTGCTAGACGGGGCTGGTGTGGAACAGTGCAGACATGTTGTCAATCTACTTCCTGAAGGTAAATCATTGAGACCATATCATTCTCTCTACAGAAAATAAAATTTTGATCATCTCACATTATGTAGAAACATAACTGAAGACATTAGTGGGTGTCAAACCTATTCTTATGTCTTTGAAATCATCACTTATTATGATCAACGCTAATTTGAAAGGAACAAATGAGATAAGATCATCCTCCATTTAGCTTCGATGCCCTTTCTACACATCAACTGCTTATCTTATTGCTTATGTCAAAAAAGTGTGATGAGAGATAAGTGTAAGAAGACCCTCCAAGAGACTAATGCAAATCTAAAACACAACCTCACTGAGGTCTTTTTTTGGATCAACACTAATCTCATCAGCATACCACATGTACACCTAGCAATCAGTGCTTGTCTGCACTTATGCCATTAGTGCTAATCTCTGTTGATATAAGCACAGGTTTGACACCCACTATTACTATAGATTGACAATGTTTTTCAATATGATAGATATATATTATAGTGATAAATTAAAACAACAGAAGATACTAAGTCAATGGTGACACAGAGCATTATATAACTCTAGTATTTTAGGGTGTTATACATCTCAAATTAAGGTTAATTGTTGCATTTCCAGAAGTTCTTACATCCTGAGTGACTCTCTTAAGGTTATGAATGCACTGATTGTTGTGGTACTTGATTTGTGGTTGTGGAGATGTCTCTGCAGTTTCATAGATATGGTATATTGGCATGTAGTTACTTGCAGTGACTGTATGTCTTTCTCTTTACATGATCCAAAGAAATGCCTCAATGTAAGGCATATGCTTTGTGTTCTGGCTAAAGAAAGAAATTGCCAGATTACCTACATTACTTCGCTTGACAAAGGAAATGAGCATTGTGGGATTGCTGTGCAGATTCTATTATACTGCAATTTTCCAGTTTTATTGCTTGCCCAAACATACTACATGTCTGCAAAAGCTCTATTGGGCACCTTTCCACTGGATTGAAGAGTCAACCACAGGTTTATGCCTATTTCCTTTTACAACACAATACTCTCTCCAATCAATTTCAATGTCACTACTGTGTAGGTTCACCTCTTTAAAGCATGTGTATGGTAATCCCACACCTCACAAGTCATCATCCCTTCATGCAGATAGGGCAGACTGTGTGTTCAGTGAGTTTACAGCCTTAACATCTGGCAACACCTTCATACATCTCCATGGTCATGGTCTTAATCCAGCTGTTCTCTATCCAGCTGTGGATATTTTGCCAATTCTAGTCTCCTGCAGAACCATTCTCTCCAAACATTGAGGTCATATCCACAGTTGAACTTCCTTCTAATGGGTAAGCTGCTTCTGCATTCACACCATGATTGTCTACTTTTTGCATTGTTCATGACTTCCAGAACATATCACATTGCATCAGTTCATACGGCATCCCTAATGGACTAGTTAGATAGTATCAATCTGAACTCAGAATTGTGCTTACTGTCATTTGAATCCCAGGTGCATTTTTCTGTCCATTTACTGATTTGAGAAGAATATAGGCCTATTGACTCTGATTTCTCATCTCTCTTGAGAAATCAACAGAATGCTTCACAGGAGACAAGCATACCTGGGCAGACTGTTAGGTTGGTGGCTGCAGAGAAGTGTGTCATGGCATGTAATAGCAGGCAACCTAAGCATGCTGTCACTGGATTTCTGCATCAACCAATGGCAGAAAGCTTTGCATCTGCTATGATAATGTTGTTGCAGGATCCTCACAAGGCATGAATGATGGAGAAGATTGCGTGATGGCATGTACAGGAAAATTTCTCTTGGAAAGTTTTTGGTGCCTGGCTAAACACTATTATTCATGAACTTTTTGGGATCAACTGAAGGTTTGTGAAATGGAGAGTTTGTTTAGTCACAGATTTTTCTGGTAAGAGGTTATGTAGTAGGACTATGAACTATAACAGTAGCATCTTTTATTCACAAAGTTCTGAGCACACACATCCATATTTCATTGGATTTCATGCTTCTATGTACACCACAATGGCTTCTGTAGATCCACCATCTCTGTGGGAGTCTTTTAACATGTGTGTAAAGAGCTCTCCTGTGCTATTTTGCATCATTCTCAATCCATCAGTTTCTCCTTCCAAGGTTGTAGGTTTGATTTAGCAAAAAGGGATAGGTGAAGAGTTATTCAGATTTGGAACACCAATTTCTGTGTTGATGTATTTGTAAATACTGAGATTGCTCCCTGCATCTGTATGTGTTGCACTGCCATATTCGTATTCATTCTCATTGTCCACATTGATGATAATCTATGATTAGCTGCAACATCAAAAATGTTTCCTCTTCTCATTTGCATCGCTGAGAATTTTACAGCATGAACCAGCTAAACTTCATGTTTGAACTCATAAATCTTCAAATTTCTAAACCGATGTGTAAAGAAAGAGATGGACTGAACATGCAACTCTGGATGTGACCTCAATGTTTTGGGAGAATTAGTTTGATGAGTACTAAAATCAGTTGTCAATTAGGGTTATATGTAACTTTAAATTTTCTTTATTTCTCTTCGTTTGATTGATATGGATATCTTGGTTTTCAAAACAGCCATCCATCATGTAGGAAATATCATGGGCTCTAAAGGTGCCCTCCAACTACACTAAAAATATCCTGCAAGGCCTTTAGATAGATGCGTTGACTTGTCCCATACACCTGATGCAATTGGAAGGCTGCAATTGATGCAACTCTTAACTTTCACTAATCATAATTCTTTTTATTGAAAATGAATATACCATTAAGTTTATAGAATGTGTGTTTGGAACTGAATTACATACCTTTCATAAAAACTCATTTGCAATATGTCATACTACATTAAAGTCATCAAGTGCTATGTACCCCACAGTATACGTCTAATATGTTAATAATTCCTATCCTCAAACTAATGTATTTTTTCTAATTTTGAGTTGTGAGACTCATAAACATGATGGCACAAAAGATTTCCTTGAAAATAGACACAATCCCTTAACACATGCTTCATCTAATTCAAAATTGTACAATTCACATGCCTTTAGCCAGTAAAGATCTTCTCAACATGTCTTATATGCATTCCTGTTGGACAAGATTTATTGGTTAACATACCTTCTAATTCTAACAATACACACCTTATAGAGAGGGAATCACTTTGACAGTGAAGGATGATGATGCTTAACCTCTGCACATTTTTGCTTGAAATGGAGGTTGGCAATCTTTTTTCACCATTGTTCCTACAAAAAGTCCTCAAACTCGAAAAACACAAAATTTTCTTCATTAGCAAACAGTAGACAGGCTGACAATACAGAGCGGCAGTATTTTAGGTGGAAATGATCCCAAATGAGCAAAACACTTCAAATAAACCAACAGAACTCCTGTTCCTCAAGCCTTCATTCCAAACCCTTTAGCGAAACAACAAGAGATCCAGCAACAGTTGAGCACTAAATTACAAATAATCTTTGGATTCATTTAAGCCAACAAGGGTCCAGAGATAAGACAAATTACACCCAATATTAATGCCACCCAGCTTTCCACCATGGTTAGAATCAAAATCTGATACTAGCTTCAGTCATACACAACTTCAAATAATCCAATGTTCCAAGAATGTATTCTAAACCACAAATACATGCTGAACATGCAGCATACTGGACCAATTCCACAGAAACACGAAATAGAAACTATAATCCTCCCTCAATCCCACTTTCCTACAAGTCAGAGTATCTCTATACTACACAAACCTCACTTGTTTTGTTTCAGATCTATGGAGACAGGAGGATCCATGTGAATAAAATTGCCTCAATCAGTTTTTAGCTGTTCAGGAGTTCCAGTGACGGAACTCCTCTTAGTATCTTTCTTGCTATAGAATTTGAGCAATCCCACCCATAGTTTGTAAACCCACACCACACTCCCAAAGATTCCAAATGCTACCTTGAACATCCAACTGTATGCCAGCCATCGGGGTACAACCGCATCTGCCTGACCAGTCAGATAAAATGCCCCAAGCTTCCAAGTCAAGTAGGGTCCAAAGATTCCTCTAACAACAGTGAAATATACAGTGAAAAACGGTGATAGATTTGTGTATATCTTCTTTGCTGTCGGTGATTCCCCCCGGGCCATTCGAGCCAGAGTCCAGATATTCTGCACTGGGCTTGTCAATTCCCCTGCAGCTATTAGATACATGACTGAAAAAGCTCCATGGTGGGTGAAATAGTGGCATGAAAACATGTAGGTCAATGTGGCAAAGTGATGCACAATGAAGAGGTAGTCATCAGAGGCAGTAACAAAGTAGTAGATCAAATCCACAATGAAATAAGCCATCGAATACTCCATGATACCATTTTGGAAGTGAGTATTCGGAGCATCCAGTTGGCGGTCATTTCCCCCAAAGATGTCATAGCATGAAAGAACTGCCACTACTAATCCATGGACCATTGATATTCCACAGCTAGCTGCATCATAGCGCGCCCGCCCTTTCCAAACTTTGTTGAACACATTGAAGTAACCATAAAGATACACCGCTCCAAACATTAAAATTGAACTGAACAGAATCCAGTTCTCTGCCAGAAACCCCATTTGAAAACAAACCTTCTTCAGCTGGTCGGAATAGCACCACCAGTTTGTACTTTCCTCTCTGAATTGCTGAGGACTATTCTTCTACAAAAGACATGGAATCCAAAAATGCTAGGTGGGACTTTCAGGGTTACAGGAAAAATGACTCTTTGATGATCCTTGTTGGCAGAAATCCCATTCAAAACCAAATCTTCTTCAGCTGTTCAGAATAGCACCAGTTTGTACTCTCCTTGTTGAATTGCTGAGGACTATTCTTCAAGAAAAGATATGGTATTCACTAAAGCTTCGTGGGACTTTTAGGGTTACAGGAAAAATTGCTCTTTGTATGATCCTTGTTGGCAGAATCATGGCCAATGAAAATGCTCACGGATAGATCCTCCCATCAAATATAAGCTTCAACATACTATCTTCAACCGCATGAGACTTTCCCTGCGTTGTGCACACCCACCAAGTGAAAATATTCAGAACAAGGCTCAGACAACCTTTACAAAAAGTGTGCACAACCATCAAGTGAATGTTCAGAAATGGGTTTCAAAAAACCTTACAACTCTATACACAACCTTCACGTGAATGTTCAGAATAGGTATAGTTCTCAAACAAATCTTACAAACTTTCACACCGTCCCAAACCCTAAAGACAAAACAAATATTCCGAGACGCAAATCTCAAACCCTGGGAGTCCGGCCTTCTCACTAAACCCCACGAATGTGCAGGCTGTTGTTGCATCAAGCTAATCATCGAGAAATACAGGCTAACAAAATTCCAGTTCAAAAAGCCTAACATCAATACTTTGGAGAAGAGAAAGAAAACCCTATACTTGCTCCAGAAGAGAAAACTTACACAAGATTACACACAATTCTCAACACCAAGATTCCCAAAGAACCATAGGCCTCGGTGATTGTTTCGCTTGCAGGTTGCACGTTGCATGCGCATTCTTCTCTCGTCTTCTTCGCCTCTGTTCTCTTCTATCTCTGTCTGTGTTCAGAACATGTGTGCGATGGCCTCCATCTTGGTACTCAGGGGCATATTCCAAGTGAACATTCCACGGTTCGGGAATGTACTATTTTCTGGATATTTGCTTCTCTGCATCGGTAAACCAAAATAAGGTGTTAAAGAATGGGAAGGACAAGTTCCGAGTTCAGAGGCGGCGTTGTGGCGTGTAGGGTTAGTCGCTGAGGACGAGGCATTACCAGAAGGAGACACAGGTGAAGGCGTTCCTTCCTTCTCAAACAGTCGCACAAATAGATAATAATGGTGGTAGAACACGGCCTTGGAAAAAACGGGAAAAAATACCCACTTAAAAACAAAAAGATCCCACCATAAAACAAAAATAGCCCACCTGAAAAACAAAACAAAACTAAATAATCCCCCTCTTTGCAGAGCATAGAAAATTTCACTTTTGTATGGACTCTTCTGCCTTTTGTCACTACAGATTTTTCCCTTGGTCTTTAGGTTCTCTGAGCTACCGTCCTTGGTGCCATTCCCTCAAACAACAACAAACAAACAAACCAAAAAAAAAAAAAAAAAACACCCCCCAAGGATTTGTTTGTAAAAAAAAGAGAAAAAAAAGAAGAACGAATCTGTGCCCCCTCC
>Ga0116228_10000770_pt1 | contig 25125 bp, 15 predicted proteins | sample S1TSphfallax_2_FD_89694 | JGI IMG/M metagenome (GOLD analysis project Ga0116228, IMG submission 89694) | Host-associated microbial communities from peat moss isolated from Minnesota, USA - S1T2_Fc - Sphagnum fallax MG | ecosystem: Host-associated > Plants > Peat moss > Unclassified | place...
ACCGGTCCCCGGTCACTAGGGGTTAACATGTTTTACCATGATTTCATACAGTGAATCTGTCCTAGTTCACTCAAAATCCTAGTGAAATGCCTAGTGAACTTTGGCCGCATCTCCTAGTAGTGAAAAGTGACTTCTTATGAAATCAACCTAGCATTAGAATTATACTTACACAATGACTTTCAACATCCAAACTCTTCTTTTGATTTTTGCTAAAGCTTGCAACCCCCCAAAACCAATAAACACCACTTGCAAGCCATGGACATACATACAAGATGTAAACATTTCATGAATGGTTGTAACATGGTGCATCTCTATGACCTATGGGATTAACAAAATTGTACCAAGATAGGAGACCAAGCCTATTCTCACTAGGTGTATAGTGAGTTTCAATGTCCACTTACAATTCTAAATTCAATGGTAGCACTTGCACAATGGATTGCAAGGTCAAAGAGCTACTTGATCCTACCATGACCAATGCACTCAAGACCAAGATTCAAACCATTTTATCAACCTTGCTTTGAGATTCGTTTTATTTTGCAACTAAAAAACTACTTGAATAAAAAATGGTTGACAACGTGAAGACTAAGATCCCAAGACAAAATCTAAAGCATTTACTCCTGATACTTGTCACATTTTGTAACTACAAAACAAGTGGAAAATATATTGTTGACAATGTCAAGACCAAGATCTAGGATCTTTTATGAAATTTCATGATGTACATAATTTTGCCACCAAAAACTTGCTTCAATGAGATACCATCAACCAACTTCAAGGCCAAGACCCAAGAAATTTTCTACTAAATTTACTTATGCAACTTATATAATCCTATTATTACAAACCTATTTCAATAAACCATCAGCAATGTCAAAACCAAAATCCAAAACAAATTATAGTATAAGGTCTATATATGGCACTTAAAATCAACGAACTACTTGATTTTACCAAACATTAACAACAACATCAATACCAAGATCCAAAACATTTTATCAATATTACTTTCAAGTGCATACAAATTTGCCTTAAAGCAACAACTTTGTTAGGCCATTTACAATGTGAAGACCAAACTACAAAGCAAAATTCAACAAAATTATTAATGACACTTACCAAGTTTTGCAACCAAAATTATCATCGACAATGTCAAGAATAAAATTATAATATTTCATTGATCTTCATCAAACACTTGTACATGATTTAGGAACCAAAAAATACACCATCAACAATGTGAAGACCAAAATCCAAAACAAAATTAAGCAAATTCACTTATGTTGACATTTATATATTTTTGCAATTAGAAAGTTGTTTGTACAACACTAGAAGTGGTTTAAACAACAACAATGGTCATATGCATGTTCCTAAACCTTCAACAACATGTATGGCAGTGACCAACTACCATAACAATGAGTCAAACATAAACCATCAAACTGAGTTTATTTCACAAGACTAGCAATAATAAGAAAACTTGGCCATGATGCTAGCTAGCTCAACAAAGAAGATCAAGAAGATCAAGAGGCCCTAAGAAGAAAAAGGACTATAGAAAAGGGGAAAATGCCAAACAAAGAAAACCCAAAAACAAGGAAAAAAATTCAAAGAGTACAAATAAATAAAACTTTGAGATAAAAACTTTAGAAGACAATAAAATGAAACTCAACAAACATGTGAGGGTCATCATACAACTAAAAACTAAAGTGTGGATTGAACCATTTTCTTCCTCTTTTTGCTTTGTCCTGAAACCGCTTCCTACATTCATTTCTTTCATTACTCCAATTATCCATATTTTCCTACAACCTAGATTCATGGACTAAAACAAGAAGCCCACTCATCCTTGAAATTATTATAACAACTTTGACCAAATTATGGAATCTTATAGGCTTCCTTTAGTCATAAACCATGAGGATATCACCAAAATACATTTGATTTTGTAGCCAAAGGTTTGTATCAAATGATTAATTGTTTGTGGGACAATAAATTATGGCCAAATTTTAAGGTCTTTATAAAAGGAAAACTCCAAAAAGATGGTTAATTATACACATTTTCTCCAAACTCATGTCTCCATGTGCTCAAATGCAAATGAAACATGAATAAGATTTGTTGAGATGTATATGTCTATTTTCTAGAGTAGTCCTAGTTTAAGAAAGATAATAAAGTTGAAGAATGTTGATGTCTTTTAATCCAAAAGTCTTCTTCATTTTTGCAACATTTTACTCATGCTTCATTAAAATTCTATCTTAGTATTTGCTAGAAGCAAAACCAATAATCTTTATACATCATTTTAACAACTTGATTGAGGGCACCTTAACTCCTAGCTTTCAGGTGATTGATGGGTCAAAGGGAATTTATAAGTGACATTCTATTAGAGAACCTTGTCAAAGACATGAAAATATAAAGAACCTTCTATTACCTATTCCAGACAAAGCTTTGGAAAGATAAACACATATGGGACTCCTTCCCTAGAATGGAACGATGAAAGAAAAAATTCATAATCGCCATAACATCCTCTGACATGTCCATTTGGAGCTTCAACCTTAATTCAGCAAATGATGAAAAAAGTGTAACATAATCACCCTACACAAAAAAAATTCAGCCAACATTACCAACCCATTGAAATATCCCACTTCAATTATCTTAGGTGAGAAAATTCACATTATCAAAAATTCAGGAAAATAAGTTTAGATACTTTTGCGCATGCAAAAAACATTTTTGTAATTGCTTGTTTTTTAGAAAGTGACAAGCTTTTAATGAAGCCAAAGTCTAGAAGAATGGGTTTAAAAGGGAGCTATTTGGTCACAAAAAAATTTCTTACATACATCCATAATGTTAAAATTTGAAACATATTTATTTTCATACAATGGCACAAGCCTTTTTGAAATGTCAATGACTGCAATTTGTTATGATCATATCAATCTTCTACCATCAACAACATAGGTGTGAAACAAATGCCTATGTGTCACAACCCTAGCTTTGGGTTTGCGACCAAGGCAAGGGCTTGCAAAGGTGTGGGCCAAGAGGGAAGCTCGAAACTCACATCTCATGCTCCCGGGAGTGTAGGAAAATCTGAGGGAATGAACCTTCACACTCCCAAGTGAGCTCCCATTTTGGGAGTTGGAGTGCTGATGGACTCCCAAATCTTCATAGAATAATAGCAAGATTAAAACCCATTGGATTGAATATTTCCTTATATCATTGGAAAGCTCTTGAAATTTAGATGTTCAAAATGGGCTCGCATGACCCATTTGGACATTTCAAACACAAGTTATGGCCAAAAGAAGGGTCGGGAATCAAATTGCCAATTTGACTCCCAAGCATTAAAAGTCAAGAATCGCCCCAATTTCCTTGCGTGAAGGTGGGGTGTAACATATTGTTGGAGAGATCTCGACAAGGGCTATAACTTTGTTTTAAACCTCACTTCAATCAAAGGTATGAATACAAAGATATGGGACTCCGAAGTCGCAAGAGTCCTAATTTTGGGAATTTCGAAACTCCCAAGTTGGGAGTCATGGGAGAAAATGACATTTGGGTGCTGGCCCTGTGGCTAAGCACATATAATACTAGAAGGGGGAAGGTGTTGGTTTCCCCCAAGTCCAAGCCATGGTGAATCTTGTGAGTCTGTGTTTGCTCATGGTTCATCCGTGCACCAAAAATGCTTAAGTATGCACTAACCAACTTATTGTTTGGTTTATGTAGGTCCGTGTGAATAATTGAATTGCTTGTCAATCTTCTTAGTCCCCATCCTAGAGCTCCAGCACACCCTTCTACCTTTAAAGTGCTACGAACTAGGGAGTGCACCCCAACTCCTTCTCCTTCCGATGACTTCACCTTTGGACTCATAGTTGAATCCATTGAAGAACATCAATGGTCTATTGTTGATTTTGTTTTTTACATGTAATTTGTGCTAGTGGACTTGGGTGGTTGGACATTTGGACTCGTAGTAGGTGGATTTTTTTTATATGTTAATGATGTCAAGGTTTATAATGGACATTGACAAGTTGGGCTAAGAGTGGGTTATGCTCTTGATTTGCACATGGAGTTCTACATGTGATTTTTAAAAGCACATCCTGGAATTATCATTGTGAAAAAAATGTTTGATGTGTAATGTCCATTATTTTTTAAGAAAATGAAAGGGCACAACATTTATTATTATATTTACCATGTGGAAATTAATGAACTATGGATTGGTTTAAACATGCACACCGCATTTGGTATTCATTCAAACTATGGTTACAACTGTGAGAAGGTCTATCAATCCAACAATTAAAACTCCTCTATTTGTGATGGTAGCTTGAACTTGAACACATACCCTAACCTTACTTCACTTTGAGAATCAATGGTCTACCTTCGTGAGGAATTCCATGAGTGGCATGCAAAGGAGTGCTTACTAGGAGAATGTGAAAATTGTGGAGTAGACAATCTTCTAATTTGTCCAATTGATGAAGATGTCTTGTCATATTTTCTAGTTTATTAAAAGTGATTATCTAAAGACCATTGTAACCAAGAAAGGAAAGGAAAAAAAGAAACAAAAACTTGTCTACAAATCTATTTTTTTAGCTAAATTCGTTATTTATTTAAAGCCAAAGCTTCAATATTTTTATCACATTGGCAAAACCAAAAATTAAGAAAATGTTTTAAACATTTTCTTAGTGATATAATTGTTTTAGTGATCAACTTTGTTGAAAATTACAGCTTTGAAATTCAAAATGAAGTGCAAAGTATGCATTGACATTTGCATCAAGTGATAATCTTCGTGCAAATTACTTGGCAACAAAATTTGAATTCAGATCCTAATGACGAAGATTTTCAAGTACTCATGAAGTACCATTTTTATATCTCAGATCATAAATTTCATGACTACTTTGTTCAACATTGCTTATTATTACATAGTAGTGTGTGTTGGATAATGGGTTTTAGCCCACTCAACATTGGATGTGGTTAGATGGGTGTTCTTTTCAATTCAAAAGTGGAACCCCATGATGTTCTGTTAGGAGATACTCGTATTTGATAGGTGGGTGTATGATGCTTTGGATTTTTTTTGGCACTGGTCATGGTAAAAAGGCCCCATGATGGGGTGGGTGCAGTTGTAAAGAGATTCATTAAACATAACTAATTAGATTCAAATGGTCCAAAACTATAAAATGTTGAAGATGTTGTTGCTTTGTTGCATAAATATTTATTTTCATGGCCAGAAACCTCATATTCTAGAGTGCAGAAGCTAGTTACACTAATAGAAAATGGCCATTTTGCAATTAGTCCATGCGACTAAGTTTTAGTTGCAAGCAACATTTGTAACTAAAAGCTTAATAGTTGCATTGGATAAGTTGCATTGACACTAGTTGCAAATGACAATGAATTTTGGATGAAAAAAAAAATCAACGAAAGTATCCCTCATCCTTTGACTAGTCATATACACATTGTCACTTGTAATTAAAATACGATTTTTTGGGTGAAAAATGGGAACAAGTTATGTGTTCCCACATGTCCTAACTCTTTATTTTTTTTAATTAATTAATATTTTAAAATAATCTAAGACATTTAATTTTTATGTTTGGATGGTTTAGATTGTGACACGTGGTGTAATAGAAATTTATCACATGGCATATTAATTGAATTTTTCCAAATTAAATTTAAATCAATATTTAGGTATATAGGTTGAATTAGGTACCTACCTACCTATATACCTACCTACCCGTCTAAGATAAACACCTATCTATATAGGACCTGTTTACCTACTTAAGTAGGTGGGTAAGTTAGGGAAGTAGTAGGTGTAAGTACATGAATATTTTAATATTCATTACTTTTCATTTTTTTTAATTTTAAAATTAAAAAGGTTCAAGTTATGGGTATTTGATTTTTGGGAACCACTACTTTTCAATATTGGATTTCAAGAATGATAATTAAGAAACATCAAAAACCACCCTAATATCTAGTAGGGATTTGAGGAGGTGTCTAATGTTTACCCAATATTCATCTTTTTCCTAATGAACATTGTTGGTTGTCTATATGGTCAACTTTTCATATGCTAATGTCAAACATGCATCCCAAGACTTGATTCAAAAGTCAAAATGGTGACTAGGTAACTATATTAATTTAAGGAACAAACATAGCTTAACAAAAAAAAATTGATTCCAAAAGAAAAACCAAATGGTGAAAGTTTAAGCCTAGGTTTTGTAAACCCTGGATTGGTTAATATATGATCATGAAAAAACATGTTACTAGGGTTAGGGTTTGGGTTAGGTCAACTCTTATGTTTATTTTCATTTGTTGTTATTCATTCTATTGTGTTCCCATGCACGTAAATCACTTACTAAAATTTCTTGGTATATTTACAGGGTGCCATATGCAATGGATGTTTTTTCCACAAAAGGTAGTGCATTTTAAAAAGAAAAATGCCCACTCCCTTTTAGAAAATTCTGTCAAGGTGCTTTATGTTGGGTAATACCCTTAATCATGGCACTTTCCAAATAAACGCCCCTTAGATCTTCTTTCGAGGGCACTTATTTCAAGAATGCTCCTCTCCTCAATTGTTAACCTACAATTCACCTTCTATTGTTGTGGTGAAGTTCCTTCTTACTTTGTATTTTTCACTCAATATGTGACCTTACAAAAATGTTTCTCACATCTAAGTTCTAGTTATGAACTTTTTTCCAACCCCACCCATATGACTACAAGGAGGTGGGAGACTATTAATTGCAACCCACTCGGACTAATCAAACTATCTAACTAATCATAAACATGGAGCAGTTAATAAATATGAATTGACTATGTTTATTAGATAGTTCTTGGGCTTTGGAAGTTTTAAGGTTTTTTAGGGTCCCAGTGAGTTCTCCTCTTACGAGTTCGTATCATCATATTTCATTATGCAGATTGGTGAAAACACATGTAGGTTGTGCATAACATTGATAATTTTTTTCATGAAATAGCATGGGGGCTGAATGATGTGTTAGCTTGATCCATTCAAGCAAATGGGTAGTTCATTTTCCTATAGCCAAGTTCCAACAATGCAAAGATGACAGTTATGATGTAACAAGATATTAATTCTAATCCCAAAATTTATGTGCCAGTGGTAGCTTTGGAATAAAAACTCTCATGAAGGACAATGTGGGGCATTGGAAGTTCAATATTATCAAATATGGAGGTATGCCATCAAGAGCCGACAAACAATACAAAAGCATACAATGTTGCAAATGGGACTATTGGGTGGCCTTTCCATGGCTTTTGCTATTTCTACTCATCCAATAACACAAGCCTTTGAGTCACAAGATTTTTGCTAATGTGTATAATCATCTAGTAATGACATCAATGTCAAGTAAACATTACCCTATAAGCTCATTGATGTAGTTAATAGTTGTTTGTCCATGTTCACAGATGATTTTATCTTTCATGACATCAAGTTTGCATCTAGACAGTTTGTCTCAGATGATTGTATGAATATTCAAAATGACACATTAGACTTTGAGGAGATTGTACAAAAGTGAGCTCTTATATTATGATTGTTTGTAGATTTCCAAAGGTACTTTTAAAAGCTAGGATAACATGTTTCTATGTATTTATAATGTAGTGAGTTGCTACATTTTATCTGGACTTTAAAAGTTGTATAGTGTTTGCATTACAAGTATTAATTTCCAATCTAGTTCATGAATACATGTGGTCTTCAAAAAATAGGATCTTACGTGGACTTGATATTCAAGTTGAAGCAAACTTTTCATAATAATTCAAGTTCTACATGCAACATGTGGTCATTTGCATTTTAATAGTTTCAATCATTGTTACAAATCTAAAATTTTTTTTTGCTCATCTTCATTTCTACCTTTCAGTACCTACAAAATTTGATGTTGAATTATAACTTCATGACAAAAGGCATAAAGACCATGTCCAAATGGAATCTTCTAACCATAGAGCCAAAAGTTCTGGCCACATAAGATTACATTAGCCTCAATAAATTATAGAAGATTACATTGGACAACCAATTTTATAATCAATTATGTAATAAATGGTTGTCAAATGCTAATTTGCTTATTTCTAAGGAAGATCAAACTTGCCTCATAAAACTTTGACAACCATTTGGTTACCACTCAAGATGGGTTTGCTTGCAATAGAGCACAAAATTCCAAAATGTCATCATGAATGAAATTTTTTATCTTTGGTCTATACAAACAAAATTGTGAATTACACCTACATCAACTTGTAGAACCAAAGATATTAACAACTACATCAAGCCAACCCACAACTTGAACAACATCCAAGGTAAAGAAAGGGAAAGAAAAATTGTTCATTATAACAAATATTGATAATATGTAGAAAATTGTAGAATGTAATTACCTTTGGGAAGAGAATTTTACTTTACTTTCACTCGAGTCTTTATCGTTGTAGTTCTAGTGGTTGTGGATGTAGAAACCTTTTGAGCAAGGAGTTTTGGCTTTTAAACCTTCTTTGTTGGAGATTATGCAGTTTCTTCATCGTGTTCATAGACCTAGAATTTTGGCCTTTGTTAGGTCGCTTTTTGATCCCACCTTTCTTACATGGCCAAATGTAACTAGTTCAAATTCTTGGGCTATTTCCTTCATTGGCAAATCTTGAACTTAGGCCTTTTTACCTACCAGTGATGTAACCTATTAAGGGGGTAAGTTGAATATGTGATTTGGGATGAACAAGGCAGTTATGATAAGAATTAATCAAGGAACTTTGTTAGTTTGAATATTGAATTCTTGTTGCTTTAGATTAGTATGATGTGACTTGGGATGGTTTTAAAGGGAGGAAAAGAAGATGAAACAATGGAAATTTTTATTTTGAGAGAAGAATAAGAAGAGCTAGAGGTACTTGCGGTAGAAAACCACATATTCTATTTTGATATAACATAAAAACTAAATGTTGTCTTGGGGTTTCTTTTCAACAAAACATGGGATTACGTTATAATTTGGATTCATGTTTTCAATAATATAGAGAAGCATAGACTTCTACATTGAATTCCATGTTCATATTTTGTGTGAATTTCTTGTAGTGCTAGATTATGATGAAATGAAGTGTAATATTGTTTCTGGAATTTTTTTATAATGTATTATAAAGTGTAGATTCTAGTTACATGCAATAACCATGTGTTTGATGTTGGAATGAATGGTAATGTTAAGTTTGTTGAAACTTAAGACATAAATAGTGAACATAGGCATGTGAAATGTAAATATGTTGCTATAGTAGTGTGAAATATTTTATACGAATTTAAATTTCACTTTTACCATTTGGCGACCATCTTGTGGGTTTAATGTTCTTTCTTTTAGTAATGGAAAGGTTTATGCAAATTTTGTTGTATCATGTAGATGAAAGTGTCTAGACGAATAGTGTTGTTTTTTTAATTCATAATTTTAAGGGGTATGTTAGAAAATATTAGAGGTCTACGCGGTTGACGTTGTAAGGACTATAGAGTGATCTACATACTTTAAAGACAAATAATTATGAAACAAGATAATTGGATGGTGACCCGAAGTTTACAATGATAATTGGACTTGGAGACAAAATGACAAGTTATTAAAAGATAAGCAAAATAAGGTTTTGAAAATGGAAAAGAATATGTAGGTTTACAAAAACCCCATCTTAGAATCTAATGTTGAACAAACAAGTTTTGGAAATAGAGGAAATGGCTGAGGGGCATAGATTATTTCTACCACAAGTGGTATGGAAAGACATATGGACTGGGGGTCTTCAGAGAAGGCACAATTCCAAACGATGATCTCCACAAAGAGAAATGTAGTTGACTACTTATTCGAATGAGTAAATGCAGTATACTCATCAGCCACAAATTGTGGTTTAGAGTCGTAGAGACCAAGACAAAGGAGGGACTTCTATAGTACCTGATCATTCGTAGGAAATTTCAAGTCTAAAATCGGTGACTAATCGAGGGAGGGATGCTACATGAAGTATACAACCCAAGTTTGTGTATTAATCTGCATCTCCATATTATTATGAAGTAGTGGAACATTGGGAGGTGGATGAAAACACCAATTTTGATGTGTTTGAAGAAACTAAGGAAAGTTACCAAGATGATCTAGTATGCAATGGCACATGTGAATGCGTTGGATGAAGTACCACAGTCATACTCTTATCCAAGGAATCCAAAGTTGGATCAAACAAGGCATGCAACCAAAACACATGATCATGAATTTGTGGATTTAAAGATGTTTAGGTTACTTTTACATGTATGTGCATTCAATGAGGAAGAAAGACATGTAATCATGGATTGTCCTTTTCTGCCTTTTCACATCAGAATATGTATTGCTAGGCAATGGAGTTATAAAATGTGGTAGGAACATTAATAAATTGACCACAAGAACAAGAATAAGGAATTCTTATAATCTAGAACAAAATTGGAGGCATGGAAATGGGAAGCCAATTGGGACCGCATAGTTGACAAATTTGTTCATCTATTCATACCAAGAGTAGATAACCAGAGGGGTATTCACATCCACATATTGCCCCACATAAGATACCAATGGGTAACCACAAACTGGAACAATGCCAATTTCAAGTCAACACAATTTCACCAATAGTGTTAGAAGCGATAATTGTTGAAACCCGGAAACAACATGTTGGAATAAAACTTACCCAATCATTCAATGCAGGTATAACAACCATAAGAGAAGAAACAATTGTTGAGCCCAACATAGATGTTGTTAAAAGGGGAATACTAATTGAATTTATAGCAAAATTGGGTAGCGGATCAAATGGAATATTGGTAGGAAGGAATTTGAATCAAAGTTTGGCACTACCGACAGCCACTACTGGAATTGTTGGGATACCTCAAATGGTGTTTATTAATTTGACAATGACTATTCATGTGAACAAGACTATAAATCAACCACTAATGAGTTCAATGGTTATTGGAAGGTGCAGAATTGTAGGTGTCGTGCATTCAAGAGGAGGATATTGATAACCAATTGTTGTAACTGCACCAATTTTTGATCACATAAATGGCCATTATGTTAGGCCAAACATGGTAGCTTTTAAGTATCTTGATTCCAAAAAAGATGTTGATCCAGATGCTCATGTTAAAGTGTTTATTCTACAATAAAAATAAATGTAGAGACTTTTGAGAAATATATCATCAATGCGTTTAACTATATGTTAAGAGATATGGCATTAGATTAATGCCATGATTACGTGTTAAAATTTCCTAACTGTAGTTTTTGGAGCCTACTCATGCATTTTGCAAACGTCATCGAAAGACTTAGAATGATGAGTAAATATACATGGAACTAAAGAACATGAAGTAGGAGGAAACAAAGGGTGGAGGTTTACTATGAGCAGATTTAGAAGTTGGCTCATGGTTTATAAATACCAACCATAGACAATTTTCTAACTACTATATTTATAGTGGGTTTGCAATCATACCTCATAATTGTAATTTTAGGGATGAAACAATCAACATTATAACAACATAAGAAGCGATAATGTTGTGTGAAGAAAGTATGATTTGTGCAAAAATGAAGAGTGCACTATCAATACCATAGAATATTAAATAGGCAGTAACATCAAAAACACAAAGTAATGCAAGGAAGATTGACAAACATTGCACAAATTATGGGATGACAAATTACAATGCGAAGACATGTAGAAAGAAGAAAGAGTAGACCACGTGGCAATCACAAAGGCGGCACAACTAAATAAAAAAACACATAATACATTTTCATATGCATGTCACATTTGTGGCCATTAAATGACAAATTGTCCAAAATTTGCTAAGATGTAAAAAATGTTTCATGGGAAATCCATGATAGTAGCAAAAGTTCAACATGTTGCTAAAACACAAACTATCATTGCGAATGTGAATGTGGTGGATGTTAATGTTACCACAAGAAGTAACTCAATTGAATAATAGGTGTTCAAGGATAGAGAGCCAAGAAAACCAAAGAATGTTGTTGATTATGATAAAGAAGAGCGATTGAAGCAATCTATGGTGGAGACAATTCAATAGAATCAAAAAACACAAACCTAGATTGAAGGGCCATGGAGGGATGGAACACAACTTGGCTAAGTATGCCAAATATTACTATTATGGAAGCATAGAAGTTTCAAGAAGTAGTGAGTTCACAAGGGAAACTAATCACAATAGAAGAAAGTTTTTTGGACATTGGTAAGCAAATGTTAAAAATAAGTTATATTTTAAACTTAGGACAATTGCTTCAAATAGCTCTTGAGCTAAAGAAATATCTTTGGTAGAAGTTGAAACAAAAGAAAACTCAAAATGTATGTAAAATAACCACAAAAAAACAAGTTGGGTCTTAAGTACTAGAAGTAGGGATAGCTGCTATAATAATAGATAATCATATGGCAATTATCCAAGTATAGATTGGGAAGAATACAATAAAAGATTGTGTTGCTAGATGGAGGTTATAGAGATAATATTATCACATAACTATTGAAATTGAGGTTGGGGCTTCTAAAGCCTAAGCCTGCACCATATAATTTAAAGATGGCAATTAAACAACCACAAAACTAGTAGGGTTGATCAAAGATCTGAAGATATATGTTCATGGCATTCCTTTCATAACTATGTTTATTATACTTTAGAATAATGTGGTAGATTCTAGTTATTCCATTTTGTGGGGGAGACCATGGTTAAGGGATGTTAGAGTCACACATGATTAAGGAAGTAACATTATTATTAAACAAGGGTATGTGATAATCCAAACAATTATAATTACCAAACATTTGGGAAGTGAAGTAAGAAAACCAAAAGTGTCATTGTAATACGATGATCAAAATGGATTCATAAATGAAAAAGAAGATATCATCTTTGCTACAAAGCCATAATTGCTCTCCATGGGAATAATTAATTTACTTGAGATAATTCAATCTCTAAAAACCATAGATGTGGGGATCATGGATACAAATGTGAAGATGAGTATTTCAAAACATGGATTTGAAGTCTAGAGCATAGAAAAGAAGATACTTGGCAACAAATGTGAACTATAAGTAGTTTTAGAGGATAAGGTGTATATAGAGACGTACTATAAACATGAACCAAGGAATGTTGTAGTGGATGAAATTCTAATAAACATCAAAGCATAAGGATTGTAAATATTTGGATGGGATGTTAACTAAAAATCAATAATTGATGAAGCTCAATCTAGGAACTGATAAATGGTGAAGATTAATGCACATTTAGAAAAAGGCAAGGTGTTGGAAGTGGAGTAGTTGTTGAAGGAATTCAAAGATGTTTTTGCATGGACATATAAAGATTTGAAAGGGATTCCACTAGAACTAACACAACACATAATTGAGTTGGACACTATTATATTGCCAACACATCAAGCCAAGTATAGATTAAATCCAAACTATGCTATAATGGGTCAAACAAGATATAGATAAGTTGTTAGTAGTTGGATTCATTGAATATGTAGAAGCTACATGGTGTCACCCATAGCCATAGTACCCAAGAAAAATGGCAAACTGAAAGTGTGTATAGATTTCAAAAAATTAAATGTAGCCACAAAGAAGGATCCATACCCATTACCTTTCACAGATGAAATGTTGGACATAGTAATAGGGTATGAGGCATATTCCTTCCTAGATGGATATTTAGCATATCATAAAATATTTATAGCTCAAAAGAACAAATACAAAACTACATTTGTTATAGACTAGGGGGCTTTTATATGGAAGGTGATGTCTTTTGGATTTAAAAATGGACCTTCGACATATCAAAAAGTTGTGACTAGAGCATTCAAAGAGTATTTGGACAGTTTTATGAAGATATTCATGGATGACTTTATGGTGTACAGTGATATGGAGAGTCATTTGTAGAAGCTCTGACTATGTTTTCAAAAGTGCAAAAAAATGGCATTAATTTGAATTTAGACAAATGAGTATTAATGTATTTTCAAGGATGATATTGGGTTTTATTGTTTCCAAGGAAGGGAAACTACCAAATCTAAAGAAAGTATAGGTAATCGGAAACATGCCACCACTTAAGAATCCCCAACAGATTCAAGTATTCAATGGGATGGCACAATTTTATAGATGCTTCATAAAAACATTTGATGTGATTATGGCACCTATCACTAAACTGACCAAAAAGATAGACTTTTCTTTAGACAAAGAAATGTAGAAGGTTTGGGAATTGCTTAAACAAAAGTATATTGAAGCATTGATACTAATATTACCAAATTAACATGTGGAATTTCATGTTCATACATATGCGTCCTTGTTAGCTATGGGGGCTATGTTGTTTAGAACGTAATAGGGAATAGTGATCAACCAATAATCTATGCTTCTAGGCTTTTGAACAAAGTAGAACATAATTATAACATAAGAAAGAAAGAGGCTTCAGCAATGGTGTTTTTTTTTCACAAGTTCAAACATTATTTGTTGGGCAATAAGGGTTTTTTTTAATGTAGATCATATGGCATTGGTCTATTTGGTTAATAAACCACAAGTTTGAAAGATAATTGCTATATGGTTGTTATTGTTATTCGAATATGATTTTAGAGTAGTGTATAAACCAAGCATAACTTGTGTCATTGCAGATGCATTGTCAATATTACCAAATAATATAAAACCCAAAGGTGTGCATGATCAAACCACAGGTGCAAGTTTGTTCTATACAAGGCCTAAGTGGCTAAATGATGTAAAATGATTTTTAAAAATAGGACAAATTGAGGGCACATTATTAGTGCAATAAAAGTGGAGATTAGTTAGGAGAATAAAACCTTTTACACTGAAGAATGGTGAATTGACCAAGACAACAAATCGCAACAATGTTTGACAACAACAAAAGCACGTATGGTGATGAAAGAATTGCATGAAGGACCTTTAGGAGTGCAATTTGCAATCGAAATAATGCAGAGGAAAATATTGGATGTTGGATATTGGTGGCCAACTATGTACAGGGGCGTGCATGATTATTGCAAGTCTTATGATGCATGTCCAAGAACAAGAGGATTAGCAATTCAAAATCTTGTAAAATTAGTCACAAGTCTTCTAAAAGAACCATTTATGAAATGGGGACTTAATTTTTTGGGGCCATATAAGCCAATAAGGAGATATATAGGGAACAAATATATTTTTGTTGCCACAAACTATGTTATTATGTGGCTGGAAGTAAGAGCATTAAAAACCAATAGAACGGTAGTCACAACAAAATTTTATATGAGTGCATATTAACCAAGTTTGGATGTCCTTTGACTATAATCATATATCAAGGAGTTCATTTTATTAATGATGCCATCATGTATTTGACATATCATTTTTTGATGAAACATGTGAATTCTACAACTTATTATCCTTAGGAGAATGGGCAAATTGAGTCTACTAACAAGGTATTTGGGACACTATTGACCAAGTTAGTCAATGAAAATAGAACATATTGGGATGAACATATGTCTACAATGTTATTTTCATACAAAACTATGTATAGAGTAGTAACATGGTATACACCATATCAATTAATGTATGGATTACATCCATTAATGCCCATAGAATGCATCATTCTAGTTACTAGGGGAGATGAGAGTCACAATACTCTAATGAGAATTTTAACTAGTAGAACTACAGAGCTTGAGAAGTTGTAGAAACTATAGGAATTCGATAGTGGAATAAATCATTATGGAATCAACAAAAAAATTCGAAAAAATAGTTTAGTTTTGGTGATTATGTTCTATGGTTTCCAAAGGGCAATAAGTCACACCTAGGGAAGTTTACTAGGAAATGGTTTAGACCATACGTAGTATAATATATGTCTACCAAATAACACTGTGTTATTAATGACCATTGAAAAGTTTGAAACTAACCTTATGTTGGTCAACATGAATAAGCTCAAACTTTATAAATACATGGAATTTGAAGTTTAAAAAAAAAAATGCCAATATATTGGGGAAAAAATGTAGGTGGAGTTCATGAGGCAAATTCTGACACATAGGAGGACGATGAAGGATGTCAAACTTAGAAGCCACAAATGAAGAATGATGAAAATAAAGAACAAATAACATATCCAACAATAAATACAATTTTTATTTTCAATCTCCAAAAAAACAATAATTGTAGTATTGTGGGATTTGGGATGTAGAAATTTACAAATGATATGTCACGAGTATTGCGTGAATCAACAATAGTATTCATTCGGTCATTAGGAGTATTTGCATAATCATCAGAATTATGGGCACAATTAGCATAAAAATCAGTATAGTCACCAGATGTGTTTTCATAGTCAACAAATAAATGGGCATAATCAATAAAAGGTGTACAAGGCGAATGAAGTGGAGTAAATACAGATAATGTAGGGTGATTACAAATGTGGAGTAATCAAAATATGAAATATGTGAGTTCATTCATAATGATGATGCTAAATACTTCCATGTGGTGGTACAAGGGACACATAAACTTGTAATGATGGGCCGTATTAATTTCGAGGATCATGAGTAAATTAAAAGATGACGAGCGGATGAAAGAATGACTATGAAGAGCGAGATGTTCAAGGATGAGAAAAAATGGGGTAATCGTCAAAAGCAGTTTGCATTGTTGTTGGAAGTTGTGTGCATTTTCAAAGTTTTGGAATTCATAGCAATATGAATGTAGAGAGTGCAATTGAATAACTATAGTGAATAGCAAGGGAAAAGGAAACGTGGAGGAGTGAACACAAACAAAGCCAAGAGGAGGAAGTAGAATTGTTGATAAGAACATAAGTAGAAGAGGAGTTGAAAAGAGCAGAAAGAAAAGGAGTGTTAAATATTTAGGCGTTGGCTATAAGGTCGTTGTCGCATTCATCATCATTTTTGAAATGTGCAAAAGGGAAGACATATAATGTGAAGATACTATTTGTGCAAACAATAATTCAAAATAATTACAATTGGAACATCTATAGTTGATTTTTTGTGTAGAAGTAGATGACATTGGCGTGCAATAGAGCATATAGGACCAAGAGCTACATCATTAAAACCAATGTGCATTGAAGAATTTGAAGAAGATGAAGCTGAGAAACATCATTTTGTGGAGGCACAAGCAGTGCAAAAGGACGCAAGGGAGGAGAACATTGTTACATAGGAAGAACAATTATTCATAAAAATGTGTAGTTGACAATACAATAAACCATAAAGGTGTAGACAATGGCAGAAGCACAACGAAGGTTGATGGAGATGGAGCAATGTGAAGTGGAAACAATAATGAAGAGAAGATACACAATCTTAGACATAGCTACACTTATGGAGAAAGGTATTAAAATTCCAAATCTTCAATGTTTTATGTGGACACAAATAAAACAAAACTATGATAAACATATAGAGGAGATGGAGAACTAGAAGGATATTATTGCAAAAAAAGACTAAGCTTATAAAGTAGGGATTGTGCTTTTGTTTTTGATGGGGTGGGAAGCATTGATGCTCGATGTAATGTTAGAATTTTTTAACACATTCTTGATCAAAGGGGCAGATATCTACTTTGGGGATAAGGATAAGGTGTATGTAATCATTAAATAACTGATTGTAGATGTTTTTGGGTGTGTGTGGAAAGGTATGTAGAAGAATCAAAAGGACAAGTTAGTAAATCACTAGCAATTTAGGCATTATAGAGTTATAAACTTACACCTACAAATTCTTGATTAATGGAATGTAAAAAGTTTGGGTCTGCCATACTTTGTCAGATATCCTACCATTATATATATTATTTATCTATGGGAGAAGGTATAATATTTTTGCAACAAAAATGCTATTACATTGGTGAGAATTAAGATGGGGCAACAAGTAGATTGGGCACATATTATATTCAGTAGTCTATGTAGTGAACTAGATAGGTGGTATAATAAGGGGGACAAGAAATATACTTGTCAATCTACTACCTTGGTATTGGTAAAAATCTTTTAGTATCTATTTGTGCAACAAAAGGACAATCCATAGAAACCACCGGCCAAGGTTTAAAAACTAGGGAAGAGATGTTGATAACACTAAATAACAAAAAGAAAACTACTGACACGCCCCCAAGTTCTTGGTTAGACCCAAAAAGGGTCCAACTATGTGAAAGAGCGGAAGTAGTTGGAACTTGGTGCCGCTCCCAGCTTCCAGCACTAAAGGGGGTGAGAGGGGCGTGCTAAAAACTCTGGGATTAGACTAGGAAGAGGGACAACTACTTAGTTACTTAGTCCTGCATCAAAACCAACCATAAGTTGGTTAGTTCACCTTCGGAAAACACTCTTGGTGTTAGGATAAGCCACGGGCAACACGAACTCACTTGACTCACCATGGCCTGAACTCGGGGGAAGCCACCACCTTCCCCCACATAGTATTCTCTGCGTTGCTCCACCGCACCCACATCCAAATGGCTTTTATTCCCGAGACTCCCAAGGAGGAGTCCCGAAACTATCCCGGTTTGGACTCCTGGGACTTTGGGAGCTCATAACTCCCGGCTCAGACCTCAGATTGAGGATGAGGTCTTGAAGCAAACTTGTAGCTCTCCTCAAGAGCTTTCCTACGGTGTGTCGCACTCCATCTGCACACACTGGGATCAGGTCGATTCCCAACTTTTTGTGGTCGGGAGTCAAATTGGCAGTTTGACTCCCGGCCTTTCTTTTGACCATAACTTGTGTTGTAGATGTCCAAATGGCTCATGCGAGGCCATTTTCGACATCTACACTTCAAGGCCTTTGCAACGGTATAAAGAACACCTCAAGATGAGGTGTTTTGACCTCTGCAATCGAGCTCTGAATTTGCAGGAGTCCCGAAGGACTCCAAGTTCCCACTTTTGGGGAGTGTGAGTTTCATCCTCACATTTGCCTCAAAGTGGGGTTGCAACAGCTACAATAGACTTTCCAAGAAGTGCTTTCAAAAGGAAAAACATAATTGAAGAAGGAGATCATGTTTAAAAGTGAAGAGGGAATAGGAAAGCACGTATTTAAGGGCATAGGAAATGATGAGGGGCATAATGGAACCATCCCCAATGTCAATAGTGGTAAAGGTAGTGCCAACAGTGGTATAAGTAGTTAAACAAACTACAACAATACCACAAATGACATGTCCATAGGAGAGATGGTTAAAGGAGCAAAGGCATGAAATACCACATATGACATTGCCATAGGAGAGATAGTTGAAGGAGCAGAACCAAGGAGTAAAGAAAAAGCATGACATAATGTTTCCAAAGGGTGAAAAATATTTGTATTTTGAATGGGATGTATGTGAAAATTGGATGGAGACCATTATAAGTCCAAAACATTTTCAACATTTACAACAACATTTGTAGCAACAACAACATACTCAAGAAGGTCTATAGGCTACTAAACTACATACAGAGAAAGTGGTGACACAACTTGCTTTTGAAAAGTTTAGACTAACATAACTATAAATACCACTTCATAGGCCAGAATCTACAAAAGGATTCCTATTTGAATTTGAATTGGGGAGAAAAAATATATAGGAATTAGGATCATCTATAGAAGGATCTGGAGATTCTATGACATAAACAAGTATACCAAAGTTTGTGGAGGAAGTAGCTACAGAAGTAATGAAAGCAAATAAAGCAACTAAGGTATTTCAAACCATGGCAATTATGAGTCTAAATACGGAGACTTTAACTTTCAACGTAAACACTGTGAAAGACAAATTAGTTATGGGGAGAAGGAGAAGGCAATGTTACAAGAGGAATTAAATAAAGAGAGAGATTTCTAGAAGGGGTATAAACATAATGTGGAAATGTGGAGGAAGAATAGGGTAGAGGCTAAGCAAAAAAAAAAAGTATTCATTCAAAAATTGTAAGATGAAAATGAGGAACTCAAGGGTAGCATAACACGGTCGGAGATGCAAAATGAAGATTTGCAAAATTTTAAGCAAAAGGTTGAAATCTAGGAAACCACAAAGGGGAAGTGGATAAAATCATTGTTTCTTCATAAGAAATAGCAGGAGGCTTTGGATAGTCAAGTGAAAGCATTGAGTAGAAAAAAGAAGGAAAAGGAGAATGTTCTAACAAATTTGGAATTGATAAATTTGAAAAATGTATTTTTGTTGTAATTTGAAGAGTTTAAAATAAAGACAACAGAAGCAAAAAAAAAAAGTTCATGGAGGACAAAAAGGAATATCAAATAACTTTGTAACACCTGTAAACATAGTTGGAGAGGGCATAAGAACGGAAAAAAGAATTTGGATATAGCTGGTATCAATAAAATATTAAAGGATTATGAATAGATGTTGCAATACTATACATGATGACGATGAAGAAAAAGACAAAGGACTTTGAAGCAAAATATGAGGAATGGTGGGAGGTTGTAGAGGAATATTTTACAAAGGAGTTGGAGAAGGGTTTGGTTCAACATAGAGCTGATGAATTTTTTTTAAAGTACAAGTTGAAAGTTTATCAAAAGAATTTTATAGATTTCATTTGTGGCAGTCCAACAAATATAGAGGTATTGGGCCAGAATGAAGAAACATAAGTAGGGCCTAGTGGGATGGTTTCGGAGGAGGAAGTACAAAGTAAGGAATCACAAGGCCTCAAAAGTGGAGCAGCTTAGGAAAAGGAGGTACAACCAGAAATACCATGGGACCTTAGAAGAAGGGGTCAGGAAAAAAAAAAATCAGGGGGAATTAAGGAACAAGAAAAGTGGAGGCCTTCTAACACCAAAAGAAAATATATCCAAGATACAACATATGGACATCAAACCACAAATTGAATTAGTGGGGGAGGAAATCGGAACTACAAAATAAAACATAGATATAGAACCACTGATTTATGTGTAAATTAGGATTGCAACACTATGGTAGGGGAAACATATCTTTATATGAATATAAAATACTATCATTTCATTTCAGTCATTTTACAAGGATTTTTGGGATGGAATCCAAAGTATAAAGGGGGTAAAGGGGGTAAGCTAAGTATGTGATTCAAGATGAACAAGGTAGTTAGGATAGGGACTTAGGCAACTTTGTTAGTTTGAATTTTAAATTCGTTACTTTGGATCAGTATGATGTGACTTGGGATGGTTCTAAAGGGAGGAGAAGAAGATGAAACATGGGATTACGCTATAAGTTAGATTCATGTCTTTAATATTATAGAGAAGCACTAACTTCTACAATGAATTCCATGTTCATCTTTTGAGTGAATTTCTTGTAGTGTTAGATTATGATGGAATGAAATGTAATCTTATTTCTGGAAAAAAATTATAATGTATTTTGAAGTGCAAATTCTAGTTATATGCAATAATTGTGAATTTGATGTTGGAATGAATGGTAATGTTAAGTTTGTTAAGACTTAAGACAAAAATAATGAACATAGGCATGTGAAATGCAAATCTATTGTTACAGCAATATGAAATATTTTGCAAAATTTAAATTTCATTTCTACCGTAACCTCTTAGAGGTTGCATACAATGGGCTTCCTTTGAGGCAACATAATGTTCCCAATTGATGGACTCATTGTGCGAGTTGATTTATATGGTTTAGCAAGTACATGCTTTTAAAGTTGAGTTGTAGAAAATGTGATGGAGGTGCGAAGTGAATTTGCAAAAACAACAATTTGGGACTTGAACTATGGAATGTTAAAATGAAACTTGAATGGATTTGTTCACCCTACCTTGTAACTGATGAATACTATAAGAACTATGCAAGAACTTTAAGTGGACTGCGGTCCAATATGAAAGGGACCATGGAACACATTTGGATGATTTTACGGATTTTAAAACCATTAAATGGAATATATGGAATTACAAAGGATAATTATACAGTTTGCCACACTCACTCAATTACATATTTTAAGGACTAATAACAAACTACACATGACACATGGATTGCAAAATGTGAAAGAAATCATGGGAAAAAATGACATGTTCTAATTATGTGGATTAAGGTTCCTAAGAACTTGTTTATATGGGCATTCATGACTCATGAGGTATATGTATTTTACCATAGTGACTCAAGTGCATATTCAAGGACTAATAAAAAAGCACATGGACTAAAGGCACTACTAGAAATTTTGGATTTTGCAATTATCATTTGCAACTAAATTTTAGTTACATGCAACACATGCAACTACAAATTTGTGTAGTTGCATAAGACAAGTTACACATGACATTCAGTTACAAGTGACACTACATATGCAACATGTATATATGGTGCTAATATACATGTTCATCCATACATACAAATCCAAATGTAATTGCACCTTATGTGCAACTTTCCTTGCAACTACAATGTAATTAATAAAAATATGACATGTGTTTAAAAATTGAACAACTAGCTTGTGGACACGTGTCACTATTTAATTATTTTTGTGTTTTCAAAATTAAAAATTCATTGGATTAATCTCAATCATTAAAATTTCTACCATTAAGATGATGACATGTAGCACACCATGGAACGTTCATTGACCATTTGACACATGTCATTTTTAAACATTAATTATATGATGACACGTGGCAATTAAGGCCCACCTTTTTTTTATTTAAAAATATTAATTAATGAAATTTAAGTCATCCAATTTATGGCTAATAAGATGTTGACACATGTTACCTAGGTAGGTAGGTAGTTATTTAACCTTATTAAGTAAGTGGGTTTATCTAAGTATGTAAGTAGGTTGAAAATAGGTAAGTTTGGCTACATAGGTAACATTAGAATAATCCAATTTTATTTTTAATATTAACCATTTCATGAAGGTCAAACTTTAGTTTATTACTCATCCCTAATGGCATTTGGTGTTTGGTTACTACAATGTCATTTCTCCTAGTTACATATTGAGCTGAATAGAATTGGAAGCCAAAGGATATGGATAAAAAATTCCATTGCAAACTTCATTAACCAACTTAGTTGCACATTAGATGCAATTAATGTATTAGAGTATGGCAACCAGGGGAGGGCTTTGTTGCTTCTTGTGTCCAAACAAAACTTGAAGCCCTCCTCTTGCGCATCTAACACACTAATAATCATCGAAAACAAATAAGAAATGAGAAAGTTATGGCCCCCCAAAGTAAAGGGGGTAAAAACTCAAAAAAAAATCCCATGAACACTACAAAGACCGATTCTTAAACACCCACAAAGTTCTTTTTATATTATTTTTTTGCTATTAAAGTTCAAACATAATTTGTAGAACTTCAGATGGCGCTCCTATAGCATTTTAAATCGTTTAAAATGGATAAGAAATAGGAAAGTTATGAGGTTTTAAAGTAGGAGGGGTCCAAAGAAAAGAAAAGAAAAAGTTTTGCAACTTGGAAAATTTAGTTTTCTTATTTTTCTTCTTGTTAATTTTTCATTATTCATTTTCTTTTTCACTTTAAAGATGACTGTACATTTTTTTAATAATTATAATTACTTAATGAAAATATGATTTTAACATCATTATATAGCTTAAACTAGTAATTTAAAATACCTATTGATATTATATATATAATTGATTATTCATTATAATTATAATAAAATTTTAATTGATAATTTTAAAAAATTATAATAAAATTTTATATTATCATATTAATTGATTCTCAATAATTTTTTTGTTTAATCAAATTTACGTTTTCTGAAAAAAATTCCAAATAGAATAAAATCAAAAGTTTTTGTTTGCCAAAAAAAATATTTAAATATATTTGACAAATAAAATCTAAAAATTGCAATATATATTTAAACCGTGGTTTAGTTTAGTTTAATTTAATTTAATTTACTATGATTTAGTTTACCCATAATTAATTTAACCATTATTAGTTTTAGTTTGATTCAATTTAGCCATAAATATTTTAACTTAACTTAATTTAACGATAATTATTTTGGCCTGACTTAATTTAGCCATATTTCTTTTAGCCTATTTTTTAAAGCCAATATTAATATATTCTAATATATTTTAGCCATAAATAATTTAGCCTAATTTAATTTATCCATAATTAATATATTTAAATTTATTTTAGCCATAAATATTTTAGCCTAATTTAATTTAACTATGGTTAGTTTAGCTTAATTTAATTTAACTATGGTTAGTTTAGCTTAATTTAATTTAGCCATGGTTAGTTTAACTTTTTAGTTTATTTAACCTATGTTAGTTTAACCATGGTTATTTTAGCTTTGGTTGGTTTAAGTTAGCCTAAGTTAGTATGGGGTTAACCCTAGTACTAGAGGCGCATAATATTATTATACATAGCCTATGTAGATATATTAAGTATAATAATTTAAGTATGTATAAGTTTAGGCCATCATTTTTATGACACATGTCCATGTTGTACACATTTAGTTGCATGTTAGTTGCACACACAATTGTATGGTTGAAAATTTATACAATACCAAATTTATAGTTGCAAACATGATCGAAATAGTTGCAAACGATGACCAATTGCATGTTAGTTGCATAGTGATTGGTTGTAAATGACAGGATTTCTAGTCGCGAGGATTGGCAAGGGATTACTTAGTGGACATTCAGCACTGTGAAGGGATCATGTAACATAATTATGAGACTATATGGACTCTAGTTCCTATAAAATGGAATATATGGACTTAAAACATGATTTTACATGTGTCTTCTGAGGTTATCCAAGGACTAAATTGGGACTACACATGGATTTAAGGAATGTAAAAGGGATAACAAAAAATAAATTTCAAAGTTTATGGATTAAAGACCTATACTACATGGAATTTGAATACTTCAAGTCCACTATTTTCATTTACAACATTATAAAGGGGTGTAAGCAAACTAAAGTAGACAAGAAAAATAGTCTTTTCAAAATCCAATAAAAAAATTAGATAATTTTTAATATGGATGCAAGAAAATAGATTCAAAATATTTTAAAGTAAAAATATAAAACTATAGGTTTTTGTGTTTAGTTTATTGGAAGTTGAATATAAAGTTTGAACAACTTTGGTATCATAAGAATAGGTTGAAAGTATGTTTGAAACTAAATGGGTCAAAATGGTGTTCAAACCTATTTCATATTAATAATTTGATATATTATGATTATAACATCCATAATTTGATAATACATATGTGTCTTTTAGAGCTCCACTAAATTGAAATGATATATATACTAGTGTGAACCCGGTGCATAATGCACCCCGTCGATCCCCCCCACCCGGTCCTTCGCATTTCCCACCCCGGTTCACTTCCACCTATTAAGACCTCTAGAACCCCACCCCCACCCTCTCCCCCCCTTCACGAAAAACATAAAAATCATGACCCTCCTAAAACCTTAGCCCAAAAAAAGCGCAC
>Ga0116228_10000774_pt1 | contig 25068 bp, 13 predicted proteins | sample S1TSphfallax_2_FD_89694 | JGI IMG/M metagenome (GOLD analysis project Ga0116228, IMG submission 89694) | Host-associated microbial communities from peat moss isolated from Minnesota, USA - S1T2_Fc - Sphagnum fallax MG | ecosystem: Host-associated > Plants > Peat moss > Unclassified | place...
AATAAATAAATAAATATATATATATATATATATAAGTGAAATAGAAACACTTTATTTTTATTATAAAAAATAAAAAAAAAAAAAAAAAACACATAAAAAAAAAAAAAAAAAAAAAAAATTAAAAAAAAAAAAAAAAAAAAAAACAAAAAAAACAAAAAAAAAAAAAAAAAAAAAAAACTCAATATCATATGTAAAAAAACTTGCACAAAAACACAAAATAAACTACAAAATAAAAAGCATTATGTGTTCTAAAATCTCAAATCATTGACAGTGATTTAAGAACCCACAACTTGGGATTATATCCCAAACACTAAATAATTTGCACCCCATTCACACATGAAAAAGATCCAAGTTAAAACATAATTAACTATGCTAGCCCAACTTAACATAACATAATTAAAATTTAAATGGACAACTAAATGAACATTCCTAACACATTGAATATGATTTTATAACACATACATCAAGGTAAGAATAATGGACTTTGTAACCTCCCAATAAATGAAAATAGTGCAATTAAAAAAATGTCATTCAAAAATACAATTTTCATTTTTTTATTGAATCTTAATTAAACAAGATTTTATTCTCCAAACTTTGGCCCAAGGATCTTAAGACTTCAAAAAACTCTCAACTTTCAAATTGGGAATGTTAAACATCTTGGTGGTTTCACCCTTGCACTTTCACACATTTCCAACTCACTTTGGGAATGTGTTTGAGCCATGTCATGTCTTGGCCTTCTTCCTAACCTTTTTTCCATGTCTTGCTGCAACTTTCGTTTCAAACCAAGGCTAAGGTTATGACCATCATGAGACATTGTAGGTGATATTTTCACACTAAGAAACAATGTGATCGTATAAGATATGACTATATGTTATAAGTTGATACATGTTTGAACCATTTATTGAAAAAGGTCCAAATAGTATTTTTGGTTTCATCCATGGATATGACATATAATCAAGTTCATGGAATGTTGCAATCAATTCAAGATATTTGGCAACAAATGAATTTATTTGGATATTTCAAAAATTCAAAATCAACATTTGCATTAAATCATCTTTCTTGAACATTTCCAAAAATCATTATTTTCTAAAGAAATCAAAAGCCTATTACTTGATTAGGTCCATTTTCATTTGTCATTTGGACAATGATTTCTCTCGTACACCACATTTCAAATAAAAGTCATTGTCTACATTTGGAAGAAAGCCAAATCATTAAAAAATCAATTTAAACAATAGGACATATTGTGCTCCATGATATGTAAATTAAGTTGTACCTGGTCACATACATTCAAAACTTTCATAAATTGAAAAAAATCTGATTCCACATTACACCGAACCATCTTATCAAGCTCCCATTAGATGGCATAATACTCTTAGAAGTTCTTGCATGTTCTAGGCAAACAGAGATGATTGTGTGTTGGAGGTCAAGTGCATGTTTCATATCTGTATCACTTTGTAAGCTTGTTGACATGACAAGTTGATATGTATATTAGACAATGAGCTTGGTTCATGAAATTTCTGTACTACAATTAACAGATGACATGCCCGACACATAGTGTGCATGTAGATACAAAACTTGTAGCGATTCAACAACAAACTACATGAAGAAATATAATGTATGCACCCATTCTCATAGATTAAGGAATTTGAGGTAACTTTTTTGAAAAGCCATTACAACAATTTTTTAAAGAGAAGATTATGTTGTTTTTCAAAATTGAAGATTATGTTGATTATGGGTCTCTCTGACAAAGACATCTGACTATTATGTTAAGATTATGGACATGAGGCAAAGACAACTAATGAATGAGGACCTTGCATGATAATTGTGCAATTTAAGGAAGCCTCAAAACTGGCATAATAATATTGCCTCAGAATCCTAAATGTGAATGTAATGGTTTTCATGTGGCCTTTTCTGGTTCTTTTTAGGCCCCTTAGAGCACCTCCACCCACAACGTGCATTAGGGTTTGTCAGATCCAAAATATAAATAAAATACCCTGCCCCTCCCCACCCATACACCAGAAAAACTGAGTCCAGTATTGAATGTCTCCACTTGGGTTTATTTTTTCAGTTGACCAATCATAATAATGAATAACAATCATTTCTTATTTATTGCATTCTTCCAAGGTTCTTCGAAGGGGTTGAAATATTTACATTTTTTAAGGCTCAAAGCAAATTTTCAGTGAATCCACTGTATTTAAATCTTGTACTTCACCCAAAATTTCCAGTTCATGATGCTGTAGGGCACAATGGCAGGTCTTCTTGGGTCTACCTAACCTAACCATTGTTCAAAGTCCACATGCCTATTTTGTAAGTCCACATACCCATCATGCAAACCCTCATGCCTATTGTGCAAACCCTCATACCCGTTGTGCAAATCATGAAAACCATTACATTATGAAACATGCTAGGTATAGGAGGACATTGTTCTTGTTTCACTGCCCATTCAGAAATATTGGCTCATCTAGATACCTTGCTCCCCAAATTTCTCTTAAGCACCTTACCAGGCGCAACACAACACATTCCATTATGCATCAAGCCTAGGCTTGATGAATTCCTAGCCAAGATGTGGGTTTTGTGACAATTTGGGGGAATAAAAAATTGTGTGTTACAAAGGAAGATCTTGTTTCCAAATGTGCAAATGTAGTAGTAGCACCAAGATCCTTTTGTTGGTCACCCATTTCTATTTTATGAAATCTTTGTTGTTGTTGTTATTGCATGGGTGGTCCATCCATGGACTCCCCTAACTTCTTAACCCACACTTCTCTCCTGAATAATTTCTTCTGCCTTGTTGCCCATGCTTACAAGTTAACTTTAAACTTTGAGTGGAAATATGAAAGGGCCCCAACTACAGCTATCTTCTCCAACATGGTTGAAAACACAGAACATGGCCCAATGGCATTTAAGTTCCCAAACCCTAAGGGAACTACCAATCAACATTAATGTACCAATCAAAAATTTAAATGCCACATTTTTTGAAGTTGGAATTTGGGTCTTATGTGTTCACATGCTCACTCATTTATAGACTTCCATCCAATCCCAGAAGCTCTACTCCCTGCATGGTAAGAAAAAAGCACAGGAAGAAGAAGTTTAGTCAAAACCACCCTAAAAAGCAGTGGCAATAATTTACCTCCACAAGGCCTTGCTTGGTTCACAGAAGGCCACAATAGGGCGGTCTAATTTCATTTCACCCAGGGTTCTTACTTCTTTTACCCTTTTAATCTTTACCTGAATTGTTTAAAACAATCTCATCCATTGGCTTTTTTCTTCACAAGGGTTAAGGCCTTCAGATGAGGCCATTACCAAATCCTCCTACACAAGGTGCAGGCTGTTACTCAGGTAATGCCCTCATCCTAGGGTGGCCATTGTTACTCCGGTAATGCCCTCATCCCAGGGCTTACACTACAATGGAAAAAGCCCATTTCGCCACCAAAAAGGCCCTTTTCCCATTTTGATTAGAGTAGAATAGCCCTTTTTCTAACAAGTATGGAGTGTTGACTCCCTTTTCCCCTCCTACAATTCTTCACATTTTCTCACCATTCTTTCCCACTTTTTAAGTGTCCAGTTGAATTTCCCCAAATTCTAGGGTAGAACAAGCCTTGGAGATAATAAGACACTCTTTGAGGGAATGGCCCAACCTCCTAGCCTCTAGGGCCTTCTAGAGCACACAATTCAAGGTCTAAAAGTGAGGTTCCAAAAAGGTTTTAAACCATCATAAAAATTTCTCAAAAGTTCTAAAAAAGAACCAGAAGTAAGTTATCTCCAATGCCTCTTTCCCCACATGTGAAAGTATGTTGCAAGCTTCTTATGATGCCACACAATACATAGCCCCCTCACCATGGAATGAGGAATGGAGTCTATGTGGCCTGTTGTTCTGCCAGAGACAATTGTGGTATGCTGGGGGGCTTCACTTCTGTATGAAAAGTGCAAAATGTTGATGTGAAAGATGTCAAATGAAGTACAAGGTATGAGACCCAATGTCTTTATCGGCCTTGCCTACCAAGGCAAGAAGGATATTGTGTTTAGATTCATTATAGAGTATAGTAGCTTAAGGGATTTTTATAGGCCCCTAGGTAGTAGGTCTATTTTTATATGAGGTTTTTTGAAAGATGATAGATGGGCTTGTGTTGAAACTTGAGATTGGTCATAGAGTTATAAAATATTGAAGGATTTTGGTCTCTTGTAGAGGATTTTTTTGAAGATTATATTTTTCTTGGTGAAATATTTGAATTTCCATAATTCTTCTTTTGCATTCAGATACTTTTTTATGTAAATGGCAAGGCCACAATGTGACACACCCCTTGTTCTTCATTGGCTATAAGGTGGATTGTCTTCCTCCCTAATTTGTCTTCAAGTTTATGTAAATGCACGTCGATTTTCTGTTCACTTTTATTTTGGGACTCCAAAGGTCATATTCTTGCCTCTAAGGTAATTTTCTCAGCCCTCAAAGCATGAGTTAGAGCACCTTGCAATTGGGTATTATTGAGAAGTTGTTGTCCTTAGAACACGGACACAACTTGTTAATTTTTGTTCATGTTCTTGTTTTGAATAAGTTTGTATATGATAACATAAAAAAATAACTATTGTGCTCTTTTATTTGGTAGGAGGACTTTGTTATGTCAAATAAACAATGACATTCAATCTTTTGTGCACAATTTATGTGGAACCATGGCATTGGTAATGATTTGAATAGAAGTAACGTAGATTATATATAATATGTTATATAATACAATAGAAGCATGATTGTGTAGATATATCTTTTGTTGCATGTCACATAGTAAAGTGTGAGTTGTATAGATGTAGGTTGGAGGTGTTTGCCAAGGTAAATTATCATGTGTTCCCAAAGACGACCTATGTTTATATTCTTCCTATATCATGTGTTATTGAAAAAAAAAAATTGAACCTCTTCCAAAGTAACATATGTTTTTGTTACATATTTTCAAATGATTAACATTTCAAAGAACTCCATAATGTTTTGCTAATTAACCTAGATTACTTTATGATGGTTCAATACCATGCACCCTTAATGTTAAATAAATGTTGCATAACATTGCTAACAACCAACAAAAATGTCAAAGGTTATTTAACATATTGTGTGTTTTATATTGTTATGGACATTAACTAAGGCTAGACCTACTTTAGAACCAAACACGGTGGGGTCTTAAAGGTTAATTTACAAATTGGGTCACAAATTTAGGTGTGGGCTAAGGTCTTAAGTTTATATAGGGTTAGGATTTCTACTTTCTAGGGTGATAGGTTTTATGTTATGTACGGATGAGGAAGTTCCTCAAATTGTCATATGAAGTTAAAGATGTTTGCATTTTTTTTGTTGTGAAAGAAAATTCAACTCTATACATAAAATTTCAATTTTCTTCATCTATATTCAAATGGGTTGTGGGAGGAGGATCATGAGTTGTTAAGTCCATTTTGTAAAACACAAGAATGAGGGAATGACAACAAAGATCTTCTAATTATGCAAAATCTTAAACATGAAGTGTTGGAGCAAGGGAATTGCGTGTGTGAAGAGAGGTGGAGATTACACTTGAGGTTAGTGTGGGTGTTGGTTGACCCAACACCATGTGAAGAGGAAAATTGTTTTGGAACATTTAGTGACTAAGAAAAACTTAAAATTTATAACTTTGGTATCCATATGTACTACATCATGTTAGAAAAATATGTGGAAAAATGTTTTAAAACCTTTTGAATGGATTTCTATGGGTGTTTTTTTGTTGCCTTTTAATCCACTTAACTTGCTTTAACCCATCATTTCCATATACTTGCTTTCAAAATTGTTCCAACTTTAAGTTTTTTATGATAAATGATTTGTTCTTCCAAATCATATTATATGAGTATGCATGACAGATTTGAATATTTTTTCCTAAATCTTGAAATAACTTTAGAGATTTATAAAAACTTGTTTTGGGAACATGATGACTTTCTATTGGATCTTTGTTGAATGAGTCAAGTTGGAAGATAAATATTCAATTTGGAACACATTTAACGTCTTATATCCTATTTAAAATAATCAAAAATCCTAATTCTTGTCTGAAATTTCATGTAAAGAGTTGATTCATAAACTTTTTTGAATGAGTGTTGCAATATTTTTGGTGACACTCACCATGTTTCAAACTTGTGTTCAACTTTATTTTTTGTCATTCTGAAGAATCAATCATGAGCCCAAGCCATGTTGTGACATTCAAGGTTGGTTTCCAAATTGGTGTTAACGATGTAACATCAAGTTAATTATTCATTTTTTGAGGAATTAAGCTAGTGAAGTTGACATTTTGCTAATAAATATTGATGGACCTTAGTGTTAACATAAATGCCAAGTAGGAATCAATGTCATTTCACATTTTATATACATGTGAACACATTCATCTTTCATCATTACTTGCATTTAACATAACTTTGACATGCCAATAGGTGTAAAAAGTCCTTTATCATGAGGCTTCACATTAAGTAGAACATAACAATAATAAACAATGAACATCCATCAAGTTTGTGGAAACCTCATTCCCAAGGAAATATATTATATCATCTTTTTCACACTAGAAGTGTGTTTAGATTTCACTCGTGGTTACACATGTTCCACTACCTAATCCATATGCAAGTCTTCATTGATTGTGGATTATTATGGATTAAAATGTTGCAAATCATTAAGAAAGGGAATTATGAATAGGAAGAGGAATATAATTGAAATAGGTTAGTTGATTGCCATAGCCAAACAATTGCATTTAACCAACTTTACATAACTCACCAAACATTATATTGGCTCTATTGGCCTTACTAAATAATCCAACTAGTTGATAATTGATACCTTATCAACTTTTGCCTTATTGATATTAACTTTACCAACATTGTATTGCCAAACTTGCTAATGGTCTATGATTTTATTAGATTGTTAATCAATTCATTGAGTTAGTTGTAGCAATATTTTGTTATTATGTATAGAAAAGAAGAAAAATGAAAAGATATAAAAAATTCATGAGTGATAAGAAAAGGGAGGAAAGTGTTAGAATTTTTTTGGAAGTTTGATCTTTGAATGATGCCTCTATGAAAATGAATACATGAAAATTTATAAAATATGTGGTTGGGTGTAATTGTAATGGTTGCATGTAAGTATGCATATTTGAATTGCAAACATAAGAAATTTTATTGGTTAATGTGTGAAAAGAATGAGTTGAGAATAATTGTAGTAATGTTATTGAAAGTAATGAATTCAACCATTGTTCTTAATTAATTTAGCCCTAATTATTTAAACATGTGATGTTTGAGGTAAAAGGTGATGGGCAAAAACCCAACAACCTTACACAAATGTATATAGAATTTGTGAAAATGTGTCATTAACACAAATGAATGCCTAAAAGTTTATGAAGACCACTTGGGCACATCATATGATAATTGTCACTCCTTGATTTATTTCCAAATGTCAGACAACATATTTATCTTCTCTACATTGAATGTGTTAAGACCATGCCTAAAAACACAACATCATCATTGCATATGGGTCAAAGCATGGTTGGGGTACCCAAAAGGATTGTCTCATTTTATATTCACTAGACCCCTTCACTTAAACATGTTGAAACTTAATGACACGTTCATATTGAAATTTTTATTTTATTCAAAGATAGATACATTACAAAGGTAAAATTTTATGCATAGAATATCAAGATTGAACAAGTTTAAAGATTCCTACCAAGTCCTTGAAAAAATCCTAGACTTTTTCATGAGAAAAAAAGGTTTGAGGATTCATAGAGAATGTTTAAACAATTTTTTTTGGCCCAAGATTTTTACCACAAACACCTTATGTGTTAATGTGTATGAAATTCATGAATGTGACAAAAACCAAATGCCCTATTGCAATGTGAAAAGTTTCAAAAAATCAAATTTATGGGGATTTTGGGCCATTGATAAAACATGGCCCACATTGGATAAATTTTATTATTATCAATTTCATAATTGAAAATAGTAAATAATTTAGAAGCCTATATAAGATTTGGAACAAATGTATTTCATTTGACATGAGAAAAAGGGTGAAATGTAAAACAAGTCATGGGAAAAATGAAGAAAAAGGTGAAGTTGGCAGTTCTTGGAATGGATTCCCATTACTTAAAGGGGGTACCCCAATCATGTTTGGACCCCTATAAACTTTTACTTGGCCCCACCCAATAACCCGCTATCAAACATGTGTATCCTATATATAAAAGCAATAGTGGTGTATGTCTGTCTGTGGTGACAAATAGGGCAGGGCAGGGACAGGGCAGGGCAGGGCAAGGCGGCCAGGGCGGCCAGGGCAGACACCCGCCCACTGGACCTGCTGGCGGCCCGCAGCAACCGTCTGGGTGGTCTCTGTGTTTGTGACGAAGGTTTTGGGGGGTGGGGAAAGGGAGAGGCCGGTGAAGCAGCGGGTGAAAAATCGGGCCGGGTCTGTCTGTAACAGACCTCTCCCTCCCCCACCCCCCACGCCGGGCTCGATCGATCGAAATCTGGGAGTGTCGGGCCAAGTCTGTCTGTAACAAACCTCTCCCTCCCCCACCCCCCACGCTGGGCCCGGTCAGCCTGAACGCCGGGCCCCATCACAGACAAACGGGGTGCATTATGCACCGGGTTCACTCTTGTATCTTTTAAAGATGGTTTGGGCCTAAAAATGTCAAATAGGCTCCAAAACCTTTTTTGAAAGGTTCTTTTGGACTATTTGCCAACCCATTTTAACCATTGAATTATATCCTCCAACCCCAACAATTCATCACCCAAACCACCCCAATGTTTTACTTCATATTTGTAAATGAATCATAACAAGCTCTTTAAAAGGCAAAAACAAAAACTTGTAGTAGTTTTAGCCTTTGGGATGTGCTTCAACCACATGAGCATTTCATTTATCTCCTTTCAATGATGACCTCAAATAAAGCAAAAAATTGCACTTTGACATTGGATTGCTCAACGCACTCCAATAATCTTGCATCTTTCCTATCTTTTCCACTAGTTTTAGTACAAAAAGGAAAGGATGCACATTGAAGTTTAATTTTCCACTACACTTGTTTGATTGACTCTTGGTGTCTAAAAGTTAATTAAGATTGGAAAGAGGTAAGGGTTTTGTCGATTGCCGTAATGTGTGTTTGAATGGAATCATCATTATGCCATAAATGTCATTCTATGACTAGTCCTTATTTACTATACTAGTCACTTATGTCATTTGTAATTGATTTGGCCCATCATGTATGTTATTTTTTATCACTTATCCACTTGTAGTAATATAGGACTAATTATAAAATGGCATTTTTTGCGTAGTGCATGCTCATCAATAACAATAAAAAATTTAGCCAAACCTATGCTAACGTTATAAATGAATGGCTCAAAATTTGTGATGAGTTTTCTCTAGAATGTCTAAAAATGGGTGGGAGTTTAAAATAATATCTTCCCCCATGGACTATCGCAAACAAACAAAAACTAAAGTTACCACAATTTTTTTGATGTGTTTGGTTGCTAAGTGGAGGCCATTTTGACACAACTTGCATCCAAGTATATATGTGCAAAGAGTGTGCCTTGCAAAAATATATGTTATATTATAAAGTCGATGTCCAATATTTTCTACATTTGTGGGTCACTAGATTTTTGGGATGCCAAAAAGAAACCAATTTTCAAAAATCTTTTGTGGTTTCATTTTTTGCCTTTTCACCTTTCATCTTTTTGTTGTATTTTCTTTTAAATAGAAAGTGATGCAAGTTGCCAACAAAAGGAAATATTGTCAAAGAAATACCCCCTAGAACAATGAGGTGCCTTTATGGTCAATTAGAAGTCGAAAAGGTGGGGTGCTCTTTTCCACAACCAATTATCCACTAAGGAATGCAAAAAAACATGAGACTTGGAACACAATATTTTTCAAGGAGTCAAATATTTTAAAATCTAGGGTTAGATTCTCTCATGAGGGTGAATATCCCCTTAGTCTTGGGCACCTAATATGGGACCATGGATTTCAAAGTCCTAGCTAAGATAACTGATTACAAAACATAACATTGTCCACCATCAAGTAAGAATATGGATAAATCATATAGGACAATGAGAAATTTGTTAAATGGATAAGATTTGAAGATCATTGGAAGCTCTTGGATTGCAATTCAATTTTTTTTTTCTCTTGGCTTTTGGTTCACCTGTTAAACACTTGTAGCAACATGGTTTCAACTTTCAATTTTGAGGGGTGATGCAAGAAGAAATTAACCTATTTGAATATTACATTCATTCATAATATGGCACCCTTGGAAATACCTTAATGGTTAAAGGAATATTTGACTTAATTTAACTTTAAGAAGATGAGTATTAAACCCATGTTGGGATAAACACATCATTGGTTGAAGAGTAATCCAACCTTTGGTGGGAGAATGTTTTATTTTTCTCAATGACCATAGCCTAGCCTCGTAGCTTTCTTTTATTTGTTATCCACCATGAATTCATTACTTTATTCCAAGTACTCCCAACTACAATAGTCTTACACCTATGCAATATATAACTTTGTCCATTGCCCACACATAAATATTTATTATTGGACACCTATGATGTAGGGGAAATTTTTTTTATTCTTACAAGTTCCATCCAGTGTCATGTAGCTTTAATAACTTACCCCCTTATAAGGTTATGAGGAGGAAGGCTAAACATAAATGGCATATGAGATATTTGGGAATGTCAATGAAAACAATGTTGAAAGGACATTGTCATAAACTTTTGGAGATCCATTATTACAATTGGAAAGACATTTTTTGGAACATATATAAAATAATATATAACAACAAACTTTTTGGGTTTGTGCATTTTGTCATGGGTTCATGATCAAATATAATGATATGAGCCATCAAGACTTCACCCCAACTCTTGAAGGCAATTCTTGAAGGTTACACCTTTGAAAAGAGGCTTATGAAAGCTTTTAAAATTTTGTCCTTAACCTTTTATAGTCACAACCAATCATCAATCTTTTTTATTGCATTTTATATCATTGTCCCTCCAAAATGAATAATATTCTTTAGTAAAATACCTAGAGATCGAGGGGTTTGTTGTCCTTGAAATGGTCATAAATAACATCCAAACCCCAAAAAATTTATAAAACATGTATTATAGTTGCAAAGATAAATTGCAACAATATGATATTTCATGTAACTTAATTCATCATTCACGGATTAAATGCATCCATTTTCATCCAATATATATCTAAGAAGGTGTTCAAGAAGGATTTTTGAAAGGTGGACCTTAATGGAAACTCACTTAATTTTAATTTTCCAAACCATTATAAATATATTTAATCACCTAATTACCTTCAATTTATACAACAATAGGTTAAAGTACAACCTTGGATGCTAATTTTCTTCACCTAGTTTCATGTTTCAAAATCTTTCATGTTATGAATATTTTGTTTGGATATTTATTTCCATATTTTGTGTCCATGTTTAGGATGATCTTTTATATAAACTTGACCTTAAATTCAAGCATGTTGTTTCATAGCTCTTATGCACATTATAATTTTTTAGTTGTGATAGTTTTTGTACTTATGATATTTTGAATAAATCCAACATCATGTGATATGCTCCCAAACTTGCTCGATGTTATTGGTGATAAATTTCCAATTTAGAAACAGTAAAAAAATTCAAATTGAAGGCACACCCCTTAATTTCTTGCAACTAATACTTAAGTGCAAGAACTTTGGGATGTTTAAAACAAATCAACATTTTTCATATGATTTTATAGTCACTTCAATCACACAAAACTAAAAAAAATGGTGGTGAGTGTAGTTTTGAGTAGAAAATTAACTTGAACAGTTGCCATGTATGCACCACAATCTAAACTCCTGAAGGATACACTATTCTCCTTATTATATATTTTTGCATCTTTCCATGGGAACTACATCCTAATGGCAAAAATTCCCAAAGTTGGGACAATTTAATTTCATGAAATTATGAAAGTTCATGAATCCCTCCCCCCGAAAAGAATACAAAATGCAAATGCACCATCTTACATATCTTGTTAGGAGTTTTTAAAGGCTTTCTTAATATCCAATCAAACTTGATTTGACCCTTCCAATGAACACATGAGTGGTTGAAAGTATTTTTGGCAATTTGTGTCTCAACTCTTCAAAAAGAATATAATTCTCCTTTTTAAAAAGTTGTTTTGGCCACAAATTTTGAACTCCGTAAGAGTCCCAACTTCCATATGTTGCATTCCCATTTTTGGGAGCACAAAGTGAGTGGAAGTTGGAAGTCTTGAGAATGTTTCCCTTTGACTTTAAAACATGTTCATCTTTGTATGCATGAATGACTCATGTTTGCCATGTCATGGGGATTGCCTTTGACTTGTTTGCTTATTTGAACTTTAGCATTGATCATGAGCCTAAGGCAAGGTTACAACATCAAGCTTATGTCATTTATCATTGTTAAGAAATCATGTTTCTTTCAAAAGATGAAATAGTTGTTTCCATGGAAATAATTATTTTATTTTATACACTTTGCCAAAATCCAACATTCATTACAAAGACAATTTGCAATTATGTTCAAAATTTAATTACATAGTCATGTGCCCATCTAGTTGTGCATGATCAAATTTTTTAATCGTCATTAAGGTACAAATTGAAGTTCTATCAAATTGATGACATATTGTGTTGTTTGACCACCAATTTTGATTTTTGGTAAATATTATATGAGGGTTTAATCAATATTTACATTAAATGTAATTAAATACTTATTTTGTAACAATAAACTGAAGTATGGATTGAAAACAATGAAATTATAAAGAAAATTTGGAATTAATTTGATTAAAAAATAAAAATAGATATGATTTAATTAAAGATAGGAACTTTTGAAATATACATTCGAGATTAATGTACTTTTGACCTATATGATTACATCAATTTATAACATGTGTATATTTAAAAGCATTAAAAATGTAAATATGAAATTAAAATACATGTCAAATAAATCTTATTATGAAAATTTTAATATATTTTAATAATTTAAAATATAATTTATTTGTGAGAAAAAATATTTAGAATTGATGTGATGCAAATAAATTTAAAGTTAAAGATTTTATAATAAATGTATAGCCCAAATAAACATTTAAAATATATTTTTATTTTTTGAATAATTAATTTGAATCAATATAATTTTTTTACATTTCATATTTTTAAAACATATATAATTATGAATTTAAAATTTAATTATATATTAAAAATGAAATTAATCTCATTTCAAAATTGTAAAATTTCATAATTATATCATAGTTCATGAAATTTGAAAATACATATGTTTATTTATATGTAATGGCATAATTTGTCAAAGTTGAAATTGTGGTTGAATGGTTAAGGATTTGTTTGTAGTCATGGTGACGAAGGTTCAATTTGCTTTTTTGACATCATATACTTGTGTTTACATGACTACAAATATGTTGAGATGGCTAGCCTACATTGAGAAATAATAAAAGTATACATGTTTGGCAACAAATTTGATGATGGTCACATGATTCATTAATAGCTTGATGATGTTCAAAATGATGAAAAATATTGTTATAATTATTAGTTATTGCCATATGTTGACATGGTTAGTCGACATTGAAAAAAAATTAAAGTATATAGGTTTGGCAACAAATTTGAAGATAGTCATATGACTTGTCAATAGCTTGATGATGTTCAAAATAATGGAAAATTTTATGGTTATTGTAATATTACTTATTGTCATTTCTAGTTCGATTATATCATTGCTAGAAATCTATGTAATCATAAATGCCAAAGAAAATGATGTGTGATGGATTGTGTGGTCATGTAGTTCATGTGGGTCACATATAATTATAAGCCTAATCCAATGTGTAGTCATAGATGGGGGGGGTTTGGTGTATTAATATATTCAACAACACAAAACCAATACGTGTACACATCCATTGCACAATTACAAAATAATCAAACTTTGGCACAATTAGGGTTTTTTTGCTACATAACTTAAAACAAAGTAACTTCAAACTAGTATCTAAACAAGTTTGATGGTTCACATTCAAAGCTTCAAGGTTTTTGAATCACCAGCCTTAACCCAAGTTGGATTCATCAACATTTTGCTATTATGTAGAACCCTGGCTAGGTTGGCACATTTGTGGAATGTTGATTGTCTAACTTGTTTAATATAAAAATTAATTGAATGATTTAATATAAATGATGACTCAAACAATGACATTATTGATGATATCATCAACTATTGCCATGAATATCTTCAATTAACTAAAGTTCATGAAAACATCCTTGATTCAAATGGAGGATTAAGTGACCAACATCTAGCAATTGCAATACAAATATTATATGTTGAAAAACTACAATCAATGGGATACTAACAATGCAATCATAGGAATGATAAATACATATGTACAAAATTGCTTTCAACACATTTTCGTAAATGACAATCATTGAATCTTTGAAAATATACATGCCTTCACTATTGGTTCACATCGCACAACATATGATTCAAACACACTAGCTAGTAGCAACCAAAAAACTACAAGAGCACATTGTACAATCACTAACTAATTAAATATATGTTGAATAATTAGAATACACGCATGCAAATCTCATGCAATAGATAAATGGTCTAGCGTCTAGAGTTTTCACAATAACTTATGCACCTAACAAAGCATTTGAAATCAAACCAAAAAAATTTCAATATCTTTTTATCAAAAATGTAATTACATTTGCCAAACAATATTTAAATAAATGAATATCTCCATTCCCAAAATACCCACCAAAACAACCCATCGTTCTTCATATAAATTTTATACTAAATCATAGTACCATATTATGTGCAATAGGCATGATTAAATCAACTTGGTCATATTAGATCCATTGTAATGAATGGCACATCATAATGATATAAACAAAAAGTTGAAACTTGAAACTTATACCATAAACACTTTTGTGTATCTATACAAAGCTATATGCAATTTTGTTATGTACATATATGTTATGTACATATAATAGTAAATGTGCATATATTTTAAAGGTTGTATTTGCAATTGAAGTTTCAATGTACACAAAGAATGATCAATTGCTTTGTATACATGGGACTCGCAAGTAGAAGATATACTAGAGTTATTTTTCACTTGTTAATTTATATCATTAACATATCATTATCAAACGTCATAAACGTTTTCCCTAAAGATGATTTTTCTTCTAAAAGTAATAAATTACAACTTATAGTGTAGAAAACATTAGTAGCACAAATTGAAAAATGTGTTAAAAAGTAGTTAAAGTCATCCCAAATAATACAACCACTTGTAAAATTGCAAAATGCATGATAAAAGAAAGGTTATCCCCCTATTATTTACAACTTATATGTTGTTCATGGATTGAATCTTGAAAAATTAAAATGGTAAATTGTAATTGAAGGAAAAGGAAACATAAAATTTATCATCTATTTTTTTTAAAAGGCCACATATTATAGTTATCTTGAAAGTACCCAAGTTAAGGGGTCAAATTGATCAATTTTGGGAAAATACGGGATGAAACCTATAACAAGATGTCAAATTTTTACAAAGGAAAAAAAAGGGGGTGAAATTAGTTTTTACATTGATTTCGATGCAAAAATTAGTTTCACCCCCTTTTTTTCTCACTTTGTCGTCAATGTGAAGTGTATGAAGGCTGCTTTGTCAATCTACTATTCCTTAAGCCCTCTCAAGTTTGTTTTCTCTTCACCCTCTTCTTATTTCCTCACATTTCTTGTTATTTTAGCTTTCCAGCAACCCTTTTCTTGCAACCATGGCTTTGAGAACAACATCATCTTTAAAAAAAAAAACTCATAAGAACATTGTTGAAAGTGTGAAAGGGTTTATGTTTTCTCTGAATGCAAAGGGAAAAAAGGTAGGGGGGGTGCATGCAATGTTGCAATCATTGTTGTGAGTGTTGTTGCAAGTGCTAAAAGGTTTAGGGTTGCTATGAATGCAAAATGAAAAAAGGTAGGGGGGTGTGTGTGGCACTACAAGTGTTATTGCAAGCATGAAAGGGTTTAGGGTTGTTGCAAGTGCAAAAGGAAAAAAAGCAGGGGTTTGCGTGTGGTGTTGCAAGTGTTGTTGCAAACATTACTGGAAGTGCGAAAAGGGTGAAGGAGTGTGTCGAAAAAGGTGAGGTTGCATGCCACACAACAACACTTGTTGAGGTGAAATTAAAACCAATCAATTCCAATTTTGTTAAAATGTAGCAAAAACATAGAGGCCCATCAAGGAATTTTCTTATTTTTAGAGGTGAGGTTTAGGGTTTATCGTGCAACATTTGCATACACATGGTGCATGGAAATAATGAGGATGATGGGGGCATTTTTTTTATGATTGGGATTCCACAGACTTGAACCTTTGGTCAACATTCTTGTTAGTATTGTGGTCCATATCCATGTTCATCCAAAAACTTCGTGAGAATTTCCAATCTTTGACTTCTAACTAATTTAGGAAGTCATTCTATGACAATCTTCCTCCTACACCCCTTGTGCTAGACCTTACTAATGAATCCCTAAATTCAGATTTCCTTAGCTATATCTCAATTCCAATTCAAACTTTAATTGAATTGCTACCTCCATTACTGAATGGCTTGGTGATAAAACATTTTTTTCCATGATTGCCCATCACACCATCTATGAGGTGGTAGCTTCTATGAGTAAATAAAACATGGTTCAAAGTTATAAGCAAAAGTTTACCTTGGAATGCATTAGAAATTGCAAGGGTAGCCCATCAATCGTACCTCCATCATATTAAATAACATCGCCTTACAAGGCAATCTCTCCAAGAATGCCTCAAGTTTGAGCTCTTGTGCTTGCATGCTTGTCAAAAATCTAGAGAATCCATTGAATCCAAATCTAACACCCAATCTTGTGTTGATTTTTGCTTTAAAATGGACACTCCTCAAATTCAATAGTTTAGTTTAAAATATGGGAAATTGAAGTTCAATTTTGAATGTAATTATATTTTGTGAAGCCCAAATTTATGTATATATATTCCCAATTTCATGCAAGTTTGTTTCCAATTACATGTTTGCTAGGTCATTGTGGTCCTCATCAAACTCTCTCATGAGGTTCGAGGCTATTGTTTAAGGTTTGATGACCTCAATTAAGGCTTGTAACCATCTACTTAAGGTTTGAGGCTATTGTTTAAGGTTTGTTGACTTCAAATAAGGCTTGTGATAATCTACTTAAGATCCAAATAAGGCTTTTGTTTAAGGTCTATTAATTTCAATTAGCGCATGTAACCATTTATGTAAGGCCAAAGTCTTTTGTTTAAGATCTAATGACTTCAATTAAGGCCTATAACCATTTACCTAAGGTTTGAAGCTTTTGTTTAGGGTCTAATGACTTTAATTAAGGCTTGTAACCATCTACCTATACTATGAGGCTTTTGTTTAAATTATATTGACTTCAATAAAGGCTTGCAACCATTTATTTAAGGTTAGAGGCTTTTGTTTAAGGTTTGATGACCTCAATTAAAGCATGTACCCATGTATGTAAGGCTTGAAGCTTTTGTTTAAGTTTTACTAATGTTAATTAGAACCTATAACCATTTATTTAAGGTTTGGGGATTTTGTTTAAAGTTTAATGACCTCAAGTTAGGGTTCTAACCATCTACTTAAAGTACAAGGCTTTTGTTTAGGGTCTAATGACTTCAATTAATGCATGTAACCATCTACTTAAGGTCTAAGGCTATTGTTTAAGGTGTGATTATTTCAATTAGGGCCTATAACCATCTACTTTAGGCTTGAAGGTATTGTTTAAGGTTTGATGACTTTAATTAGGGCTTGTAACCATCTATTTAAGGTTTAAAGTTTTTTTTTAGGGTTTGATAACTTCAATTAAAGCGTACAACCATGTATTTAAGGTTTAAGGCTATTGTTTAAGGTGTGATGACTTCAATTAAAGCCTGTAACCATATATTTCAAATTTGAAGCTTTTAAAAATCTGATGACTTCAATTAGGGCATGTAACCATTTACTTAAAGTGTGATGACCTCAATAAGGGCATGCAACCATCTAGTTCAAGTTTGAGGCTTTTGTCTAAGTTTTACTAACTTCAATTAAAGTCTATAACTATCTACCTAGTGTTTGAAGCTTTTGTTTAAGTTCTTTTGACTTCAATTAAGGTTTGTAACTATTTAGTTAAAGTTTGAAGCTTTTGTTTAAGTTCTTTTGACTTCAATTAAGGTTTGTAACTATTTAGTTAAAGTTTGAAGCTTTTGTTTAAGGTTTGGTGACCTCAATTAAGGTATATAACCATGTATGTAATGTCTGAATTTGTTGTTGTTTAAGTTTTGCTAATTTCAATTAAGGCTTGTAACCATCTATTTAAGGTTTGAGGCTTTTGTTTAGAGTCTAATGACATCAATTAAGGCATGTAACCATCTACTTAAGGTTTGAAGCTATTGTTTAAGGTTTGATAACCTCAATTAGTGCATGTAACCATTTATGTAAAGTTGGAGGTTTTTGTTTTAAAGTCTAACGATTTCAATTAGGGCATGTAGCCATCTACTTAAAATATGATTATTTCAAATGCAGGTTTGGATTTGTTACTTTGAATAAGTTGTTAAAATCAAAATTAAATTCAAAACTTTTCAATTTTTATAGAAAGTTTGTTTAGATGTGACATTATTATAGTCAATCTTGTCCAATGTGTTAATATTGAGGGATGTTGTGTGTGAGGGGTAATTGCATAGGTATGGATGGGTTTTTTGAAAGATCTCATGTGAAATTGATGCAATCAATCCTTGACATCAGTGAGGTTGATGACCTTGAACTTTTTCAACCACCTTTTAAACTTCCTAGAAAAGAAAAACAACTTCAAGTGCTCGTGGAATCGATTCATTTGAGCATGATGGCACAATCTACAATCATCAATTTGCCAAGTATTCCAAGGAGAAGAAAAATGTCACACAATTGATACCAACATTGGCGTGGAAGGCCATCTATGCAGAATATAGGAGACCTATCTAGATAATATCTTTCAAGAAGATACTTTGGAAGATTGACTTTGAGATCCATTGAAAGAGTTGAAGACCAAGACTTCTAATAAAGATGGGAGTGAGAAAGTGGTATTACAAAATGAAAAAGTCCTAACATAGTTGAAGGCTATAGATGGTCATGCCATTTGAAACATTTTAAAAAGGTGACAAAATGTGATTGACTTTCCAACACATAATTGCTTTACTATTCCTCCTATAGTGGGTGATAGTTTTAATGATGTGGCATCCACTTGGTCATGTGGCATGGGTGTGGGGGAGTGCATTAGGGTCATTCGACAAAAACATGACAAAGGTGGATGTGCTCCAATCACAATCATTGAACATTGCTACAATGGCATGCGAGATGGTGACTAGCAATGAAGATGCAAGGGCCTTGATCAAAATCAAAATGGAGGTTGGGTTTTTAAGAAAAAGGTAGATTAAACTAGTTGACCTCAAAGCTACTAAATAATTAGAAGTGATGATGGATGAGGAATTTAGAATTCAAGCTAGGGGATTATTAGACTTGTAACTAATAATTTCCATTCTAATCATAATCGGTTGAATTGATGATGTGGTTGCCAATGACTTTAGTTGTGAAGTCTAAACAATGCATGTGTAAGAAATTAGTGAGGATAACAATAATTTTGAAAAATGGTTGTACTTTAGTTTAGTGGATTCAAATCTTTTCATGAGTTTTGTCCATTTGCATTTGAGACCTCTAATGCCCCATTCTACTCACACTTTGTAACTAACATGCATTTTGTTGTATGCATGCATCACCTTTAAATCATGTCATGGAACAAGCTTTCACCTCCAGAGTCAACGCATGACAAACATTTCTTCACCCATGTAGATTGAGTCGCCTAATAGGTATTCAAAGTAATTGTCCCTATGCACATAAATTGATGCCAATTTTGGACAAATATGATTGGTGCAAAATGGTCACATTGTGATAAGACCTAAGGTACCATGTGTCAAGATAAATGAACAAACCATGATGGTTTAACAAAATTGTGTTATTCATACTATACATTTTCTTACATCCATTGAACCAAGTTTTGTGCACCTCATTGTTCTAGTGCTTCTAGATTTCAACAAGGGTCCCATCTATGAACTTGATGTAGCCTTGAAATTCGGGAATTTGTGAACCAAGTTGAGCTTGCTCCTCAACTATAGGCCTTGAATCTCATTGTTCAAAGTCTCATTAATGCACGATGCATTAAAAATTACATCATCACACACATTACTTTTGTTCTAGTTCCACATAAATGCATCAAACATGACAACATTGTCATATTTCATGTATAAGATAAATTGGAACAACGGTTGTTCCAAGGTCAACTTGGTCAATTGCCCACATATAATGTGGGCATCATCAGTGGACCGAACATGGGATTCAATGGTGGGGACAACTAAGGTGGTTAATTCCTCAAACTTTGGCAAAGTAAAGTTTGTTAGGGTTTTGAATAAACTTGGAGTTGTCCACATAGCGGCAAGCACATCTCGAATACCAATGGTGTGATCATCTAACTACGTTGCACCCAACTCAAGCTCATTCATGTTGAACAAGTAATGAGTGTTTGTAATTATAATTGTAGCTATAAACACGCCCTAGTCCCACCTCCGTCTTTCTTGGAACATCTCTTCGTTGCTACTTGATGAAGAGCTAGAACCATCAATGTTAAACGAGGTCATCTCATGCAAGGAATAACCCTAACCTAAAAAACAGCCCTAAAATAGATCCCTAATCAACCCCTAACAATAACCTTAAAAACAGTCCCCAAAAAAGTAAACACTAAAGTTTATGAAGAACCTTACAAGATGTCTAAAAAATCTCCAAGAAACCTTAGAACTAATATAAAAAAGACCCCTAAGTAAACTCTTAGAATAACCCTAAAAACAGCCCTAAACAAAGGCCAAACCCTAAATATCATAGAACCCTAGAATATGCTTAGAAAAAGTTTGAAAACCTTAAAAACAGCCCCACAAAAGACCCCTAACCAAACCCTAAGGATAACCCTAAAAATAGCCCCAAAGAAAAGTGAACCTTAGAGCTTATGAAGAACCCTACAAGATGTTTAAAAAGTCTCTAGGAAACCTTACAACCAATCCTAAAAAAAGACCCCTAAACAAACCCTTAGAATAACTCTAAAACAACCCCCAAAATTAGTAAACCCTAAAACTTACGAAGCCTACAAGATGCCTAGAAAGTCTCCAAGAAACCCTAAATCAATTCTAAAAAAAGACCCCTAAACAAACCTTTAGAATAAACCTACAAACAGCCCAACAAAAGACCCCTAACTAAACTAAAAAAATAACCCCAAAAAACTAGAGTCAAACTCTAACCTAAACCCTATAATCTAAAAAAAGAGAGAACTTTAAATCCAAACCTTAAAATTAAACCTCACAATAAACCCTAAAAACAGCCATGAACAACCTTAAATGGAACCCTAAATGCAACTCCAATAATAAAAAAGAAAAGAAAAAACAAAAATTGCTTAAATGAAAAATGACAAGTGTAAGCTCTCAAAAGGAGAAGAGAACTATTGAAAATAGATTAGAAGCCCACATATAAACCTCCATGTAGGAAGCCCTAAAAAATCAAACCCTAAATTGCAAAAGTTCAAATGTTCATGTAATAAGAAACCCTAAAATAACAACTTTATACCCTAGTATTATCCCTCAAGCATAAACCCTATTGCTGAAGGAGTCAAAAAGTCAAGTATATAATCCAAAAAGTCATTAATCAAAACTAAGAATTCAAAAAGAAAAAGTCAACCAAGAAATAATTCCATCTCCTACCTTTGCTTCCCACCCCCAATTTTTTAATGTCATCCCCTAATTTGGGGACTTTAAGGATAACCAAAAATAAGGGATGAAACTAGAATAGGGTGTGGGATTGGGGATGACTTTTGGGATAACATTATTAGTTAGAAGATTTGCAAGTAAAGAAAATGGACTTGAATTATGAAGATTGGGGATACTTGTTTTGGAGTTAGTTTCATTACATTAGATAGATTTCTAAAAACTCATGTCTAACAAATAGTTGTGAATTCAAATTGAATCATAAAAGTAATTTCCAGTTTTATGTACATTGTTGGTTTGGTGTAACACAAATTGGGAATTTTATGAGCACATGGATAGTTTTTTAAAATTTTAAATGTCACAAATAGAGCATCAAAAGAGAAAACAGAAAAAAAGAATTAGTATATTAAATTGAACCTTTAAAGAATTCTTTTATTTCCTTCCAAGAGCCTTGAAAACTATTAAGCAACAAATGACTTGTTGATTTTTCGTCACACTACTTTAGTACCTTTTTAGGTTCGTCACCCAAGTGCCAAATAATAAAAAAAATTCAAAATCCATTTTGTTCTAAAATAATAATTTATGAAATTTCCCATTTAATATTATGTCTAAACAAGCACAGTTCCCAATTTTTTGACATCCAGGGGTAATAATTTTCTTGATTTTATCATTTCAAACAAGTAATTTCTGTAAAATTTCAAAATTCCAAAAAGAATTCAATTAGTGCCCAACTAGAAAAGGTGTTATGCAATTTTTTTTCAAATTTTTCATGTTGCTCCAAAAGTGGCAATCAATTACAAGAGGATATAGTCAAATCTGACTACAAGACAAATAGAGAATTAAAAAATCTAGGAATCCTTTTACATGTTGGGGAGCCACTAGAACTTATTAGCTAAATATTGCAATTTCAAAAGAAGAAAGCTATAAATTTGCCCAGATCTTCCAAAAGTCTTGGTTATTTCATAAAATTTCCTTGAAATATGGCCAATTTTGGGGAAAATTTCCAAAAAGTTCTCTTGACCACATTGGTTGGGAATTAAAAAAACCAAAATTGCCAATTTTTGCCACAGAAAAAAAAACTGGTGCTACGGTATACTTGTTTTTGAAAAAAAAAATTCGCCATCACTTGTAGTCCATCAAAACAATTTCAACTCATTCCATTGATGCCTATACAAATAGGATATTTTCATATTTCATTTATCTGTGGAGCTCATGGCCACTACTTGATTGTGAAAACACTTTGTCAAAGCTATAAAACCAACTTTCATTCATGCTTGATTCAATTCATATGTTGGTGTTCTGTTAGATCTTAAATGGAAAGGGAAAGGTCGAGAAAATGATGATGAGGTTATGGTAAATGTTCCCCTAATGTTCACAATCAAGCTAGGTAATTATGAAAAAAATTAGGTTTTATAGAAATATGTTAAGCATTGCATAGAGCTGACTACTTTATATGGTTGTCAAACAATGTTGACATATGTTTTGATGAAGATTTTAAGTCAAGTAATAAAGGCCTTGTGCATGACAAGATAACCTTTCATTTCATTTGTAACAAACAATTAACTTTAGGAAAAACAACTAATTTAGTTTTCATGCTTTGTAATTTACATCGTAGGGAGAGAGTTGTTGATCCTGAGTATAATTAAGATGAGTTTATAGAATGTTAAGTGATGGAAAGGATTGACACTTTAGACAATAAAAATATCCTTAAAGTAGTCTCTAGTTTGTTTTTATATACCTAGTCCCTTAATTTTTTGTTTTATCCCCACTTTAAGGATATCCTTGAAGTCACACCAATTTGGGACCAAAATCTCAAACTAGGGATTATTTTAATTTAAAGTTATCTAAGGTACCTTAGGGTACCCAAGTTGGGGTTATGGGTTTATAAACATTACATGGGTATAAGATTTGGGTTTGGGGATCACTTGTCAAATGTTTGTTTGTAAGGTATGGGTTTGCAGCTGGGGTTAATTTTTCATATTTATTTTTTGGGGTTTTTGGGTTAGGGGTTGTTAGGTTGAAATCTTAGGTTAATAAGTGGGTTTGTTGAGTTCTTTAGTGAGATAATTGAGATTTCCCCTTGCACTCAGATTACCTTAACCATGAGAAATGATAAAACCCTTACCTGCTTCCATAAACCCTTACAATTTCCTTTATTATGATATTGGCATAGCTGAGCATACATAGTAGCCTTGAGTAAGATCCAAGCATTGCCACAGCGGTCATTTGGTTGTGGGTTTTTGTTAGTTCATGTGCAGCATTGCCACAACGTGTGTAGAGGAAAGGTACACAAGAAAACTACTTTTTATTCCAAGTGCTTCAAGGCATTTTTAACACCAAAACCTAAATCTTTGCAACAAAGAAAAGGGGAATGAGAAAAGGGTGATGACTCAATTCTCCCAGCTTGATTTCATATGATATAAGAGAAAAGAAGCAACATGTTTGGTGATACTAGTATTCTGCATCGATTGAAACTTTTCCTTGTCTGAGCAGTGTAAAGAGAAAATTGACCAAATGGCTTGTGCAGTTGTTGTTCATACCCTTTGACATAGAGTCTACCATGGTGGCCATGGTAGCTGAATTTGTGCATCTTTGTGTACAGTACACTGCAGTTAAGAACCAGCCTTGGGGCTTGGTGATGCACCACATCCCTGCTCAATGCACTACACACCAGAAAATGCACACAATCAAGTTCAGCTGACCTATTGATGTATGCTGACTGGCAAAAAGATGTGAAAGACATGGAAGGGTTAGGATTCCATCTGTTCAAATTAATGAACTCTATGCTCAGTAAAACAATTCAGGTGACACAGTTTGTGTTGTTGAAAAATATCTTATTAACTTGAGAAGGCTCTGAGTGTGACAAGAGTAGTTGTAGTACCTCCAGAAGGTAGCTGTGCAGCCAATCCAGTGTTTGTGGAAATGAAGTTGCAGATACATTGACCACCGTCATTCCCTACAGACCCACCAGATCACAAAATAACTTCAGAAACTTGTCACACATTTTTGGTTCAAGCATTCTTCACATGGTCAGTTTGTAGCTACTTCTCCATTCACTCATCAGAAAGCTGCACCCTGAAACAAAACTCAAGTAGATCCCCTCACTCTACACTATATTCTGGATAAGTCAATTTCAAGAAAAAATCTTGACAATTGTGGTGCACACATTGGACACATTTCCATGTACCTTTGGTTCAAATGATGTAATGTAGTCCTGAATTGTCTGCAATCTTTTGATGAGGTTTTCTTTCTCCTGCAGAGCCCATATAAGGAAACTTCTAG
>Ga0116228_10000775_pt1 | contig 25056 bp, 18 predicted proteins | sample S1TSphfallax_2_FD_89694 | JGI IMG/M metagenome (GOLD analysis project Ga0116228, IMG submission 89694) | Host-associated microbial communities from peat moss isolated from Minnesota, USA - S1T2_Fc - Sphagnum fallax MG | ecosystem: Host-associated > Plants > Peat moss > Unclassified | place...
ACTACAAAACCTTGGAAATTGGAAGAAGAAAAATCACTACTCAAAATCCTCAGGAAATCCAAGAGGTTCAAGCCATTAAAATATTCTCACTAATTCAAAAGATTTTGACCTAAGGAATCTCGCACACTTCCAAGCTATTAGGGGAGGAAACCAAAATCTTCTTAAGGGAGGTTCAAGGTAGAAGAGAGGCTGATCTTATCTATGTGTGAGGAAACATGGACTGAAATAATGAGATCTTTGCTCAAAACCTGAGATTTAGAGGGGTTGAGATTATAAAAAATGACAGTAATGAAAAGACTGAAGACATTGATAAGCTGCCAAAATGTGTCTGATGTGATTGTATCACTCATGAGGAGGAAGTCTATTTAAAGTGAGGAGCCATACAAACCAAATTTGGTCCTATTGAAAGAGAATTTAAATTTTGGGGATAAAATTAGAAAGAAAAAAACAACCTTCTTTTGTAATCTCTATAGCCAAAAGCTCTATGGAAAATAACACAAGAGTGAATGAAACAATCTAGCAATGAATTGTGAGGGGTGGAATGCCTCTCAACAGATAAAGCCATAGGAGGAGATAAATGAGTAGCAGTTGAAGAGGAAGGGAGAATGGTGGGAATAGTTTTGTGTATAATATGCCATACATTGTTGTGTATGTACCATATCATAGACTGTTGTCATTTTGTCATAAACTAGATTAGTGAAGATAAGTTTAGACTTTCTTGCCTCCTTTGAAGGCACTTTTTAGTTCAAATCACTCCAACAAAAGAGGCAATGATCTTTGCCTCCCTGTCCACCTCTTCAACTTTCTATCGCATCACTTTTACTCCTCTAGCTTGATATTCATACTTACAATTTTAACAATTGAAGTTGTTAAGGACAACAACCTAAAAGTTCAAAACGTGGAACTTGACACAGCTAGGTTGCAAGAGATTCGACCTTGTTGCATTCAATAGACATTGCACATCAAAGCAAGCAAAATAGGTCAACTTACTTTTAACCTGAAAGTATCTAAAATTTTCCTTCCTAAGAGGGAAATCTTTAGGGCAGGATCCATTATACACTTCATCGAAATGTCCTGAGAGGAGAGAACCAAGGAAACCAACGGAAAACCAATGTCATTAACAGGCTGAAATATTCTAAAAAATTCTCCAATTAGAATCGTTAGATGAATGTTTTGCTCTTGTTGCATCTGTTGCAAATCATTATTTGGATTGGCTTGAGTTCCTTCACTTAAGTAGTAGAACCATACAAGCAAGTCTTTCTTCTGAATCTTGAATTTTTCACAAGTTTCCCATGCCAACGATAAGGGTTCAAGACCTTCAAATTGGACCCATGGGATGGAGGTCTATGTAACAACATTTTTGTTGCTAAATTTTTTATTCTAACCATCTTCCATATGTTTTGGATCGTTCCTACTCTTATCTTTTGTTTCCAACAAAATGATTGTCCTATTCTTCTATATGCAATAGCACGTGTTGAAACTAGCACTCCTCTTTCCAAATAGCATTACAAGATGTTTGAACCATGTTACCCCATGTTGTTTGCTTTCAAGTCCCACCCTTTACAAGCCTAGTGGTTTAGTCTTATTTCTAGTTGTAGGTTTCTTTGGCACATTGTTTACATGAGCAGGAATTTGCTTCACTTCTAGTAGACATTCCTTCAAATATCTTGTGAACACGTCTTTGGTCATGTGTGGGTCCAAGGAGAAGCGCTTAGTTATTAAATCATCCTACCAAACCAACATTTTTTTTATCATTAACCCATTTTTTTACAACACCACATACATGTCTTTGTTTGCCACATCCTACAATTGTCCACCTTTCACAATGTAAGTGTGGTCATACTATTGATGATCTAAGTACCCATTTGCTTCAGTGCCTTTGCAAGAGTGAATGTGCAACAACCCACGACACACTTCAAGATGTTGTTGCAATATATTGATTTTGAGAGTGGAGCACATGTTCAAAAAAAGGTCTCCCAACTTTTCCCTTGCCACATTCAACAATGAATGGATACTCTTATCACCAAAAATGGCTTCCAAACTTTGATGGACATTGTCATTGCTAACTTGACTTGCACAAATATGGTGTAGTGATCATCAATGATGACAACACATGTAACGACAATGGTTGCTTAGGAGAAAACACAATCCTACACCAAACGAGTATTAGGCGATGATTTCATTCCCCTTCTTAAGACGTATGGGTGTTTTCATTCTCGTTTTGATTCATTATTGATCACTTCTGCACAAACCACTATTGCGCATCATTAGCGGTCTTCTTTAATCCCCTTGATGCTTATTTCTCACTATTGATAGTGTGTGTCCATAGCCCTGCAACATGCACAAGCCATAATAATTTTTTAGTGAGTTGTTACATTTGGTTGGGGTTCCTCATCTCTTCCACACATCATATATAGTGCACCTCCATCATTACCCAATTTGTACTAGATGACAACTTTCTCGTCTTAGGTCTTCATTATTATCGTTGATCGTCATTTCATAACATGGGTCTTATTTGCATAGGGTTTTTCCTTTATTTTTTCATTGATGGTTTGTTTTTGTTTTTCCTTTGGGTTATGTCTACTCGTGCTTTCATTTGCCTTGTACTTTTGATGGATGGGTTCTCGTCCTTGATTTTTATATACTAGGTTTTCCCTTTTGGAGGTGGTTGGATCAACTTCATGGTAATGACAAATTAAAGATTACTTTTCAAACATGGTTTTGATTTGCCACAAAATTGCCCAAAAATGATCCACCATATATTCTTCAACTTACATTGAAGGCCACACATTTAGTCTAAGATTGAAGGGAAATTTGTCATGTGAAAAGTTATTATATAGCCAATTCAAATTACATTATGCACCATTAGAAAAACAAGACATGACTATGGCAAATGTTTAGGACATTTGTGAAGCATATGCATTAAAATTATCCATAAAGTCACCGTGTCTTCACCCTATCTTTGGGCCTCCTTTCACCCCCTATCCCCTTTTTAGTGGTATCCACAAAGTAAAGAAATTTTATTAAATCTCAATATGAAATGCTGAAACTCAACATTTGATGCATAAGGTTTGAGAATAATTATAATAGTTGTACATGTAGGAATAGTGAAAATATATGTTGGAGTCATGAAGGTGATCATGAAAAAAGAAAGATAGGATGAAACTCAAATTAAAGTAAACCGGCCCATCATTGATCACCTACCTATGACCGAACATTTTGACAAATCTTTCTCAAATTTTCTCCATTTTGAGTGATTTAAAATGTTATAAGAGCACCTTTTGAAGCTTTACATATCATCTTTGAAATGTAAAACCAAACAAACAACCATAATTATATATATATATAAAATTACAAATTGCATTTTTTTCATTATTCTACATTTTTCAAACCTCATAACTTTTTTTAAAAAATGAATTAAAGTGTTATAAGAGCACCACCCAAAGTTTTACAAATCATTTTTTAACTCCAATAATATTAGAACAACATATAAGGCATTTATTGGGTGATTGGGAACCAGACTTGTAACGTTCGATGGTTTTTTAAAAAAAAAATTTAGACCCCCTCTATTTTGGGGGGCCGTAACTTTTTCAATTATGTTTCATTTTTTATGATTTTTAATTCACCAAATGCACTAATAGGAAGGGTTCAAGTTTTGTTTGGACACCAAAAACAATGGAGCCCTCCCCTTGGATCTGGCCTACCCTGAATGCTTAAGTGTTCAAACATAGGTGGGTTTACCCTACCACCAATATTGATGGTTTTATAAATTTCACCCTCCCCCATTGAAAGCTAATGTATTTTTTTGCAAGTTTTAAAAAAACATCTCAGCCCTTATATGACCAAACTCAGGGTTTTGGTGTCTTGTGTTTTCATTACTTCACAGATAACTCTATTATGTAACTGAATCGTGATTGTAATACAAGGTAGATTATTGTTCAAAGATCCAAATGTGCATGTGAATTAATTTTTTATCAGAATTGAACCATGTAATGACAACCTTGAAGGTTTTAATGGGTTAAGGTTAATATAATGCAAAGTGTGTTACTTTGGCTATGGCAAAGGAGATTTCAACTTATTTCATGTGGTGCTACAACTGTGTAAAACAAAGAAAATTTCACAAATGTTGTGTTCCTTATCTCCAAGAACAAATTTGTACTTGGCACAATTGTGCAATTTCCTTAGCTAATGAGATGGAATCTTTATGGTTAACCAAGAAGTTTGTACCAAGAATGCCTTGTCAATATTATAGTGTTATATACAACAAATTTTTTTAACATGAACCTTCAATGTATTGACACCCAAAGCTTTTTGTTTGGAATGCAAATGCAGTAATCTAGAACCAACTTTCAACCACATTTTACCATGTCAATGTGTTTAATCCTATAAATGATGTTTGTTTCACACAATTTTCATGATGCCTAAAACATTATGTCAATGTGATCTATAAATTAAAAGATTCAATCCATAGTAGAGGACGTAATGTGGTATGTGGGCTCTTGGTGTCGTGAAGCAACATTTCCATGCTAACCCAAGTTGGTGCAATTCACAACCTCTTCCCTACGCCTTGATACTTACCAAAATTTCATTTTATATGGTGGTGTAGAATCAAGCTATTCTAAATAGTTATTCATTCCAATACATTTTCTTGTTTTGCATTTATCTTCAGATGAGATTTAGAGTATCCATTAAGAACTCTTGTCATGAGTAGTACATGTGGAGGAACAACCCACTATCAACACCTTAGAAAAATTGCAATACGATGTACTTAGTTTTCTAGGAGGTGTGGTTTCTTTTCCTTCTATAATCATGAAGAAAAAATAGCTTGAGCACATTATTGTTCTATCCACCTTGTGTATGATGCATATGATATGGTTTCAACATAAAAGATTGTCAACCTTATTGTACCTCCAATGCATATTGTTTTATCAACATGTTGGCAAAGGATAATGAAATGTGTCTGGTTTTCCAAGTCAAATCTATGTGGATCCTTGTTGGAAAAGTAAAGTAGAGGAAAATGAATTTAATTTAATTTATAAAAGCTTTTCCTTTTATACTTAATGAAAGAACACAACCTTTAGTATCTAAAGGTCTAGAAAAGTTGTGTCTTTCTATGAATGTATTTTTAATTGTAACTTACCATGTACAAACTATTGAATTAATATAATATTATGTATCTAACACTCCCATTAGTTCATTAGTTGTACTATCATTCAATGTTCTATAGTTCATCCAAAGCTTGGAATCTGCTTATCTTGTAATTCTTTGATGCTTTTGGTACTCCCGCATAATTAAATTGCCTTGGAAATATTTCTATTGATTAACTTTGAATTTGCCATTATGCATCCCACTCCAAAGGCTATCAAGGCTTAGAAGGATTGGTAGGTTATGTGATGTGTGGGGTAAAATGAGTATTTGTACGAGAAGCTTAAGCAACAAAAGTTGATGTAAAATGTGTTTAGGCTAGGAAGGTTTAAATTTTGGGTGATGATGGTTCAAGGGAGTGGTCTTGGAGCTTTGGAGTAGGAATAGAAAAAGAAATCATACCCAATGCCTGAATACAAGAATAATGGCACTCTTTGGAAAAACTTTTAGTGAAAATACATGTAGCTATTTCAATAGTTGGAATATATTCTAATGTAATTTTTTGAGTCAAATTTTGATCTTTGGTAAAATGGTATTGAGTGTTGATATGCTTATTGTGAGAATGAATATGCAATAAGCAATAAGCTTATTACACTTTGATTATCTAAATAAATATTAGTTGGTGTGGTTTGTGGAAATCCAATTTCAAAAAATAATTTACGAATTCAAATGGCTTTAGTTGTGGTTTAAAATAAAGCCATATATTTTGATTTGGTGTTCGATAAGGCTATAAAGGTTTTTTTTCTTACTAAACCAAGTGATGACACCACTTACCAAGAGAAAACAATAGTCGGAAATAGATCATCTTGTATTTTGATCACCGACCCAGTCTATAGAAGAAAAACCATAAATAGTATTCCCATTAGCTTGATTTTGATGCTTAATGCCAAGATTGGCAATTCCTTTGATGTAGCACAAGGTGCATTTGATTCCCTAGCAATGTTAGGGGCTTAGAATAGAAAGAAATTGAGCTAAGGAGTTGACAATGTATGTGGTGTTTGGTCTTGTATATATACACTTCTATGCATCAAGCTACCCATTGCTTGGGCATAAAGTACAAGGGCCATTTGTTCTTCTTCATTTGGGGAGTGACGGGAATCATCTCTAGAAAGTTTATGTCCAACTTCAAGGGGAGTGGAGATGACATTAGAATTGAACATGTTGTATCTATGTAACACACCATTTAAATAATTATCTTGTGCAATAAGGAACCATTTGTTGATTCGATCATGGATGATGTGAAGACCAACAATAGAATAGATGTTGTTTTCATAAGTCATGTCGAACTCCTTTTTGAGGAAAGTCCACAACTTGGAAGTTAGAACCAAATTTGGTGTGACCACAATCCCATCATCCACATATATTGCCAAAATGATGAAATTATCATTGTCATCAACTTGGATGTATATGGTTGGATCTACTTCAATTTGTTTAAAATTGATGTAATGAAAAAAGGTGTCCAATCTTTCATACCATGTCGTTGAAGATTGGTGTCGACCATAAATAGACTTTTGTAATGTACAAACTTGTTGAAGGTTAGATTTTGGGTGTCTAAACCTTTAGGAAATTTCATATATATGCCTTCATGTAGGACTCCATGTAGGAAAACTAGTTTAATATCAAATTGGTGAACCTCAAAATCAAAGTGTGCAACTAATTATATTCTTATGGAATTTATTTTCACTATTGAGGAAAATGTCTCTCCAAAGTTTAGGCCTGCAATTTGTGTAAACCTTTTGCCACAAGGCATGCTTTATATTTATTTATATTACCATCTAGATTATGTTTTATTTTGATTACCCATTTGTTGGAAACAAGTTTTCTATCCTTGGGTAAAATGGTAGGGATCCAAGTGTTATTTTCTTGTAAGGAATCAAACTTTGATCAAATGGCCTTTTCTCAATTTGAAGCATCTGACCCACTAAGGGCTTTTGTATATGTTGTGGGTTTTGAATTTGAAAAACTTTGATGAAATAATGCATGAGGATGTTTACTAGTACATGGGGACAATTTTCCTTGAATTGTTTTTATGAGTCTATTGGGCTTTTTAATGACTCTTTGTGTTTGTTTAGAATTTTGTCTCAAATGGCTTCTTTCATGTGCTATTAATATTCCAAGCATAGATTGGACTTCATTTTAGTCATCATTATTACTTAATCTAGAAAAAAATTCAGTGATTCTAAGATTTGGGTTAAGTACATGATTACTTAAACATGGAAAATTATCAAAATTAATTAATGATTCAGTTGAATCTATTGGTGTAATATGATTAGGTGATGCGTTCATGGGTTGAATTGGAGAAGGTAAATTGGGAATACTGATTGAACTTATAGGATTAAGAAGGTATGTGAAACTTTTGAGAAAATTTTGATCCAAAAGGAGGTCATGCATTTGGTTGATTGGTTCTACATGTATATCCTTGTGTGGTTAAAAGACAAGGGTTTCATAAAAAATAACATCTCTAGAAATTATAATTTGTTTTGTGGATTTAACTTGGAGTCTATATGCCTTGGATTGTTCAATGTATCTAAGAAAACTGCATTCATGGAATGGGATTTTAATTTGCGCCTAGATTCTTTAGGAATTAATGCATAGGCTGCACATCCAAAGATTTTAAAATGTGTGAATGTAGGGGAAATTCCTATCTAAACTTCATAAAGGGCTTTTATTTTCTAAGATGGTTTTAGTTGGACATCTATTTTGAAAGTAGTTGGTAGTCAGTAATGTTTCCCCCTAGTAAGACTTTGGTAAGAGAAAATGGAAAAACATGGTGAGGACTACCCCTATCAATGTCTAGTTCTTCCTTTCACAAACTCCATTTTGTTGAGGGGTATGGGGTGTGGTGAATTGGCATTGAATACCATGGTTTTGAGAAAAGAGGTTAAAGTCATTATAGTTATATTCACCACCATTATTGTTTCTCAACATTGTTATCTTTTTCCTAGTTTGATTTTCAACTTCTATTTTATATTGTTTAAATTTGGAAAATATTTCAGATTTATTTTTTAAAAGGTAATTTTGGTGTATCTAGACCTATCATCTATGAAGGCAACAAAATACATACACCTTTTAAAAATAGGAGTTCTTAAGGGATCACATACATCACTATGTACTAGTTCCAAAATATCTTGAGCTCTACAAGCTCCTTCCTTAGGAAATTTAATAAGGTGTTGTTTACCTTTAATACAAGATGGACAAATAGATAACATTTTCTCATCAAAGGATCCCAATCCCTTAGACATAAACTGGATTTTTTTAGTCTGTGTTAATTTATATGACCTAGCCTCATATGCCATAAATATGCTATATTGAGGTGTGTGAGGTTTTAATTTTTATTTAATTTATTTTTCTTGTTCTTTTTGTAACACTCAACTTGTAAAGATCTACTTCCAAGATACATTTAACAATTTGTTAACCATGTGAAATTTTAAGAAAGTAATTACCAAATTCGATGAGGATTTCATCGCCGGCATGATCAAATTGCTTTGCTAAGAAAAAGGTCCTTTCAGATTCTTGGCACATGCAACACATTAATCACTTTTTTTATATAGTAGCATCATTTTGTTTAATGGAAACTTCTCCTTGTCCACTTATTTCATGGGTTGAAATATCCCTTAAACAAACAAATTAGCCTTTCTCCCACTTAAAGTATGACACAAATGATTCATTGTCATTGGTCATGTGATTTGTCGCACCGGTGTCAACATACTAGGTGTTATCATTACCATCTACAATTATCAAAGCTCCCACATACGATTGATTTTGTTTGGTAGCTATATTGGATTACATGATACTTGCCTTTTCTTCAACAAGATGTACTTTGCAATCTTTAAATCCATGACCTATTTTCTTACATCTGAAACACCTATTTTTATTTTTTGGGTGGTTCAAATCTTGGGTTATTACTTGTAACTCAGGATTAAAATTGTCCTTACCTTTTAAGGACTATTGGAAGAAAGGTGGTCCAACTTTTTGGATCCTTCCTTTGGCGTAATATGACCTTTTGCCAACATACAAGGCTGATACTATTAGTTGTATTATTTAAATTTGTCATTAACACTTCTTCTTGAAGAAGGTTTGTGATGAAGGATTACAAAGTAATATGAGGTTGTCTTTGCATGGAGGTTATAAATGTCCTATATGATAAGGCCATAAATCACATTAAGGATAAAACTACATTGTCATGTGGGTGTGATCACAATAAAATGAGCCAACATGATTATTTTGCAAAAGGACTATGGCCCTTTTTTTAGTCCTCATGACTTTTGCATATAAAGGAATTTTTAAATGAAATCTTTTGTAACTTGTTATTAAAAATATTTATGGTTTCTCTAATGTATCACACTTTTGATGTTAATCTTTTTCAAATAATTATGATTTTATGAAAAGTGTAAAACTTTTGCTAGATTTTGCATTTTGTCTTACACATTATCATCATTTCTATTCCTTCCAATATATGTTAAAGTTTTTGGGTTTTACTTTTTTTTATCATAAGCTATAACTTTATTTTGTATGTCATGTGTATTACACACCATTTGCATGTTGTAAAGGATTCTAGAACTTTTGAGATTATAAAAACATACATTGAATTTTTGAAAAATTCAAATTTCATAAATTTTTTAATTATGAATGTTTTTTGAGTGTGAGTAATAGGTTACTATCATATAGATTTTTTTTATCATAATTTCTTTTTTATTAAGAAAGTCCTTGGCATAGTCCTTTGAAAGTTTGAGCAACCATAGGAGCAATGGGTTTTGCTTACATACCACTGACAAAAGGCCATAATTTTCTGATTTAAATAACAAAGTTAATCTGTGTTTCCATATGTTGAAATAAGATCTATCAAACTTCGAAATATGACTGACGTCAATTTAATGTTAATTGACATCTTTTGTCAAATTCTCCAGATTCTTAAATTTATTAATTTTTAAGGTGTTCAGATTCCACTTTAATTTTCTGCAGTTATTTATTTGTAACATATTAAATTTATTGAAACATTTAACAAATGTTGCAAAGCTATTTTCTTCTCTGGAGAACGTGATGTATCTGCCAGGGCCCAATTCAACACCAATTTCTCCCATTGCTTGTTGATCCATGCTGGGAGTGTCAAATCTGCAACATTGAAGAACTTCCTTTAATTTATTTAAAGATGAGAGAAATGTATATGGGGATGATTTGACCAAGAGAAAGAAATTACTTTTATTACTTTAAATATCTCAGCTCTGATACCATGTTGGAAAAGTAAAGTAAGGAAAATGAATTGAATTTTATTGATAAAAGCTTCTCCTTTTATACTTAATGAAGGAACACAACCTTCAGTATCTAAACGTCTAGAAGAGTTGTGTCTTTCTATGAATGTCTCTTGATTGTAACTTACTACATAGAAACTATTGAACTATTGTAATATTATGTATCTAAGAATCATGTCATGAACGGTAAGAAATGAAACGCATGTACAGAAAGATTGCAACTCCAAGCCTTACATACATGGTCGCATTTCGAATCCACTGTCTACCAGCCATCAGCTTCGCTAAAATAAGAACCTGCAATCAAAAACACAAAAAACCTTTGCACCTCACTAGAGTCTTCACATCCAAAGAGCTCTTCAATAAGATTGGCAATTTATGAAGCAAAATTGAATATGCCAGCTCTCCTCCAGAGGGCAGCCAGCAAAAACTGTCCATGGGCAAGAATCCTGTCAGAGTTACAAGAAGAGAGAAACCTGGAAATTTCAGGTCCACAAGTAGGATCAGCAATCAATTTCGCATGGCAAGTAAAGAAGGGAGTCTCGATCAGAGCCCTGGTTCAAGAAATTATTTCTACTTGTGGTGTTTCTACATGTGTTTTTAAACAGTTCATTCTTAGCTTTGTTGCCAATACATAAGTATGCATGTGGGAAGAGAACCAGACAGCAAAGCCCTTTGGAAGCTGTCCTTTCACAAATCCATAGTTTTGGTTGCAAGATGATGTGTCCAAAGGAAGGATTTGATTCTACTTATCACATGTAAATGTGCTCCAAAGCTTGAGCCCTGTCTTTCACTAATATGTTTAGAACATATGATATGACTTCTGTGGCTTAATACAAGTCACAAACACTTGAAGATTTCTATATAGTAATAGAATTTCTGTCCCTCCATGCAAGCTGTTTGTGAGGTAAAAGGTGAAGCTTTTGGACGATAGTATTGTAAGGCTTGCCAAACTAGCAAACGGAATGTACCATTTCAGATGAAGCATTTCAGATGTCATCCATGTTTGGTGACCATAATATTTTTGATCCACTCCAACACGTTGTGGCATCTCTCACATCTGTATTTCATGCAACCACCTTGGTGTTGTGCCTCTCCATTAAGTTCTGGAATTCTCTAGGCTCAATTGAAGTGTGGCTTGGTGTAAAGGCATAGGAACATAACATGTAGTCAGGGTGCTCATATATCTACATTCTGGACCTAGATAAAAGACCATAGTTTCAAGAAAGACATCAAGAAAACAGCATGAGAATAAATACCTCTACAACCATAGTATGTGGCTTTTCCTATGGTCAGTAGCCTTGGCTCCTAACAAATGTGAGGTAAATTTTGTGGCTTTATCCATTTCAATGTCAAATATATGTGGTATATACCATAGTTTGACATTAGTGCGTGACAATATGTTCCCCTAGTTATATACTGTATATATTTTATCTTAAATGGATAAAACTACATAGTTTCCCTAACATGTATCATGAACCAAGGCCTACTGCTGCACTATAGAAAACATATTCTGTTGTAATGCACAGTTTGGAATTTCATCAGCAGCAATTGTACAAGTGTGTGGAAGAATCAAAAAATTCAAGTGCCAAATTCACAAGATAACTCTTGGAAAGTGAGAATCTCAGTATATATATACACAAACTTCCCACAAATATATGTTCAATGTGCCCCTGTCTAGAAGCAAATAGCAATCTAAACCCACTGCCTGTAGCATTGGATAGTATCTAGATGAGAACAGACCCAAACTGGAAATAGTACTTATGGATTTTTGAGGCTCTAGCATTTTGGGTCTGAAGTGAAGAGGGCTACTCCAGAGTGCCCCACAAAGACATTTGACTTGCAAACTATTTTGACTGGCCTGTTGATGAACATCCATTGAAGTACCATCACACCAGCACACGCACTCCGGATCCCCACAAAAGTCAGTGTGTCTTGCAATGCCCTTTCATTATTGACATGATTCACCAGCCTACTGTGTCTGCTCATGCTTCCCAACACTGGAATCACAGACTTGCAAGAGATCGCCATGTTGCCGTGTCTGCTCAGGCTTCCCGACACTGGAATTATCACCATCTTGCCTTGATGCCGCAGCTTTTGCATGACGCTCGCTCAGCACTTGTTGTCGTTCTGGTTCTGTACCTTCCCTAGAGGTTCTCAGAATGTTCACAAGCATGGAGTAGCTTGGATGCTGTTTGTTAACTGGCTTGCATACTTCTGTATGGTTACAATCCTCCAATTTGTAAAAGTTGTTGCCTGCAAGTTGCATGGCTGATGCAGGTTCCACCACCATCTATATCAAAACAATGCACCAAGTCATTTCAGTGCTGCAAAGTCCTGCTACCTACGCAACAGAAAGCTCATACAGTTGCACATATATAGAGATCCCATAGTTATGTAAAAAAGAAAAAGCACCAAGTTGCCTATCTGGGTCATGTTAAAGTTTCCAACATTTGACACTTCATGGTTTAAAAAAATTTCCAAGTTAGTTGTACATGACTCATGAAGATATGCCTCCGTACATGGTGTAAGGAGGAGGGAAGTAGGCTCGAAGGTTTTCTAGGGTTTGGGTTAAGGCATGAAACATGGTCACCAGGTCACCCACAAGATGCAAATGGATTATTAGAAAAGTCTCCTGGCAATCACATATTAGGTTTCTATGAAGGTCACGTAAACTTTCAAAACCACAGAGCTCATATGAGGACAGCAAAGACCTAAAGTAGAATTGAACTACCAGCCTGCGTTGCACAAAGGCATCTATCACAAGTACAACATCATCGTCATAACATTGTTGCAACTCTACAGACTAACGTACACCTATGGGCTCCAATGCTCGCAGGTTTGGCATGGCCATCATAGTAGTCATTGCTGCCATTGGTGCTGTATTTGTGGATGAAAGGAAATTGAAGGAGATACCTTAGCCCAAGCTTGTTGAGCATCACAATTGATAATCTGTAATATCGATATCATCTTTTGCTCCCTCTTTCCCAGTGCTACCAATATTTCATTTTAATTAATCCCTTCTACTTGAGAATATAAAAGCTGAGACAACACAAGGTAGTCGAGGCCTAAAGGTCATTACACTCCAATATTTGAGATTGACGGAAAAAATCTAGAATATGTCATCCTCAGCGCATATCTATGTCAAGCCCTTCAACAGTCTGTATGAGAAGGCTCTACATGACCCATAGCTAACCATGACTTGTCATCAACTAGCAGTCCCTCCTGCCCCTGCCCCCCGCCCCGCTTTCTAGTCTTCCCTCTTATTTGTATTGCGACTAATTCTTTGCAACAACGTTCACAGATTGTCATAAAACTCCTTCAACGTTCTTTCACCTCATTCAGAGAATTTTCTGGACGGTCACATTGTTGTCATCAGAATGGACCATAATGCAATCTCTGTGTACAACTATGAAGCAGGGTTTCCATCTCTGTTTGTTTATCACATGAAAACAAACACGGAAAGCATGCAATTCTAAATTGTGCAGGATTTCTTGGGCACTGTAGTTTCATATAGCTTTCAAGGTATTGAGCTCGATAACTAGTTATAGAAATTTTTGCACAGGTTCAGAGGTTCAAACTATCGGAGGCAACTTGCAACTTAACAGTGTTACGGCAGAACATAAAATAAGAAGAACACCATTAACTTACATCACAAAATTCTGGAGAAGATTTTCGGCAATGTACTCGACATCCTCCGTATTGTCTGGGGAAAACCATTTTGTAGGCTCTGCATCGTAGGAAAGACTGAAAACCCGAATTTTTTTTAGATCCTCGGGAAGCCACGTTTGAGGCCATAATATATTGTATTTGTTGACCCAAGTTCTTTCGTAATCTGTCCCTGGATCCCAAAAGCTCTTCAACATCTTCCAATACAGTAGTTGCATATTCTTCATTGTCCTCATCATCAATATGAACGAATTCTTCCAACTTTGATGGATCAACAAACAAATTCCATGGCTTTGGAGAATTCAGCGCATAAGTCGTCAACTTCGTTACCGGCCTCCAATTCTGGTTCTAAATTCATTAGTTTTGCCTTGACGAAAGCATTTTTGATAGAGGTTTGGGAAACATAATCTCAAGCGTCTTTCACATAATTCGCAGCATCGAGTAGGTGCGCTAGATTTTCGTAAAGAACTCCTGTAGCTCCTCAACACAATCTTAGCCCCTGATTTTTCTTTCGATTTTTCGTCTCATCATTGAGTTCGTAGAAGTCAAGGACATCCTTGAGATACAGATATTTGTATCGCTTTTTCAAAGTTGCGATTATTCCCATATCATAAGGTTGTTTCCAGCTTGTACAATTTGGGGGAATGAAAACTATCCGAATGTTGTTGCGTTTGAATGCTTCAAAATGTCTCGAAGCATTATCCATTAGCAATAGAATGTAACGTCCAATTCACTTTTTCACTTTTGGATAAAACACATCATTGAACCATTTCCAACAGGTTTCTACATCCATCTAAGCTTTCGTTTGATTGAAATAAGGAATGGGCCATTGCCAGTCCATAATATAAGTTGGTTCTTTCGGTTTCCCGATCAATGTGCAAAGAATTTTGTGCGTTCCAGATGCGTTGACGCATACGATAAGAGAAACTTGATCTTTGGCTTTCTTTTTGCCTTTGGTGGTTGAGATGTCTTCGTTGCGCAAAAGGAGGCTATATGTCGAAAGCAACCAAAAAAAAAGCCAACTTTGTCCATATTGTAGACATTTTCTAGGTCATATTGCGTGATAATCTCGTAAAGTTCTTCCAAAGCTGCTAGCAATTCCGGATCATTCTTGTTGAATTCTACTCCCTTTCCATGAAGGAGCATCTTTTGCAATCCATGGTGCGCTTTGAATCGACTTAACCATTGCCAAGATGCCTTAAAATCGGATTCTGGAATGGAAAGACTGGAAGCAATGCTTTTTGCTTTAGCTATGGTGAAAGATGGCGAGACAGGTAGTTTGGCACGGCACATGTTGTCAATCCAAATGTAAAGCATGTCTTCAAGCTCAGTAAATCGTCCAACGGAAGCTTGAAATGTCCTCTCCTTAGCTTCTTTAGACAACAAGGCTGACCGTTCTAGGATCGCCTCCTAGTTGTCCCACACCTTTCAAATGGCACCTTCACTAATGTTATATTCTCGGGCTAAAGCCCTTTTACTTGGAGCATTCGTTTTGCTGAGCTTCGAGATGATTTTGCAGCATTGATGCTCATTGAGATGCTTTTTGTTTGGTTTATTTGACATTATAGTGAAATGTAAGCGATTTGGAAGCGACAAATCTAAAGTATGCACCTACCGGCTAAGTATGCACAAACCGCGTAGGTTCAAGTTGTGTACTTAAGCAAGAGACTGCTGTACTTGATCTAAGATATGGGCACTGGAATTCACAATAATAGGCAAAATGTTTTGTGAAAATGCAAACCAATTCATTTGGCAGTGATTTTTCTACTCACGAATTTTCACCGAAGTCCAACACGAAAAGAAATGATTTCTTCCCATACAAAGTAGTGATTTCTTTTTTCCCAAAAATTCTGGTCAATTTTTGTCAAAACATTTAAGAAATGTTTGGAAAAATGTGCTATTATAGAATAAATTCAATCAATTTTGCCATTAGGGGGGGGTTGGGAAATTAACCAATTCTCTTATGGAAAAAATTGAAAAACAAACCCTGATACAAGGGACATTCATGGAAAAATTAACTCAAATTCACCAAATTCCAAAAATTCGAAATGACCATTTTTCAATGATAAATTCCAATGCGTAACCAAGTACATAGAGTTTCCAAAAATCTAAATGATGGTATTATGAAAAAAAGTTATTAATGTGTTGCATGTGCCAGGAATCCGAAAGGAGCTTTTCTTAGCAAAGTAATTCGATCATGGCGGTAATTAAATCCTTATCAGATTTGGTAATTACTTTCCTAAAAATGCACATGGTCAACAAATTATTAAATGTATCTTGGAAGCAAATCTTTACAAGTTGATTGTTACAAAAATAATAAAAAATGAAATAAAATTAAAATTAAAATCTCACACACCTCAATATAACATATTTATGGCATATGAGGCTAGGTCATATAAATGAACACAGACTAAAAGAATTCCAATTTATGTATAAGGGAATGTGATCCTTTGATGAAAAAATGTTATCTATTTGTCCATCTTGTATTAAAAGCAAACAACACCTTATTAAATTTCCTAAGGAAGGAGCTTGCAAATTTCAAGATATTTTGAAACTAGTACATAGTGATGTATGTGGTCCTTTAAAAACTCCTACTTTTTAAAGGTGTACATATTTTGTTACCTTCATACATGATAAGTCTAGATACACCAAAATTTACCTTTTAAAAAATAAAGTTGAAATATTTTCCAATTTAAACAATATAAAATAGAAGTGGAAAATCAAACTAGGAAAAACATAACAATGTTGAGAAATGATAATGGTGGTGAATATAACTCTAATGACTTTATCCTCTTTTGTCAAAACCATGGTATTGGATACCAATTCATGACACCCCATACCCCCAACAAAATGGAGTTTGTGAAAGGAAGAATTGGACATTGATAGGGTTAGTCCTCACTATGTTTTTCCATTCTTTTTCACAAAAGTCCTATTAGGGGGAAACATTATTGACTACCAACTACTTTCAAAATAGATGTCCAACTAAAACCATCTAAGAAAATAAAAGGCCTTTATGAAGTTTGGATAGAAATTTTCCCTACATCTACACATTTAAAAATCTTTGGATGTGCAACCTATGCATGAATTCCTAAAGAATCTATGCACAAATTATAATCCCATTCCATGAATGTTTTTTTCTTGGATACATTGAACAATACAAGGCATATAAACTCCAAGTTAAATCCACAAAACAAATTATCATTTTCGGAGATGTTATTTTTGATGAAACTTATCTTTTCACCACGCAAGGATATACATGTAGAACTAATCAACCAAATGCACGACCTCCTTTTTGGATCAAAATTTTCTCAAAAGTTTCCAATACCCTCTTAATCCTATAAGTTCAATCACATAAACTAGATTTATTTTAATCTGTGTTAATTTATATGACCTAGTCACATATGCCATAAATGACGCACTCCCAACTCCTTGAGGGACTCAAATTGTGAGTCCAAGTAGGAAACAGCGGAAGAGGGAGGAGTTGTGGCACGCTCCCTAACTCATAGCACTTGAAGGGGTAGAGGGGGCGTGCTAGAGTTCCGGGATTGGGACTAAGAAGAGTTGACAAGCTTCACTCACTCACATGGGCCTCCACACAACCCACACAAAGTGGTTTGTGCATAGTTGGAGCAGCTTTGGTGCTAACACAAGCCATGGGCAACACGGACACACAAGACTCACCACGGCCCGGACTTGGGGGAAGCCACCACCTTCCTCCTTATAATATACTCTGTGGCTGGCCACGGAACCCACATCCAAATGACTTTTCTTTCCCGGGATTCCTGGGTGGGAGTCCCGAAATCGCGCCAACTCGGACTCTTGCGACTTTGGGGCGCCATAACTTTGCGAGCAAACCTCCGATCGAAGTGTGGTCTAAAGCAAAGTTGTGGCTCTCGTCGAGAGCTTTCCAACAGTATGTTGCACGTCATCTGCAGCCAAGTAAATCGGGTCAATTCCCGACTTTTTTCTGGTCGGGAGTCAAATTGACAATTTGATTCCCAGCCTTTCTTTTGGCCATAACTTGTGTTTTAGATGTCCAAATGAGCAATGCGAGCTCATTTTAGACATTTACGTTCCAAGAGCTTTCCAATGATATAAGGAACGCCACAAGCCATTGAGTTTTGACCCCTCAAATCGCCCTTTGAAGATTTGGAAGTTCATCGGGACTCCATCTCCTGAGTGGGAGTTGTTTTGGGAGTGTGAGAGTTCACTCCCTCACACTTTTCTTGCACTCTCGGGAGCATGCGGAGTGACTCCCATGTTTCCTTTTGGCTTGCAACCTTGCAACCCCTTTGGCATTGGTCGCGAGCCCAAGGCTAGGGTTGCGATAATAAATATGTTATATTGAAGTGTGTGAGGTTTTATTTTTAATTTTATTTAATTTTTTTTTTTTTTAACACTCAACTTATAAAGATTTGCTTCCAAGATACATTTAACAATTTGTTAACGATGTGAATTCTTAAGAAAATAATTACCAAATTTGATGAGGATTTCACATCGACATGATCAAATTGCTTTGCTAAGCAAAGGTCCTTTCGGATTCCTGGCACATACAACACATCAATCTTTTTTTTATTTTTATAGTAGCATCATTTAGTTATATGGAAACTTCTCCTTGTCTGATTATTTCATGGGTTGAATTATCTCCTAAACAAACAAATTGGCCTTTCTCCCACTTATAATATGACACAAATGATTCAATGTCATTGGTCATGTGGTTTGTCACATTGGTGTCAACATACTAGGTGTTATCATTATCATTTGCAATTATCAAAACTCCCACATACAATTGATTTTTTTTGGTAGCTATATTGGATTACATGATACTTGCCTTTTTTTCAACAAGCAATACTTTGTAATCTTTAATTTCACGACTCATTTTCATACATTTGAAACACCTAATTTTCTTTTTGGGTGGTTCAAATCTTGGGTTATTACTTGTAACTCAAGATTAAAATTGTCCTTACCTTTTAAGGACTATTGGAAGAAAGGTGGTCCAACTCTTTGGATCCTTCCTTTGGCGTAATATGGTCTTTTGCCAACATATAAGGTTGATACTATTAGTTGTATTATTTACATTTTTCATTAGTACTTCTTCTTGCAGAAGGTTTGTGATGAAGGATTACAAAGTAATATGAGGTTGTCTTTGCATGGAGGTTATAAATGTCCTATATGATAAGGTCATAAATCACATTAAGGATAAAACTACATCGTCATTTGGCTGCGATCACAATCAAACGAGCCAACATGATTATTTTGTAAAAGGACTATGGCCTTTTTTTTAGTCCTCATGACTTTTGCATATAAAGGAATTTTTAAATGAAATCTTTTGTAACTTGTTATTAAAAATATTTATAGTTTTTCTAATGCATCATATTTTTTATTTTAGTATTTTTCAAATAATTATGATTTTGTTCAAAGTGTAAAGCTTTTGTTATATTTTGCATTTAAAAAAAATAAATTCTCATGATTTTCATTTTTTCCAATATATGTTAAAGTTTTTGGGTTTTAGTTGTTTTTATCATAAGCTATAACTTTGTTTTGTATGTCATGTGTATTACACACCATTTGTATGTTGTAAAGGACTCTAGAACTTTTAAGATTATAAAAACATACATTGAATTTTAGAAAAAATCAAATTTCATAAATTTTTAATTATCAATGTTCTTTGACTGTGAGTAACAAGTTACTATAATGTAAATTTTTTTGTCATAAATTTTTATTTATTAAGAAAGTCCTTTGCATAGTCCTTTGAAAGTTTGAGGAACCATGTTTGGTGACTGTAATATTTTTGATCCACTCCAACACGTTGTGCCATCTCTCACATCTGTATTTCATGCAACCACCTTGGTGTTGTCCCTCTCTATTAAGTTCTGGAATTCTCGAGGCACAATTGAAGTGTGGCTTGGTGTAAAGGCATAGGAACATAACATTTAGTCAGGGTGCTCATATATCTACATTCTGGACCTAGATAAAAGACCATAGTTTCAAGAAAGACATCAACAAAGCAGCATGAAAATAACTACCTCTACAGCCATAGTATGTGGCTTTTCTTATGGTCAGTAGCCTTGGCTCCTAACAAATGTGGTAAATTTTGTGGCTTTATCCATTTCAGTGTAAAATATATGTGGTATATACCATAGTTTGACATTAGTACGTGACAATATGTTCCCCTAGTTATATATGGTATATATTTTCTCTTGAGGGGATAAAACGACATAGTTTACCTCACATGTATCATGAACCAAGGCCTAGTGCTGGACTCTAGAAAACATCTTCTGTTGTAATGCACAGTTTGGAATTTCATCAGCAGCAATTGTACAAGTGTGTGGAAGAATCAAAAAATTCAAGTGCCAAATTCACAAGATAACTCTTGGAAAATGAGAATCTCAGTATATATATGCACAAACTTCCCACAAATATATGTTCAATGTGCCCCTGTCTAGAAGCAAATAGCAATCTAAACCCACTGTCTGGAGCATTGGATAGAATCTAGATGAGAACAGACCCAAACTGGAAATAGTACTTATGGATTTTTGATGCTCGAGCATTTTGGGTCTGAAGTGAAGAGGGCTACTCCAGAGTGCCCCACGAAGATGTTTGACGTGCAAATCGTTCTGACTGGCGTGTTTATGAACATCCATTGAAGTACCATCACACTAGCAAACGCACGCCGGATCCCCACAAAAGTCAGTGTGTCGTGCAATGCCCTTTCATTATTGAGATGATTCACAAGCCTACGGTATCTGCTCACACTTCCCAACACTGGAATTAGAGGCTTCTAAGAGATCACCATGTTGCGTTGCGGCATCCAACTACCTCCAACCTCATCAATGCATCCGTACTACAGCAGCTTGTGCATGACCTTCTCTAAACACCTCCTGTACCTTCCGTATAGGTTCTGAGAATGTTCACAAGGATGGAGTAGCTTGGATGCTGTTTGTTAACTGGCTTGCATACTTCTGTATGGTTACAATCCTGCAATTTGTAAAATTTGTTGCCTGCAAGTTGCATGGCTGATGTAGGTTCCACCACCATCTATATCAAAACAATGCACCAAGTCATTTCAGTGCTGCAAATTCCTGCTACCTACACAACAGAAAGCTCATACAGTTCCACATATATAGAGATCCGACAGTTATGTAAAAAAGAAAAAACACCAAGTTGCCTATATGGGCCAGGTTAAAGGTTCCAACATTTGACACTTCATGGTTTGAAAAAGTTGCCAAGTTAGTTGTAGATAACCTCTGAAGATATGCCTCTGACTCTAATGGACAAATCCGATCTGAAGAACCTTCATATCTCCTGCAGGGACCCTACATGCTGTAAGGAGGAGGCAAGTAGGCTCGAAGGTTGTCTAGGGTTTGGGTTAAGGCATCAAACATGGTGACCAGGTCACCCACAAGATGCAAATGGATTATAAAAGTCTGCTGGCAATCACATAATAGGTTTCTATGAATCTCACGTAAACCTTCAAATCCAGAGAGCTCATATGAGGCTAGCAAAGACCTAAAGTAGAATTGAACTACCAGCCTGCCTTGCACAAAGGCATCTATCACAAGTAAATCATCATCCTCATAACATTGTTGCAACTCTACAGAATAACCTACACCTATCGACTTGAATGCTCGCAGGTTTGGCATGGCCATCATAGCAGTCATTGCTGCCATTGGTGCTGTATTTATGGATCAAAGGAAATTGAAGAACATACCTTAGCCCAAGCTTGTTTGAGCATCACAATTGATAATCTGGTAAATGTAATATCCATATCATCTTTTGCTCCCTCTTTCCAAGTGCTACCAATATTTCATTTTAATTAATCCCTTCTACTTATGAAGGAAACAGAATCCCAAAATCAAAGCATGCGTACATACCTGGTCATGATAAGTAGGCTGGCCTTCCCCAAAAGCAAAAATATTGATTTTCTTGTTGGAAAACGCATCCTTCATCATTACAGACATTTTTGCCATCTTTCTTTGAAAAGGTTCCATGTTCTCTAGGAACTCCCGGGGAGCTGGCTTTGAGCAAAACTTGACATAGCGTGTCAAAGTCTGTGTATCTGCTTCACTATGAGGAACGGCATAAAAAACAACGACCTTGAGATTTTCCAGGAATTTTTTGGCTTTGCTGATTGCTCTTCCATCCAAGGCATTTCTTTCAGTTCTGCCAGAAGATGTTGTTGCTTCATTGATGAGCGCTTTGATGACCAGGCCTCCAAAGCTATGGCCAACCAGCGCAAATGGGCGACTGCCGATACGGTCACTTCCACTGTGTGATACACAAAGGGCACCCATGAAAATGTTTCCCAAAGTAAACTTTCTTGGTGATATTTCCACCGCATTTAGCAAATTTTGAGAATATAAAACCTGAGACAACCTAAGTTAGTCCAGGCCTAAAGGTCATTACACTCCAATATTTGAGATTGAGGGAAAAATTCTAGAATATGTCATCCTCAGCGCATATCTATGTCAACCCCTTCAACAGTCTCTATGAGAAGGCTCTACATAACCGATAACTAAGCATGACTTCTCATCAACTAGCAGTCCCTCCTGCCCCTTGCCCCCCCACCAGCTTTCTAGTCTTTCCTCTTGTTTGGATTGCGACTAATTCTTTGCGACAAAGTTCAGAGATTGTCATAAAACTCCTTCAATGTTCTTTCACCTGATTCAGAGAATTTTCTGGACTGTCACATTGTTGTCATCAGAATGGACCATAATGCAATCTCTGTGTACAACTATGAACCAGGGTTTCCTTCTCTGTTTGTTTATCACATGAAAACAAACACAGAAAGCATGCGATTCTAAACTGTTCAGGATTTCTAGGCCACTGTAGTTCCATATAGCTTTCAAGGTATGGAGCTCGACAACTAGTCAGAGAAAATTTTGCACAGGTTCAGAGGTTCAAAGTATCGGAGGCAACTTGCAAGATAATACTTTTACGGCAGAGCATAAAATAAGAAGAACTCCCTTAACTTACATCACAACATTCTGGAGAATATTTTCGCCAATGTACGCGACATCCTCCCGAGGCAAAATATGCTCGACATCCTCCGTATTGCCTCGAACAAACCATTTTGTAGCCTCTGCATCATAGGAAACACTGAAAACCCGGATTCGTTTTAGATCTTTGGGAAGCCACTGTCTAGGCCATAATATATTTTCATTGTTTGTCCAAGTCTTTTCGTAATCTGTCCCTTCACCTACTTTCAGTCCGTGAAAGAAAATAACGTCAAAATTTGCTTCAGCGTCGTCCTTTGCATTGGTTGGGTACAACCGCGTCACGGGGATACTTGGTGCCATTTGTTTGCTGAAGGTTCCTCCTGCACATGAAATTGACAACATAGACTTCCATAAACTTTTCATGTCGAAATTTAGCCCAGTCCTTCCAATCTAGTCTCATCAAGCAATTTTTAAGCTTGTCACCAAAATACTTGAAGCCAACAATGATATCCGAAATCAGGGTTACGACAAGTTGGAAATATCTGCAACTCGCAATGAGTTATCTGAAGTTGGAAGACTGAAAGAATTTGTGCAAATTGTGTATGGTTCAATCACATGTACATCTAAGAGCTTTTGCTACAACATCAGCAGCAAGTTGAACAAGAAAAGACAGACTCTCGTACATCCCATCTCCAATTCACTGTCATATGGCTTCTTTGCCTCCACGACGTGTAGTCAGAAATTTACACAAGTTCGCTCTCTTCCCTGAGAACACAAGAGTTCAGAGATCACCTCTTGATGTGTCTGTTGTGTTCACCTCGCAAGCTGTATCTTACTAGTATACCCGTACTGTTCAAGCACCGGAGTGGTGGCCTTTTCAACAGCAGCGAGCACTAGGCTTGAAGATCAATATAAGTGCAAGCAGCACCAACACAGCCATTTAATACTAAGCCAAACCTACTGAAAAAGGAAGCTGCCTTTGCAAGGCGCCCGAAGTTGTCGGTATGAAGCTGCAATAACAAGTGCTGGATGTTAAAAAAGCGAGACGTTTCTGGCCTGACAGTGCAGGCCTGCGGAGAACTGCGTTGTTCTGGCGCAAGGTTTGTAAAGTTTTGACTTTTTGAGTTTCTGTCTGCAGTAAATTCTCTTGCTCAATGGCTGATAGTATGCCCGTGGTTAGTGCTACATTTCCAGGAGCGGAGGTTCTCGGTTCAATCCCAGCCCCATGATGCAACAGGTTCGCGCTGAACTTCGCGCAGAACGTTGGCAACGAAGAACATGCACAAAATGTTCTTCACTTTTTTTTTGAAGAATTGAAGAACATTGAAAACCGGGTTGCATGGTTTCTTGCAGAACTGTGCAAGGCGAAAAAAGGGCTTAAGTGAAGCAGGCACCTGTACACTAGTTCAAGATGAGGCTGTTCAAGCCGTTTTGGGGATGAAACCCAAACACATGCAGGTAGCGCATTTTTGTTTTCCTCTTCCCCTGCCCAGGGTTTTCTCAGCCCTCTTCTCTGCCCCAAAGTTTTGAAGCTGGAGCTTAATGGGTGTTGCTTTAAAATCATCCTATGCAGCAATCGACTTAGAACGCATCTCTCAAGCCAGTTCTTGCCTTGATGACGGATGTCAGACCTGGTACACTCACCCACTCAATTGCTAGATATCTATTATCACACATTGACAGGCCCATCGGGTCTGCTGTACCTTCAAGCTTAGCTCATGGACTTTGTGGCACACGCTTGGCAGGTTGTACCGACTCTCCTGACCATTCATAACCGTCATTGAGTATGCCTCTAGTAGCAGATAGCAACCTCTTCAATGCTAAGTAGCGCATGGAAAGTACAACGGGACCGGTGGGAAACAAGCTTACAAGAGCATACTGATCTCTACTTCCCTCATAATCCGGTATGTTTTTATGGGCCAGTGCCCGAGCTTTCTAATGCTAATCTTATATATAATTACAAACTGTGTGTCCGTCCGTCCGACGACGTTCTGGGAGCGTTTTCTGTGGCGGAACCGGCCACAGAGACCATGACCACCGGCTACCAGCGACCCAGG